>Ga0209210_1003074_pt1 | contig 11599 bp, 24 predicted proteins | sample RifGroA1_FD_183991 | JGI IMG/M metagenome (GOLD analysis project Ga0209210, IMG submission 183991) | Contaminated groundwater microbial communities from Rifle, Colorado, USA - Rifle Groundwater A1 (SPAdes) (version 2) | ecosystem: Environmental > Aquatic > Deep subsurface > Groundwater >...
GGGACTTCTGTTTGATCGTTATTAGTCAATGTCTTTGCGGTAGATACCGGCTTCTGGGTGGTGGGAACTTCTTTAACCGGCTCTTTGGGCTTTAGTTTGTTCAGGGTGAGCAGCTTCTGTGCCTCGTTGTACAGATAGTTTTCCACATGGGTTGCGGCTTCCTTAATCGAGAGCATCCGGCCTGTTTTGATAAGGTGAGCATCCACCACGTTGTAAATCAGCTCACTGCCCTCGCCGTGGGCCTTGATCAGTTCGAATTCCGCAGCATTGGCCTCAATAAATTCGCCAATCTGACCCATGTATCCGGTAATAATTTGCTCAGTCTTGGCCTTCTCAGCTTTCTCGGCCTCTTCCTTCTTGGCTTTCTCCCAAGCAGACATTTTGTCCTCAAGTTCCTTCACCTTCATGTCAGGAGTAGGCTTGTTGTCGTTCAAAACGAGCTGAGTCAGGTCGTTATAGGTAAGCCCGTAGCGTTCCTGCAGGTACTTGATGGGGTTTGACTTAAATTCTGCGTCCTGCTTCTCGGCGCTAGAGAACTTGCTTTCCATCTCCTTGAGTCTTGACTCTCTGGACAGTAACGCCTTCTCACGCTTGGCCAAGGCAGCAAAGCGAGATGAGAACTTATCATCTTTCTTCTCTTCTACTTCTGGCTTTACCTCTTCAGGCTTCTGCCCCTCTGGTTGCTGCTCCGGTTGCTTTTGTTCCGGTGTGATATTTGTTTCAACCATTGGAGCAGCAGACACAGGGGCAGTAGTCGTAGCTAAAGTGGCATCCATTACTTAATTTCCTCAATTGTGAATGTGAAAGTAGCGCCACGACCGTCAACGTAGGACGCTTTATTGTAGCTTTTAAGATCACAAGCAACCTCACCAGACACGCGCAGTTGTTTAACCGCCGTGGCAAGTGAGCTTGCATAGATTTCAACCTCAGATTCAAAAGGCTCTGAGAACGTAGGGTGAGAAATCGACTGACTAAGTTTAAATTTCATTTACATACCCGGAGCGTTTGGAATTAATGCCGACTGAGGTGCTGGCATGGGTGCTGCCGTTGGTGCTCCCATTGGCATTCCCATCGGTGCGGGCATTACTGGCATTTCAGGAGTAGGAGGCGCAGGGGGGTTGAGCATTGCGTTTGCCTCGCTCATCCAGCGCCGAAGTAGCTCAAGATTTTCCTCGGGTGCGTTGTCATTCTTGTACTTGAGATATGCCGACTGCATCATCTGGATACCGGCTTGCAGGTCTTGGAAAGGCTCAGGTGACTCGTACTCACCCTTCTCAGCCATCTTCTCAATCATGTTCTCAATGTCCTCTACAGAGGCATTGGCAAGCGAGGTGTAACTCTCAAGATCCGGGTAATCGAGCAGCTTCAATGCGTTCTTCTTATCGATGAACCCTGCTTGAATGAGTTCTTGCACGTCCTGCAAACGTCCTGATGGGGTTTGTGCAAGGCTTGAGGTGGGGAACACCTGGAGAACATACTCATCTTCTTTCATGTCCACTTCAGACCACTTGATTTTTTCGATGAACTTGCGGCCTTTAACCGTAACTTCGTACTCGCCCATCTCTTCGGCTATCTCTTTGCCAAGGTCAAGTAACTGCTTGGTAGCGTCCATGAATGCTTGCTCATACATTTGACCGATGAGGATAAACCGCTCTGCCTCGATGTCGTTAAACTCGCGCAGGGCCTTGCCGCTATCGAGTCCACCTGGCTTTTTGCTCTGAGCAGAGAGCTGTGACACTCCTGCAATCTCAAACGCCCGGGCATAGAGTCGATCAAGGTGAGAGAACAACTGCTCTGCAACCGGATTCTGGTTTGCAAATGTCGGATATTCGCCATCAACCTCAACGATGCGACCAACGTCATTGTTTAAGTGTGCTTTGATAACCGATCCCGCTCGTACATAAACACCAGGAGCGCCCATCAAGTGGAATGCAAGCTGAATGGTGCGAAGTATTTTGTTAATCTCAACCTGAATGCCAGTGAGTTCTTCGGCAAGCCCCTGACCCAAAAATCCAAGCAACCGCGGTTTCCACTTCAGGAATACAAATGGGAAGTAAGAGCGGTTATAAGCCTCATCAATCAGGGTAGCGTTCTCTATACAAATAACGTGGCGTCCATCCTTGGAGTCCTTACCTGCAGGTAAGTGCCACGCTTCCAGCACGTCAATGTGGTTTGACAGAGAATCGTGTACGGGATTCTGCTGGTCTGCCCTCTTGCACGCTAGAATCTTGTCTTTAAACTTTGGATAGCTCTTAACCAAGACCTCTTTGGGCATCGGCTTTACTTGATACAAGTTGCGTGGGTTGCCGTGGATCGCCTCGGTTTGGTCAATCTTTAACTCGTTGATGAACGTGCGTTCTGCGAATATCTCACCGCCCACGCGGTAGAGCTTGATTGGGCCCGTGCCGAAAACTGCAGCATCAAGGAAGCTGCGAGGCATTTTGTTATACAGGTCCACAGCGTAGAACTGGCCCTGAACAAACTTATCAAGAAGCTTGGCTTTTTTCTTGAGCCCGAAGTTACCACCAGAGGTCAAGAACGTGGGCTTTGGTTTATTCTTGGCAATCTTGTTGGTCACTGTGTCGCACATGTTCTGCACGATATTGAGCGTAACCTTGTCGGTAGAACCGTTGATTAGTGAAAGTCTTGAGTAAGTGTTGGCGGACATTCCTAGAGTATTTACGTTTCCATAAAGCCTCATGTGTCGCAGGTTCATCTCAGCAATATAGCCCTGATGAGAGTCAAGGAACTTGATTACAGAGAACAGAGTCGCGTGAGCGTTATCCTTGTTCTCTTTCCACCAGTAATTAGAGAGCGCTTCATTTTCTGACATAGATTATCCCGCCGAGTAGAAGAGGATTTCCTCTTCCAGTTTGTTTCGCTCGATTTGAATTTGTTCCGGGGTTTTGCTTGGGTCGGGCTTGCTGGGAGTAAGGAGCGCACGAGGCGCGAACGTGATGGAGATGCCGTTAACCGTGAAGGATGAAACTTTTTCGTTTCTCATCCACAGCACCAAATCTTTCAGACCTTCTTGAGTTGTGATCATTGGTTAACAATGTAAATTGCAATTAACAATATTGCAAGTCATTGCTCCCACCACTCTTGTTTGCGGTTCTGCTGCTCAAACCGCTCTATCTCAGCCCGCTCTAACCTTTTTGCTTCCTTCTCTGCCCACTGCGCAGATCCCTCTGGCAACCGTGGCTCTCTCTCCTTGCCCAAGTAGTGTTTAGCCAGCGTGTACGCATAAAGCGTTGCGTCACAAAGATCGTTCGGGAGCCTTGGATCTTCGCGGTTGTCATCACCCTTCGTAAGCGTTTGGTATTGGTCATGTAGCTCCGTCAGTGACTCGTGGACAAACAGGTTGCCGTCTATGAAATCACCGTTCATCAGCGCGATATGTGACAGCTTGTCGCGCTTCTCTGCGGCTTGAATCGGGATGTGGTAGCGCCTTATGAATTCTTCAGTAATAGACTTTCCAAGTCCTCCAGTATCCGCAACAATTCGCGTCGGCTTGAAGCGGTCTCGAAGCTGGTTAATTCGCTGCGCGATGTCCGAAGGGATAATCTCAGAGTGCCCTTCCACGTGTTCAATGTACACGCGGCGTGAGGTGTGCGAATAGCCCACGACCGCAAGAGCCGTTGCGTCGTTCCATCCGTAATCAACTCCGAGGATTCTAACGTAATCATTTGCTCTGGGCAGTTCTGCATAAAGGTTCTTCTCCTTCTTGAACTTGTAAACAAGCGCGTCAAGGTCGATGACCCATTTACCAAGATACTCCCGCTGATAAGTTGGGTTATCGTTGGTCCATTTGCGCTTCTTTTTAATGCGATCAACGAAATCCTGAGCGTTTGGTAGGTATGGGTTTTGGTACAGGGTCCACTTGTGAACCGAGTAACCTCCTGTGCCTTGTGTGGCGTCAAAAAACACCCCGCTTGGAACTACGCCCGGAGTACCGGCGAGCACGATTGACCCGTTGTAATCTAGCGTTGCGGGCTCAAGAATGTCCTCAATCAGACTTTTCAGGTGCGATCTGAAAGAGCCAGCCTCATCAATGCAAACCTCTGGGTACTTGGGGCCACGCAGACGCTCAATGAAGTTCTTCATGTCGGCACCAACAAGGGAAATCTGGGATTGATTTGGTAGCGAGACGGTAAGGGCTGACTCTGTTGGAACCGCGCCCAGCCCGAACTTGTTATTAATCTGAACCATAACGGGCCACATGATGTCATGTGCGCTCTTTCTAGTTAGAGCAATATACAGCGGGGTTGACGCCGGGTACTTAAGCGCAGCACGATACAGCCTAAGGCCAATACCAAAGGACTTACCCGCTCGGCGCGTACACTGCGCTGCAATTGAGTTTGAGCTATCTGTAACGAATGCGTGTTGCTGTGCAAACCTCTTGTCCGCAAGCCTCTGGTCAACGGGCACTCGCCTTGCCAGCTCGTTTAGAATCTCTTGAGCAAGTTCTCCGTTCATTTCTTGATCTTCTTGGCCTTGCCCTTGCGCCGCGGCTTCTTAGCTGGAGTGTCGGTGTTGTCTCGCCTTGGCTCTGGGTCTAGCTCTGCAGACTCGCTGTTCACTTCTTTTTGGAAGGCTTGGGAGCCTCAACCGCTTCGACTTCCATCGGAATCATGTAAGCGATGTTTGCCGCCGGGATACAGATCGGCCTATTTGGGGGAAGAGAAACCGTGAGAAGCCCCTGGTTAAACTCCATTGCGATTCCCCTGTCAGAGCACAAATATGAATCAACTTTGTTACCGAGTCTGATGGGGGAATTAAAACCTGCGCTATATACTTTCATTGCTTTGCTCCTATTTGTTAAACGCCATGTAGGGGCAGTAAACCCCGCTTGTAAACTTCTTGCCTGTGTCGTGCGTGTAGATAAATGGCTCAGTTGAGATGAGATCAACGAGCATTCTGCCTAACCCAAACTTGCGGTAAGGATGCTTCACATACAGGTAGTGAATGATCGGAACTGCGCCCGCGGTATCGGCACAAATCCAACCGTAAATCTGTGACTGATCTTCTGGGTTTACGGCAACAAGAACGGTCGAGCGGGTAATAATCTGTTCAATGAGCTTGTGCTGCTCTTTGAAGTACATTGTGCTTGGAATAGAGAGAGCAAAATTAGAATTATGGTAACTCTTAAGCCATGACGAAAATATGAAGGGAACGTCCTGCGCATTCGCTTGCCTCGTTACAACCGAATCTAGCATCGTACTCATTGTTTTTCACCGAGTACGTTTGCGTTAAGAAACGCAATCGCCTCAAGTCCAGCCTCAACAAGCTCTTGCGTGGGCATCTCTTTGACCAAATGCGTTGTTTCATTCTTTGATTCGAGCTTGTCTGGCACCTTGCCGAAGATGCGCTGCAGTAGCTTCTCCCAACCGTCCACGTCACCCTCTTCGATGATCTTACACACCACGTTAATGGTCATGGCCTCGCCTGATGGGATACCCGGAGTGCCGGCTAACTGCTGAAGTTCTTCAACTGGCATCTTCCAGATCTTGGTAAGCAGCGCGAGCAGTTCGGATTTGGTCATGTGAGCGAATATGTACTGCTCAGTAGTGAGCTTTGGTCTGCCGTTGGGGTTAAGCACCTGCCCCTTCTTGATGTCTCGCCCGCCTGTTTTTCGCCCTTTAGCCATCCCTAGCTCCTGACAAAATCGTTTTAACTTCGCTTTTATTGTTAAGCGTTGTTTAGATTGTTGTCAAATATTAACTGATAGGGCAAAAAAATAGCCGATCACTCCTGATCAGCTTCAAACAACTGACTTGCTCTGCACCTCTCGCAAAGCTCAATGACGATTAGCTTCCCTGGTGCGTTTGGATCTTCAAGCCTGATCGTGTCACACCCACAGCCCGAGCAAAGTATCTCAACCATGCAAGCCTCCTTGAGAGCTAGAGGCTCTAATCCAGTGTAAGTCACGCAGCGCGGTAAATCAATACCCGGTGTAATGAGCGCTGGCCGTTACCCACGTTTCCAGTTTAAGCCGCCTTCAACGGCACCAGCGCCTTCTCGTGGCCGGGAATTGCACCCGGCTGTTGCCCGTAAGCAACTTTGAGTCTGTGGGTGTCGTATGCATCCGCACTCTCTGTCCCCACCGCACGAGAAACTTTCATACCAAATTCCAAGCCCACTTGGCCGTTTCAAACATGAGCCGCACCGCTACGACTATTGTCACAAAAAACACAGCCCACAACCCTAGGCTGATAATCGCATTGCATATAAAATCATTTGCCTTGTCCAAAAACTCAAACATTCTTAAACCCCCTTTTTCTGAAAACTCTCGGCCACCAAAATCTATATACCCAATGAAGGCCGTGGTTCAGGTACTCTTCCAAAGCCCTCTCTTCGGTCCATCCCTGCGCGATGATTCTGTAAGCAGCGACCATCCACCCGGTTCTGTCGCGACCGTGAAGGCAGTGAAAAAATACAGGCGCTTCTACCGTTTGGCAAAACCGTAAAGACCTAATAACTCGTATGGTGTTATCTTTTGTTGGTGGCATAATATCAGAGCAAGAAATCTGAACGCGCTCAACCCCGGCTTGCTCATAAGCGTCGTCATGAAGTGCTTCATATGCTCCGGTTTGGAGGCTTACAAAATGTTTCACCCCGAGCTTCAAAATTTCGTCAAGGTCGGCTTGGGTTTTTGGGCGCGGGCCGCAGAAAACATAAGTATCTATTGGTCTGATTTTCATTTTCCATCCTTCCCCGCTAGGGCTTTTCGGGCCTTTTCTGCAAAGAGCCGATACGTTTCAATAAAAAAATGTGGCTCGATATTCTGGCCGTGAGCCCTAATTGCTAACGACACTCCCTCAAGTTGATTTGCAGCAACCTCAAGCGCCCGCTCCAGCCTCCCCACCCTCGCCCTCAGCGCGTCGCGCTCTTTCACCACTCGGGCACACATGTCACTGGCCCCAAGCCAAGCGTCCCGGTGTCCCTCTACGTTCTCATGAAGGTCTTGCACCTCTTCATCCCTGCTCCTGCGCCCGGCCAGCCAGTGTTCGGCTATCTCGTCCATTTCCATGCCTTGCGCGATACCCAACGGGATTACAAACTTCTTCGCGTAATCCCTCGCCAGCCTCTCCGCCTCATCCTTTGTGTCACTACTCACACCCACCCCCAAGCGCTTCCGTGGCAATGTCGCACATTGCGAACATTCTCTGCGCTGTATTCGCTGGCACGCCGTGAGGTATTCCGCCGTCTTTAATCTTCCTCAGCGCCTCTTCGAGTTTCTGGATGCGGGCTTCCATTTCGTTCCATGTGTCCTCGTTAAATTTGTCCCAGTTAATTTTAATTTCCTCACTCATACCCCACCGCCCTTCTTCACGTCCAAGCGGGAGAGGCAGTCGTTTAACTTACGGAGGGCGGGGCTTACTGGATTCCATCCAAGAATATATTTTTCCCATTCCTTCATGGCCATGAGCGCATCAATAAGCTCCCGATTCTCAGCCTCAAGCTTCTTCAGCCTCTCCTGCGTCCCGTCCTCAAAATCAAGCTCATCCATCTTGCCGTAGCGTGCGCGGTATTCGTACAGCACCTTTTTCAGCCGCTCAATCTCACCAGCCTGATGGTTCACGCTTTCCGCGAGTGTTTCCTCAAGTTCCCTGTTTCTATCCTCGATTAGCTGAATCTTAAGACGGTTGGCAGATAGCTCCGCCCTGTCCACCCCCGCTTGGTGGGAGGCTCCGGCTAGAAAGTCCTTTGTAGCGGTCTTGATTGTCTTGGCCTCACACCCAGAACAGGTGAACCCAGAACAACGGCACCACTGGGTTTCGTTTTCTGCGTGAGCCTCAGCCGCTTCCTGTATGGTTGTCATTTGGTCCTCCAAAACTTCCACCACGGTTTTTTCTTCGGGATTGGGTCAAACCTAGTACATATATCCAGTTTTTGGCTCCACATTGATGCGCTCCAAGACTGACACGTACATCCTGTTTTATAATAAAAGTGGCCCGGAAAATAATGGAGACAGCCCCTGCAAATAAAATTCTTACTCATCCACTCGCTCCTTCTTTGAGGGCCTTGTGCACAACGTAATCAGCGTTTTCCCACATGCCCCTAATTGTTGCTCCCGGTGCATTATGATAGGCCCATAGCACCGCAGGTTGTGCAATCTCAAGAGCGGTTCGCAGACCGTCCCGCTCCTTCCGAAGCGCCTCCATCTCTGTCATCAACTTCAACTCCCGCTCGGCACCCTGTCCACTAACCCGGCACTGCTCGGATAGTTCGGAACGAAGCGCCTCCAGTTCGGCAATCAGCAACGGGGTAACGTCGATTGGGTCCCATTTGTCTCGCAGCGCTTGATACTCTTTATATGGAAAGTCTATGTCATCGCGCCAGTTTATAGACATATACCTACGCTTAAGTTCTCTCAGTCTTTTGATTTCGGTTAGGTCGAGCATGGGGGCTCCTTTTCTGCTTTTGGCTTATTTAGAATGATTACTGATGGCTCACATGCTCTCTCTATAAAGCACCGCTTATGCCTTGCCCTGTATTTCTCGCTCTCCATTTGCTGCAGCATTTTTTGCTCTTTCTTGTAATTCAAAACACGATTTGTACACACCCACCCTTCTGGGTCGCCAATGTCGTCGTCCCCACGCTCGCACAAGTCGCAGTTCTCACAGCAATTCTTAACCTTGTTCACACACCCTCCTTGCTGGCATATCGGCGCTTTTTAATCCCAATCTCCCAATCACGCTGGGTCATTGCCAATAAATCTCCGTTCGCACGAACAATACAAAACGGCGCATCTGTATTGCCGCACTCACAATTCTCCGCCATAAGGCCGACCAGTTGACCGCTCCGAATCGGTATCGTTGTTTTGAACACCCTGCCGCACGCACAAGGATGTTCAAACGGCTGGATACCGTATCGGTTTGCCCATGATTCCGAATTGACTCCGTATATTTTCCAAAACCTTTTTCTCACGTTCCACCCTCCTTGCTGGCTAGGGAGCGGATTCCATAGTCCACACCCTCAAGCTCCTCGACCAACTTAGCAGCATCCTCCAGCCCCTTGGCGTGGGCTTCGAGGAGGGCTTGGGCAACTAACTCGCGCCTCTCTCTCTCATACCTCTCAGATGCAAAAGGAGAGTAAGTGTTTTCCCTGCCCGGATGCTCAATAACCACCCCGACGCATTCGTCATAAAGTGCGTCCATCCGGGTGGCAATATCGTGAGCTTTCTTCTCCATCTCTTCCTTCGCGGGGGTCATCTGGCACCTGCCTGACTAATCTGATTCACGAGCATTTGAGTAATCGCCGCTACCAATACCTTCCCGTCATCATACGAAATACCAAGGGCCTTCATTCCTTCCTCGGTGAAAATGAAAGTTTTCACTCCGTTCACGCTAATGCAGCAATCCTTACGACCGTCATCAATCTCTTTTGGTTCGCCCATTTTTGCTTTCATAAAATCCTTCTGCGGGGGTTACTTCACTTCAATAGCGGCAATGAGTTTAATTTTTCCGGTGTCGTCTGAAATCTCCACCCAGCCCCACTCTCTGACTGCTGCGGGAATGTTTGCAATTTCCTTTCTCACTCTCTCAAGCTTGTCCTGTAAAACTTCTTTCTCGAACCTCAGTTGATGAACCTCGTCTTGCAGCCGCTCTTCCCGTGAGGTTCCGTCGTTAATGTAAACGTTTGTATATGAAGCCATTGTACTTCTCTCTTTCTGCCCGTGGGGGCTTGGTTATTTGGTTTTCTGATAGCGCGACAAATCCACTTTTCCGGCTATCCGTATTTCTCTCCGCAGCCAATCCTTTAGCCGATCAAGCCATATGGTCCACATCTGCTCATCAAGCATATAGTCGTGGGCGTGTTTTCTAGACCGACCCTTGCCGTTTGTTTCTAGCGGGAAGCTACATGCCCTAGAGTAATAGGAACTGCCCTGACAATATTCACAGCACAGTTGTCCTAGAAATCGGGACATCGGGCTTCGATAAGATCTCTTTGCTTCCCTTAGACTCATCTTGCGCCGACAGGTCCAACACATGAACCTGAGCGGTGGATGCTTACGTCTGGTCAGAACCAAGTTGTAGGGGCTTTTCATTTTTGGCCTGCATTACCATTCTTCCGTATTGGATTTGTACGCGCATTGAATCAATCGCTTGAGCCGACAACTGAGCCACGGCCCGCGCCTGCTGAAGATTTCCCTTACCTGATCGTAGTTGGTTTATTTCGTCGAAAATTGCATCACGAAGCCCCTCAATGGTCTTCGGAACGGTCATCATTTTTTTCATTTTTATTCCCATAATTATCTCCGTTGGTTAAAATCTAAAATTCCATCCCGCGCTCACCGCCAGAAACACGCCCAAGAAAATTCCGAAGTAAACCCCGATGGAGAGGTAGGTTAGGTGGGTCATTTTTTGGCCTTCTTTCTTTTCTTTGTGAGTAGCGACTTAATTTCTTTAAGCATCTTCTTGATTTCCATCAGCTCAACGCCGTAATCAATTCTCTCTGTGGCCTTAATTCCCAACTCTTTTGCGCGTTCTTGCGAGCGCTTGATGTTTCGCTCTTTGATTAATAGGTTAATTTCTGGGAGTTTCTTTTGAATCATTGTCTTGCGAACCGCAAGCGGAGCGCGTTCAATTTGAAACTTCTTTTTCCCTTCCTTGCCCAGCGGCCAGCACTGCTGCCGAAGATCCATTATTACGTCGTCGAGGTTCTTAATCTCGTGAACAAGAATGCTGCGCCAGTTGTCTGGATCTGCCTCTAGTTGCTGGATCTCTGAATCGTTCGCCTCAAAGCGAAGATCTTTGCGAACCAAGTCTAAAAACGTTGGTGTCTCGGTGGTCACGTCATGCTCCTTGGGTAACGAATGTCCCGGTAATGTGTCACCGCGTTGTTCTTGCGGGTCAGGTACGCTTCCTTGTCCACGATCCCACGGTGGGGACCGCAGCGGGTTTGGTCCACCCTCTGATAAATGAACTGAACGTCACAAATCGCGCACCGCCTGGTCCTGCACTCCGGGCACTTGCCGGTCCTGTGTTCTGAACTAAATTTTCCGCAATCCATGCAGATCATTCTCCCTGCTCTCATACCCATAACCCCACCTTTCTTGACTGAATTAGTACACTAACGCTATAGAATAAATAGAGGTTCATACCTAAACACCCTCTAGGACTTGCGAGGATTGACTAGGTTGATTCGGCGTCACGTTTTTGACCCAAGGTGCGAGAGACGCCTTTGCGTCGTCCACGGACCTCGCCATGAACGCCAACCCACCGCGCCGGTTGATCGACCCTATGAATTCTTTTTGCTCCGGTGTCAGCCTTCCGGTTTCCGACTTCACTTCAATCGCAAGCAGCCTTCCGTCTGGGAGGATTCCAAGAATGTCAGACGTGCCCTTGATCTTGTATTTGTCCTTGTTGGATCTGAACACCTTGCGAGTCGGGTCAAACGTCCCGGTGCTTGCGTTGGTCCAAGAGAAAATCCCAACAGCCCACAGGTAAGCCATGATCGCTTTTTGAATGCGTCTTTCAGGTGTCACTTTCGCGCCCTCCAAAGTTTCGAGCGCGGTTCGATCTCGAGCGCGGCTGTAAATTGCAGCTCGTTCCAGTGTTCAAGATTCGGGCTTGCATGTCCGGTATGACAGTGG
>Ga0209210_1003075_pt1 | contig 11595 bp, 13 predicted proteins | sample RifGroA1_FD_183991 | JGI IMG/M metagenome (GOLD analysis project Ga0209210, IMG submission 183991) | Contaminated groundwater microbial communities from Rifle, Colorado, USA - Rifle Groundwater A1 (SPAdes) (version 2) | ecosystem: Environmental > Aquatic > Deep subsurface > Groundwater >...
GGGAATCGAACCCCCATCAAGACCTTAGAAGAGTCCTGCTTTATCCATTAAGCTACGGGGGCATATTTGCCCACCTTTAATACTATAACTGATGTATATTACAACAAAATTAGCATTATGTAAAAGATATATTCAGTAAGTATCCTGGTAATAGTGCCCACACTCAATTTTTTGATTTGACAATGACTACGATTATATGATATAATTAAAGTATCTGACAGTTCGTTCACATCCAATAGAGAGGTAGAATCGTGAGACACTGGATCGCGTTGCTCGTCATCGCTCTTGTCATGATCGCATTTCCGGCGGCTGCTCAGCAGGCGCCGGCCACACCCACCACCGCTGGTGGCGGGTTCAAGTGGGACTTCGTCAACATCTCCGGCGGCGAGGACGCTCTCGCGACTGGGATTACGGCGATTGTTCGGCTCAAGGACGGGAATCGCCGAACGTTGGAGATCGCTCTCCAGCAGAAACAGTCGTGGGTTCTCTTCGGACCCAAGTACAAGTTCGGTCGGGCCGACGTGTTCGTGGCTGCTTCGGCGGGTTTTCAGCAGGGAGCGCCCTGGGCAGGACCGCTTCTGGCTGCCGATATGCCTCTGGGTAAGATCGGCGATCGGGAAGTCAAGTTCAGTACGCTTCATTGGCCCTGCTTTTTCTTCGGGCAGTGGGAACCTACTGACTGGAAGAATGATGACAGGCCGAACCCTGAAAAGCTAAAACTTGGTTATCTGGCGACCGTCCAGCTGTCGGTAGGGCCATGGAAGGTAAGTTACGGAGCGTTGAACTTTCTCAACGATCCCTGGAATGCGCTTCCAGGGGTGTCGTACACGCGAGATATTCGGAGCGACCTCTCACTGACCGGATCGGTCACCAGGAACGTCAACAAGCATTCCTGGATGTTCCTGATCGGTGGCGAATGGCACCCGAATCAGTAGGAGAGTGCCATGATCGTCGGTGGTGGCCGAATGAGCCATAGGCGACATCGTCTTGTACGAGGTCGCCCCAGCCGAATCGGTGGCCTGATTGATGCTTCGCGTGTGGTCAATCGAGACCATGACGAGAAAGTCGTTCAGGCCGATCACAAGAAAGAGAAGACCATGTTCGATTCCGTTCGAGACGCATTCGAGGCTTCCCGGCGGAAACACTAATACCCGTTGTGAGTGGGGCAATAGCCCGTCACTCGCGACGGGCTTTGTCTTTTTATTGACATAAATCATAAAATCTAGTATGGTTGTGATAGTTCTTAAGAAAGAAAAGTAGGGTATAGATGTCATCTAGAGTAAGGGGAACGAAGGGAACGAGAGAAAAAGCACCTAGATGTCCTAAATGTAAGGACTTATTGCCAGAATATCCGCGAAATGCAGGCAGCTGTAAGTGCGGATTTTGTAAATGGATTTATGTAGCAGACGCTGGGTGGTTTGATCTGATGGATGGTATGAGCGTGGAAAAGTATAAGTATAAGAAAAAACTTCAACGTCAACGAAAAAGGAAAAAAAGAAATTAAAAAAACCGCGCGAAGCGCGGTTTATCTTATCTCTCGGATTGATTCATCCCAGTGTAAATGATCTATAACCTCAGCCAGATCATTTTCCCAAGATACAACGATTATTTTTTCGTTTTTGATAAGTGGGTCTATCCTTGGCCGATTGTGTAGCGGAATAGTATCGGTCAAATATAACCTGTCTATGGGGCTATTTATATCATCAAGAATCTCCGTTGCTGATCCACTTAACACTCCATGTACGGCAGCGGCTAAGAATTTACCAAAGACATATCTCTGACGAATAAAACTAATAGCCTCAACGGTTGTTCCTAGGGTTGATACCTCATCATCAAGACTAATTATTACTGAATCATTGATCTGATCCACATCGCCACTTAGGCCAACAATTTTTGTTTTAGTATCTGTATGTCTTTTCTGGGCACAGATAATAGAGAATTCTATGCCAGTCTCTCTTTTGACTCGCGTGATTTCTAGCTCAAAACGTTTCTGTGCATTTTCGTCGGGTAATAATAACGTAACTGATTTATCGGGAAATAAATTTCTGACATCTAAAAGAACTCTTTTAAGAACACGACGAACCATTGATATCTCTGTGATAAATCCAGGTCGACCAGCCATAACACTCTGAGGTGAGTGTAGATTGCACGATACGATGCGACGTAATTCTCCGAAAGATGCGCTCACAAGCCATGAAATAATCATTGGTAATAATGCCAGTTCAGTTGTTCCTTCATCTTTATCTGAGCGTGAAAGCGGCAGATAACCGGATATTAAGTTAATACGTCTGGCTTTTCGTCCGACAAGATAACCAAGAACTAACATTGTATCGATTAGTTTTTCTCGTGTTCCCGGACCACTAGTCAGAATCATACAATCATGACCACCAATATGATCCTTCGGAAGGATAACAAAAGGTTCCCCACTTGGCCTGGAAGAGATGACTGGAGTTGCAATATCTATCTTGGTAAATCGTGGCTTAGACTCTATCAGTCTTTTTATATTATCGGCTAAGCCTCCAAAGCCGGGCATGGGTACTAAAGTTAGCCCACCATTTTGATTGAAGTTAGATTGACCCGAGTCGCCATTCGTTGGATGCGCCATGGCCCCTCGTTTTTAAAGACCTTGTTTGTATTATGTACCAAGATAGTATATTGGTCAATGTCTGTTATTTTTTGTTGAAATAAATACAAAATAGTGTAAAATATAAAAGTTAAGTAGGTATACATAGCGGGCTGTAGTGTAACGGTAGCACGAGACGTTTGGGTCGTTTTAGTCCGAGTTCAAATCTCGGCAGCCCGACATCGGAAATTAAAACAGGGTTAAAAACTCTGTTTTAATTTACCGCATATGAGGGCAAGAGGCAGTGACCGAGCGTGAGCGAGGGAATACCAAAGCTAGTAGGCGTGGTGCCCGACCATTTGAAGGAAAAGGCCGTTTGGCGATTAAGTCGAACGGCTTTTTCCATATAACAACTAGATTCTTTTCATTTAGCGAGAGGTTTGTCGCCTTTTCTTTTCAAATTAAAATCGCTTCCCGACAAAGAAAACTCTGTGTCAATTTCCCAATCAGGAAAATGTTTTTTGATCATCATTTTAAAGAAGCGGGATCTCCCCGATGCCCTGTTTCTGCCATTATAATGCTTCTCAAGGAAATCCTCTCCAAAGAGCTCTTTATGGAGATCAAATATTCTGAATCCATTATAATCTGACATTAATTCTTCCCTGGAAAATTTATTTTTAGGAGAAGTAATGATTTTATCTATACATTGGTTAATTTCTTCAACAGAATAGGAGGCATGGGCCGGCGAAATACGAATTTCTTTAATGTTATATTCTGGAGATTCTGAAACACTTTTTACAAACGAGGCAATTATAGAGAATAGGCTATTGTTGGTATCGGGGTCTAAATTTGTTGTAGCATATTCGTATTCTTTCGTTTTAAAACTTAGCTGGTATACGCCGTCACCGTAGCTAGTTTCGTTAAGTGAAAATTCAAAATTAAGACCGGCTATACTTTTAAGAAGTAAAAAACGACGTCTCTTCTCACCAGAAAACACGCCTTGCTTGTAGTGAATAATCTGTCCTTCTTTTAAGTCTGGGGTTCTATCAAAATAATATGTTTCCTCGTCTGTGATAATTGGAAAACTAACTGGTCCAGTCTCTTGTGGTTCAATAAATTCGGCTACACTTTCTTTATTCATGGGGATATATTATCATCAATTAGTTATAAGTTCCATAGGATTCATGATAAAATACCTATACAATTCCGAAATAGGTGTTTGCCAGTTATCCCTACATAGTCGACAAGCGAAGCGCAGGCGGCGAGATACTCGACGTAGCAACGTCGGGTGTCCGACTGATGTAGATAGTATAGGTAGTTTGTTAATTGCATTTAAACATGGATAAAACAAATAGTTTTGAGAAGCATAGCTCTGGTATAGAAATTGTTACTACTGTCTCCGCCGATTTGTTTAGTAGGCTATATGCGATCGAGAGAGAGGTGTCAACTGAGGATATGGTGTTATTAGAGGGAGATCTTAGAAATATTATTGAAAATCCTCGCGCCTATACTGCGATAATACGGGATGGAGAGGATGTGTTGGGTTTTGTCGTCGCTCTTCCTGTCAGCGAGGTATTTAATGAATTGGCACCATACGATCCAGAATTGAAAAACGATGATGGTGACCTTTATGTTTATGATATTGCCATAAGTTCATCGAGGAGAAATCTCCCTAATTTTTTGAATTTAGTAAGAAAGCTATCGAGTGAAGCCATTAGCAGGGGCTATAAAAGATTGATTATGCACACAAGGAAGAGTGAAGGATTAAGTGAGATTTTGCAGAAAAGATATGGAGTTCAAAAATTAAGGACCATCGAAAATTGGTGCGGTTACGGTGAGCCATTTGATTATCTAGAGATGGCTCTATAGATTTATCAATTCTCTTGATAGATTTTGAATGGCGTATTGGTATAATTTAGACATAAAAAGTTCGTCAGTTATTTCTATAAATTCAACAAAATATGTCAACTAAAGAACAACCCAGTGAGTCTCATATTAATCCAGAAGAATTCGAGAAGATGTCTGTTAGATTGAGAGAGGTAGGCTTAGATATAGAAAAGATTAGGCCGGATATCGTTAGTCGGTTAGCATTGTTGGATCAATCTACTAAAGTAGTCGAAGATGAGCATAATGCCATACACTTAGCTAGAGCAGTTTTTGATTGGTATCGGAAAAATAAGCCAGAAGTGAGTTGGGTAGAACGAGAGGAGAGAGCAGTTGTTATAGGTACGATGTTCTCAGATATAGGTAAGACGGGGCCTAGAATGGCCAATATAGGCCAGCAAAAGCTTATTACGGCTATATACTCAATTGATAGTAAGGATTGGGGTGGCGGTGAAGATAAACTTTCCGTGGCAAAATATTTGGAAAAATATTTCCCAGATGACCATACGGAGAGGGTTAAAATTTATGTAAGTATGGGATTAGATCCAGAAATGGTAATGAGAAAATTTTGGGATATGCACGCTGAATGGACTTTGCAGATAATTAGTGGTGATGGAGTTCCACCCGAAGCGGTAGTCGCTGCGGCAAGTCATCATTTTATTCAAGGAATTAATCCCGAAGGTATAATTGGCAACGACGGTAGATTTACAAGATATTTTGGAGAGAATTTATCATTTGATAGAGTAGAGAAATTAATTTGTGTATTGGATGTGTACGATGCTTTTATACGAAGGAGCCACATGAGCCATGATCAGGCAATCGCAGCCTTAAGGAAAAAAGTTGATTCAAGCGGATCTTTTTCTAGCGATAAAGGGTTTCACGAGCTTATTGATGTGGTAGATTTTACTAATAGAGAAACTCAGGTATAATGTGTAGGTTATATGGTGAGTGTAGCTCAATTGGTAGAGCGTCTGCCTGTGGCGCAGAAGGTTGCGGGATCGTGACCCGTCACTCACCCATAGATAACAAAAAGGTCGCCGATGGCGACCTTTTTGTTATTACTAGTATATATATTCCCAACTATGCATTTTATCTCGGTCTTCGGGCCACGTCATGCCAATATCAGTACGATAAAACATATTTAAAATCATAATATTATCAATGCGGTTGTAGGCCATACGTCTCGCGTCTTCCATGGTTGTACCAGAACCAGTTACAACCAGATCGTATCCGCAATTACCAGCAATTTTCCAGTCGCCATCAATAATCTTAACATCACCTAAATGGACTCCTTCAAAATTAGGTTTTTTAAACAATATAGATGTATCTCTATATATCTCTACTTCTGATTTATCTTCGTAAGGAAATGGTGGAGTTGCGACAACAACTCCAACTTGAAAACCTTTTCGTGTACGAAGATCGTATGATTGATTATTAGCTATTGCATGAAAAAATTCACCCCACTCACTCAGAATGCCTTCTTGCTGAATTGATATAGTGGGATAACCAAAGCGACAAGTAAATTCCAATGGATAAATACCACGCGCGTTTACGATACAATTTATATCAATATAACCAACATAACCCGACGCCCTTAAAGGCTCAAGCATTTTTTCCAATGTCGAACGAAAGAAATTATTGGGACCACACCAAAACATTGACGTACCCATCTCACCAGTCATAGGTCCAATCTCTCCGGGGAATAGGCGCTTATGTTCAAATGCGATATTAATGGGCATGATAAAGTCATTTCCGTTGAAAAAGGCAGCACAACCAACCTCAACGCCTGATGCAAATTTTTGAAGCTGGAATGATTTAATTTTTTTACTTAAAACAACTTTGTTACTTGAAAGTATCTGGTATAAATCTTTACCGTCTTCTTCTTTGCCTATAAATAGTAGGCCCTTCCAGTCGGATGCGACATCTAATGAAGGCTTGTAAACATATCTGCCTGGATTATCTAAGATAAATTGGAGAGCAGCATCGTAATCACTGAAATCCCAATGAGGTAAAATATTCATGCCCATTCTCTGCATTTCTGTTTGACCGAACTCTCTATCATCTTCGAGTCTATCGGTATATGAGCTGCCACCGATTACTGCCTTGCCTGCTTTCCTGAGTTTGTCGGCCTGATCTCCAAACCAAATGTCGTCAAATACAACAACATCGGCCCAGTCAATAAATGACTTCCAGTCTGATATTCTTTCCAAGATTCCTTCATATACATCAGCATCGTCAGAATTTTTAATAAAACATTTTACCTCGTGTCCTTCTTTTTGAATTTGCCATGCTAAATCTCCGCTCAGACTCTCCCAACTTACGAAAAGAAATTTATATTTTGGTTTGTCGGTATGCCCATTGCTATTTTTCCCGTTTCCATTTGAACCATTTATTTTACTATCGCCATTGCTCATAATAATTTTTGATTAAAATATTAAAAAATTTAATTTATGTTTTAAATATTATGCCTTTACGAAAATAATGCAAGAGAAATTGTGATTAAAAAAATATTTTGCTATTCTTAGGTCGTGAAAATAATAAAAAACGTTGAGATCGAAAGGAATTTAATAGAGTTATCAATAAAAAAGTTCGGCTATACTCCCGATCATAATTTTGAGTGGCTAAAAAACTGTTCAGATGAAGGTGAGCCGGGAGTTTTTATTTGGGAAAATAACAATGTGGCATGGTTCTACAAGAATGATAAAAAGACCTGGACTATAATAAGCGATCCAATAGCTCCAATAAAAGCACAGGATCAAATGTTGAAAGAAATTTCTGAATATATTCTAAATCACGATGAGAATATTTATTTTCTAGACGTGAGAGATCACGTTTTTAATTTTGTTAAAAAAAATACCCAGAAAAATTCGAACTAGACTATGAAATAATTTGGCCAGTGGTAGACATGATAAGCTGGAATCCTGATTTGCCAGGCAGGCACTTTAAAGAATTAAGAAACGCTCTCAGCAAATTTAATCGAGAACACCAAGTAAAAGTAATCCCAACTTCAGAATTAGATAAAAAAGATCTACATGACGTAGTTGATCGTTGGTTTGTTAGTCGCGATAAAGATGGTATCGTGGTTCTTCCTGGTCGCTATCACAATATGATAAATAATAACTTTGGCGGCACTGAAAGCTCTCGAGTTATGCTAGTAGATGACAAGTCAGTCGGATTTAATGCTGGTTGGGAAACTCCTAATAACTCAAGCGAATGGTCAGCAAGTATTGGCATCCATGATTATTCAGTGCACGATCTGGGGGTAGCTCTTATGTACGAAGATTTAGTCTGGATAAAAAATGCTGGTTATAAGACTTGCGATCTAGAAGGTAGTGATCCACAGGCTTTGAGATTCAAGACCCAATTTTTTAATGAGTTTAAGACATATAAAACTTATACGTTTTATGTTAAATAAAAAAATATTTACCATTTTCTTCGCGTTAACTGTGATAGCTATTAGGTTCGGGATTTTTCTTTTTCCAAATAAGGATTTAATAATCTCGGGAATAGAGATACACCATATTTGGATTGGCTTAATTATTCTGGTTTTGGGTTGTTTTATTAAAAATAAATTAAAAATCGTGGCCATAGCTATCGGTCTTGGACTGGTGGCTGACGAGTTTATTTTTATGCTATTATGCAACGGTCAAAATGAAGAATACTGGTCACATTACTCAATTAGTGGGGCCTGTATCTTGGCACTTGTTATTTTAATCTTCGCGAATAGGGTTATGCAGTTTTTTAGAATACCTGTGAAAAACAGTCGCTAGATGGCCGTTTTTTCTATCTGGATTCCATTGAGAATTTTATGAACTGCTTCGAGACTATCCCAGTCATGGATTGAGAGAGGGAGTATGTTTTTATTTAATTTTTTAAGTTTTGCAATCATCTTTTTTAAATCAGTTGGTTTAACCATGTCAGATTTTGATATAAAAAGATATTCTTTTTTATCTAACAATTCTTCTTTGTAAGCGCCAAGTTCGGCACGCATTATTTCGTAATCAGTAATTGGATTTTCTGATTCGGCAGATATGAGGTGAAAGAGAACAGAAGTTCTTTCGATGTGTTTTAAAAATTTTATGCCAAGACCCTTACCAGACGACGCTCCTTCTATTATTCCGGGAATATCGGCGATGATTAATCCGTAATAAGAACCAAGATGTGGTTCAAGCGTGGTAAAGGCATAATTTGCGACCTTGCTCTTGGCTCTGGTCAGTTCGTTGATTAACGATGACTTGCCAACATTGGGCATACCTAATAATCCCACATCAGCAATTAATTTAAGTTCGAGTCTATAATTTATTTTCTCGCCGGGTGTTCCGACTTGAAATTCTTTCGGACTGGTATTAGTAGAAGATCTAAAATGAAAGTTACCATGCCCACCGCGTCCGCCCTTAGCAATTAAAACTTTCTCTCCAATTTTCGTAACTTCGATCTCGTTCTTAGTTGAGATATTGATAGCGATTGTACCAACCGGAACTTCAATGATGAGATCCTTGCCAGTAACACCGTCATTGTATTGTCTTCCACCTACTTTGCCATCTTCAGCTTTAAATGATTTTCTTGATTTTAGACGTGTCAAAGCGCCAATATCTGAGATACCTTCAAGATAAATGCTACCACCATTACCACCCTTAGCACCGGTCGGACCGAGTGACATCTTGTTTTTATTAAAAGACACGGTGCCATCGCCGCCTTTTCCAGCCACTACTTTGATTTTCAGTTCATCGACTAGCATAATGTCATCATATATCATTTAATCAATTTTGACAAACTGATCATTTTATTGTAAAGAATCTTTAAGATTTTTACATAGCTTTAAACACTCTTGTCTATAGATTCCAATTATTCTAAGCTAAAGACATGGATAAATTTGAAAGAAAATCAGGAATATCTAGGATATTGAGGGCTGATGCTGAGGTTTTTCAGGATCTGTACCATGATATATTAAATGATAATGTAACTAGATCTTATGAAGTTGCCAAAAGTCCCGAATGGATCGAAGCTCTAAAACAAATTAATTCTTTTTTAAGAGAATTTGTTTCTGAGTATGGAGGAGAGTTTATTGATGTACCTGCCAAGAATATTCACGTAATTAATAGGCAGGATCTTCCTAGCAATGCCAGCGACAAGGCTCAAGAATTTGGCGGACTTTACAGTCCTGAGTCTCAGGCCATTTTTATTTTTGTAGATTCAAGCTATACCAATCTCAAAGCTGCGATACGCGTGGTGCATGAGTTGTTGCATTTTAATTCCTTTCAATCCCTTCAAGATGCGAGCAAAGGGAAGAAGTTTCATCTCGAAAGAGACGAAGATGATGAAGAAGAATTAGTAATTCTCGGTCCGAAAAGAATTGGTTTTGAAATTTTTTCCGAGAAAAAGAACAAGGTATTTTTTTACAATTTGAACGAAGCAATAACAGAGGAATTGATCAAAAGATTTGATAAAAGATATTTTGGCAAACTGACCCTTACGAAAGAAGAATATGAGGAAAGGGAATTAAGAAGATCAGAAATCACAGAAAAACCGGGAAAGGATGATAGCCATGAGATTATGGCAGACGACTTAGCCGTGGCTAGGGATTTCGAAACGAAGGACGGTCCGCCTATTAAACTTAGAGAAGGCTATGGTTATAGCGAAGAAAGAGAAAAATTGAATACTTTAATCGGAGAGATTTATGTAAAAAACTCAGAATCATTCTCTTCCGAGGAAGATGTGTTTAAAATGTTTGCAGAAGCTGTAATGACGGGCCGATTGCTAAAAGTGGCCAGAATAATTGAAAAAACATTTGGGAAGGGTAGCTTTAGACAGTTTGGGATTGATACGTCTGTTACTATGACCGAATGATAAGTTTGCGTGCACGGGTAGATCTGTCTAAATAACAGATCTTTTTATTTAAAAAATGTATAATCTAGCTATGGTGAAATTTGATGAATTGTATAAAAAATTGAATAAAGCTCAGAAAGAGGCCGTTGATGTGGTGGAGGGGCCTGTAATGGTAGTTGCTGGACCCGGAACTGGTAAAACCCAAATTTTAACTCTGCGCATTGCTAATATTTTAAAAAAGACCCAGGCTGAGCCCGAGAATATTTTAGTTTTGACTTTTACCGAGTCAGCGGCGACAAATATTCGTCGCCGTCTGACCGAGATTATCGGTGTCCCGGCTTATTCGGTTAGTATTAGTACTTTCCATGGTTTCGCTAATGAGGTTATAAAATCAAATCCGGAAAGTTTTCCAACTATCCTTGGAGCCAATAATCTAACAGAGATTGATCAGCTTAAAATAATAGAAGATATAATCTTAAAGACCGACCTAGGCTTTCTTAAAACATTCGGCGATCCAACATATTATATTAGAGATATAATTAAGGCCATCTCTGACTTAAAGCGAGAAGGAATTTCACCCGAAGAATTTAAGGTTCTAGCCGGAAAAGATAAAAAGTTTTTTGATTCTAGGGATGATATTTATCATGATCGCGGTGCTCACAAAGGCAAGATGAAGCTGGAAGCGGAAAAAGATCAAAAATATATTAGTAAAAATATCGAATTAGCTGTGATTTATGAAAAATACCAGATCGAATTAAGGCGACTAAAGGCTTATGATTTTGGTGATATGATCTTGGAATTATATAAACAATTCAAGAAAGATGAGAATCTGTTGAGATCTATCCAAGAACAATATCAATACATATTGGTTGACGAGCATCAGGATACTAACAATGCTCAAAATAAAATAGTCGAATTGATCATGTCTTTTCATGAGAATCCCAATATCTTTGTGGTGGGCGATGAGAAGCAGGCCATATTCCGATTTCAGGGTGCCTCTCTGGAAAATTTTTATTATTTTAAAAAAATATATCCTTTTGCCAAGTTAATTTATCTAACCGATAATTATCGGTCTGGCCAAATCATTCTTGATCTAGCTGATAGTTTGATTCAATCAAAAGATAAATTAAGATCAAACAAAGATCTTAAGGCAGCTATAAATCTCTACGAGTTATCATTGCCAGACGAGGAGGCTCAATTTGTGGCTCAAAAAACAAAAGACTTGATTGATGCTGGAGTTGAGCCTAGTGAAATAGGCATTTTATTCAGGGATAATAATGATGCCAATGCGCTGGTCAATTATTTTGAAAAATTAAAAATAA
>Ga0209210_1003077_pt1 | contig 11593 bp, 13 predicted proteins | sample RifGroA1_FD_183991 | JGI IMG/M metagenome (GOLD analysis project Ga0209210, IMG submission 183991) | Contaminated groundwater microbial communities from Rifle, Colorado, USA - Rifle Groundwater A1 (SPAdes) (version 2) | ecosystem: Environmental > Aquatic > Deep subsurface > Groundwater >...
TTAGCGCTCGTGCATAGTGAACGACGTTTCCAAGTTGTATAGACCAGAAACCCTCAAGAATCGGGCTATGAGGGTCGCCTTCTCTATCTACAAATGTATGATGTTTGCGGTGCACCGCTACCCATTCTCGCGTTTTTTGTCCTGTGGTAATCCACAAGAAACAACGAAATACCCAAGCCATTGACGGATGTAATGTCAGCGCATAATGCGCCATCGTTCGGTGTAGATAGATGGTGGTGCTAAACACCGCTATCTGCGACACAATCATTGCGACTCCTAGTGTAAACAGTAGATACATGGTCAAACCCTCCTTTCTTTTTTATCTCTGAAATTAAAATCATTTCTGCTTACCATTATATAATCAATCTGGCGGAACTACTAATCGGTATCTTTTTCTGTCAGAATATGCGTATATGTCTAACTTCATTAGAAGACACGGAATAATCGTATTTCTTGTCGCTTTTCTTTTGGCGTTTGTTTTAATTTCTATCTATGTTACTCCGAAGGAGATAGTGGATTATATTGGCGTTGAAAACACATATTTTGTCTCTTTTTTATTGGCGATGTTTGGCGGACTATCAACTGTAACCGGTATTTCTTTTTTTACTTCAGTGGTGGCCTTTTCGAGCGGGGGCGCGAATCCGTTTCTTCTCGGTCTTTTCGGCGGTCTGGGGATTTTTATCAGTGACGCTATTTTCTTTTTTGTCGCGCGGTATAGTATCCAAGTTTTGAGAGAAAATATCAAACCTGTTTCTCAGCGACTTGCCGCTAAGATGGAAAAAGTTCCTCTAAGTCTTGTTTTGTTTGGTGTTTATCTTTATATCGGACTCACTCCGCTTCCCAATGATATTCTCATGGTTGCTCTCGCGTTTCTAGGTATGCCGTTCAAACGGTTAGCTCCGGTATTGTTGGCCGGCAGTGTTACTATAGTGATGTTAGTGGCCTATTCGGGAGAAATAATTTTCAATTATTTTTAGACTCTGTAGTCTGTCCGTCAAAATGTTCCGTGTCGGTTTCTGCTTCTGTTTTGGTCTTGTGAATAACGCCGTCACGGTGATGCGGCGGCATATAGAGAGTGTAAAGTTTCATGGGGCCGGAGTCGGAGTTCACGATGTTGTGTTTGGTACCCGCCGGAACAATGATAACACTGCCGTCAGTAATGTTATGCGAAATATCGTTTAGAATAGCCGTACCACTTCCTTTCTCCACACGTAGAAACTGATCAACGTCATGCACTTCCTCGCCGATTTCTTCTCTGATAAGAAGTGACATTAGGACAAGCTGGCTATTTTTGTCCGTGTATAAAACTTTGCGAAAATTCTCATTCTCAAGCGAGAGTTTTTCAATGTTTGTGACGTAGCCTTTCATATAACATGTTATTTATTGATTTTTTCTTCTTTCGTATCGGATTCATATTTACCGATCGTAGAAGTTTTATAACGGTTTTATCGGACACTTGCGAGAATTCTTCATAATACATACCAATAGCCACAAAATTCGGGTCTGGATAAAGACAAATAAAATCATCCACCTCGTCTGCCATCGTAGTCATTGTAATATCCGGAGCCACCGGAACCGCCAGGACAATTTTCTTCGGTTTGTGCGGTCTAAGGTCGTTCAATGCTGCCCGGACAGTTAGCCCGGTGGCCAAACCGTCATCAACGATTATCGCTATCTTTCCCGTCACTTTCGGGATACGAATTCCCTTGAGATACAAACTGTGTCTTCTGCGCGCTTCAATTTGCGCATTCTCAACCAACTCGTCAAACTTATCTTCTCCGATAGCTGACGCCGCTTCTTGGTTTTTTACCACATACCCGTTCTGACCGACGGCAGCGATAGCGCATTCCGGGAAGTCCGGGTGGCCTATTTTTCTCGCAGTGAGAATATCAAGCAGCGCGTGAAGAGCGCGTGCCACTTCCGCTCCCACCACCACACCGCCGCGAGGCAAAGCATAGACCACCACATCTTCTTTGGCATAATTTTCAAGCCGTTTGGCAAGTCGCCTGCCGGCCTCTTCACGGTTTTTGAATTTTATTTGTGTCGTCACTCGTTCTTTAGAGTATCATTTAAGGCGGAAATTTTCTTATCAAGTTTTTGAACATCTTTTTGTACTTCGTGGAGAACACTTGTTTCGGCATAAATCTCCGCCGCCTCCTTTTCAACCAGTTTCTTTTCCTTTTTGATTCCACTGGTGATAATTTTGTCACTGATAAAGTGTTCCACGAATGCTCCCGAAAGGAGCAAAATAATAATGCTTGTTATAAGGGTTACAAGTCCCGTCATAAATGAAAATTCGTCGGCCAGAAGCCAGACTCCTCGAAAAAAGAGAACAATGCCGACACCGCTTACGAGACCATAAAGAATCGGTCGCTTGCTCAAGGAAAAGCGAATTTTATCCTCTAAAACATCAAAAAACTTAAGAAAGGTCTTCATATGCCTTTTGATCCATTTTTTGCCATAATTTTAGTATATCAATGTTCTTTATCCAATCCCAGTGTTTAATGTGCGTGCATTTCACCTTGGTTATTTGACATTTACATATTTTTAGTTATAATCTAGCCAGATTTGTAGTAAAAATAGGAGGAAGAGATGTCAAAACCAAGTTGTTTGATGGCCGTAATGCCGGATGGTTCTGGTTTAACGGTAAGGGTGGTGAGCGACAAAGTAATTGCGAATGTACGTGAAATTCATCACTATTTTGAAGAGGAATGGGAAGGGCCAATGTTTGAGGTGTATGAGAAGGTTTTTAGCCAGGAGTTCGATTTTTCGGGTCTTCCCTGGAAATCGGAAAGACATAAAGAACTCTTGGCGGAACTAGTTCGTGGACGGATCATGCGAACTGGTTTCAAAAAATTTGCGGAGCCAATTGTAAGATTGGCCCAAAAGCTCGCTACGCAAAACGAAGCGTACGACCACACCGCGGCGGCCTAAAACTACTATATCGGCCATAACAAAAGGGGGAGCGAAGCTCCCCCTTCTTCTATCTCCCTTCTTTACGGCAGAGTTCCTCGTCAATTTTCCCGAATTTTTCCTCGGCGCCTGGGTGGCGCCTGTACCACCGTCGATCCGACCAGATCGCTACCATTAGGCCGACGATAGCGATTCCATAAATTATACCGACGATTACCAGTATACTCATTACTCTTCTCCTCTCATGTAAATTTGCATCTCCGTATCCGTTGTATCAAATACTTCATATATGTCAAGGTTGGTATAAATGTTGCCAGACGTGTGGTCACAGCGATATAATAGTAAAGATTATTAGTATCTAATAACAATATATGTCAAGAAAAGTCGCCGATTGTCGTAAATTTCCAAGTGAGAAGAATTGCACCCTTACCATTTCCGGAGAGGAATCTGAAGTGCTTCCTATAGCGATCCAACACGCTATTGACGCGCATGGTCATAAGGATACACCGAAACTTCGTAAGCAGATCAAAGGCATGCTCAAGAATGAATAAACAAAACTAATCCACGCCGATGCAACTTTAAACAAATGTTTGGTATTCATAAGTATAATGATATCATATCTAGTTTATTAGCTCCGAACGCTGAACGAAATCAGCCTGTCCGCCTCTGGCGGAGGCGGGCAAAAAGGAAGGCCTGCCCGCAACGCCTCGCTTCGCTCGGCGGAACGCTCAGGTTTTTCTTTGTGGATAACCCAGAAATTGATTTGTGATATTATACATAATATATACTAAATATCGGTTACTCTTTCACTTTATCCTTAAAGGTAAAAGATCGAACAATAAATTATTATTGAATTAAAAAATATGATAGAAAAAATAAAAAGTAAAAAAGTTCATATTACCGCGACATTTGGCGCGGTTGCTATTGCAGGACTAATCTTATTTCAAGGATCTATACCTCGTGACGCGCGCCAAGTGAAATTTAATGCCATTTCGCCGAATCAGGGTATTGCCGGAACGGAAGTTGTAATAACCGGTTCCGGATTCACATCGTCTGTTCAAGGAATTAGCGGCACAAAAGTAAACGACAAAGTGTATCCCCCGGGCAACTTTGTTTTGATACAAGGCGATGTTATCGCCGGACCCATTCTTTCGCCCGATGGCAAAACGTTAACTGTTAGCGTTATTCTTGCTACGGAAAAAATACGAATGTATTGCCAGGAAAAATTTACGAGGATGGAGCCATGCAAAGTGCAGGTTAAAGTAGTGAATGCCTACAGCAAAGAAAGCAACGGCCAATATTTCACCATTATGGATAGCAGGAGTAAAAAACTTACTTACACAATTGAGAAACTTGCTATGCCAGCACCTGCGGTTGTCCATGCGGTAGTTCCCGGCGAAGTATGGAAAGGCGATGATGTCATGCGTATCCGGGTCAGCGCGCCGGCAACCAATGGAGATACAATAACTGGCGTAGGCTTTTCTATGAAAACGGATCCAGGTACCTTGGGTGATGGTTATCAGCAATGCGCCTATTTTTATCCAACAAGTTCACCCGACATTTCTCTCGCTTCTGATGGGACGAGATTGCGGATGCTAGAAGAGGGGGGGTATTCAGCGGGTTATTGGGGCGGGTCACTCGGTTTTGATGCAGGTGTATTCTCATGGGATCCAAATTGGGTTCCATTAGGTTGTTTAGCAACTATTGGCGGGTTCCCACTGGCTCCAGGAGAACATAAAGACTTCACCATAAACATGAAAATGTATGCTCAAAATTACACATTGAAAACGGACGGAACATACACACCTCCAGCGGAACAGTCAAAAACATTTAATCTTATGGTTAAGGCTCGCGCAGTATATATTGGATCTCGTGGTTTCGTTATAGATAACTCTCCGGAAAACGGCTATGACAGCACCTTCGATTATTCTGCCGGTTATGGCGGCAATACAATGCGTATGAGTTTAAGCACATTAATCACAAGTGACCCAATCCAAATAATTCCCCAATCAATACCAACGCCGGCAGGCTATTTTCCGGCAAACTAATATATTGAACGGCAACAAAACAAAGCCACTCAATGGCGTTGTTTTGTACTAACTGGCTCCCGAATTAAAACCTTTGCAAACTTTTGAAATTATTTTACCAAATCTGGTACATAAATCCAAAACCCTCCTTCGCGTAAAGCTACGGAAGGGCACAGGAGCAGAAGATAAGGTCATTTATCGCTAGTCAAAATGATTGGCAGGTTTTCAAAGTGTATAACGACGCTGGATTTTCTGGCGCAATTTTACAACGCCCTGCCTTGCAGGAACTACTTGCCGATTTGAAAAAAGAAAAAATTGATGTGGTTTTGGTCTATAAAATTGATCGGCTCACTCGTTCGCCTAAAGATTTTTACCAACTGATTGAATTTTTTGAGCAAGCAAAAATTGATTTTATTTCCATTACGGAAAGATTTGATACCTCCACGCCCGCCGGCCGTTTGCTTCGCAACATCATGCTCACTTTTTCGCAGTTTGAAAGAGAACTAACCAGCGAAAGAACAAAAGACAAAATGTTGGAGCGTGCGAAAAAGGGACTAGCGAACGGCGGGCTTACTCCTTTCGGTTATATCCGACAAGACAAGAAACTTATCCCGCACCCGAAAGAAGCGGAGGAAATAAAATCAATTTTTGAAACTTATGTTGAAAGCGGTTCAACAGCAAAAACTTATCAAATGTTGAAAAATAAAGGAGTTAAAAATAAGTTAGGCAAAAATTTCTCCAAAACAAATATCAGCCATATTTTGCGAAATGTTATCTACATAGGCAAGGTTTTGCATAACGGCGAAATTTATCAGGGTATTCACGAGCCGATAATTTCGGAAGAAATTTTTGCCCTTGCTCAAAAGATTCATAAGGAAAAACAGAAAAAATTTAGAGTGTACAAAAATTTTCTGTTCGGCGGACTGATAAAATGCGAAGAGTGCGGTTCAAATATGACTTCTTGTTTTACCAACAAATATATCGGTGGAAAATTAAACCGATATTATTACTATCGTTGCACCGCCACGATGAAACAAGACTGGCAAGCGTGTTCGGTAAAACAAGTGTCCGCCGAACGATTGGAAGATTTTTGTCTGGAAAATTTAGAGCGCATTTCAGTTGATAAAAACTATATTGAAAATCTCATTTTTCGTTTGAATAACGACATACAAGCTGGACACCGCGCTGGATACGAACTAACGAACGGATGCTCTAAATTTTCCACCGAAAGCATTTCGGACACTCTAAAATTTTTCCTCTCTGGACTCAAAACCACTAAAGGAATTGAAAGAAACCTTTTTGCCAAAAAGCTTCTTTCAAACATTTTTTATTCCCCCGAAAGCATTAAAATCCGCTTCATTTCCCGCCAAAGCGACGGCGGAGCCGTCGCGGAGCGAAGCCCAGCCCCGCCATTGGCGGGGCTGGGCGAGCGAACACTCTCATCTTCAAAAAATGAGTTCGTATCTAGTTTCTTGGCTCCCTCTGTACGACGAAATCCGAACACATTTTGAGCAAAATCCCGATGCCGACTAATCGCACGCGCAGAGCGCGTGGTGGTTCTGTACTGCATTGTACGCTCCAATCGCGCGCCTCGTCCGCTCCCTCCGGTCGCGGGAGCAAAAACCAAAAATTTTCCTTACCTTTCTTCTTTTCCTCGGCGGGGGGTGTGGGGGGAGCCGACAAAAAATGGAAAGGAAATTTTTGGTTTTGCTTCGCCGCTTCAGACTACGAAATGAGCTAGTTCTATTTTATCACTTATGGTGATACCTTGTCGCTCATTTCTCCGTCCTTGCGGCGAGACGAGGCGCTTCCTCTCCGCGTTTATTGGTAGCTTGCAACTCTGTGCCTCCGACCGAGTTCGGTGGTAACTCTAAAATATGGATTGTGCTAGGCACAAACAAATCTGTATGTGCTTGACCCACCCTCCGTTCGCGCACAAATCCCCGCCGTTTTTAGGAAATATTATAAAACGGCGGGGGCTCCCTTGATTGACCTCAACTTAATTATTGCATCTTCAGTTTCCTTTATGTACTTAGAAATGTCGATCGTTAAAGCTCTCTTGCCATTATGAATCACTCGATTTCTTTCTTTTATACCTCTAATTATTATAGCTAGACTTTCTTTTGGAATTTTATTTTTTAGTTCTTTTTTCAAATTAAATTCTAGTAATCTTCCTTTATATAAAAATCTTACAAACCAATTATTTTTTGATCTGATAACAATTTCGGTGGCTATAACCGTACTAATCAATGCTTGAATTTTATGACCGATTTGTAAATGTCTTTTCGCATCCATTATAAAGAGATCCTCCAGAGGAATCCCCTCTGTTTTCAATAGATTTTGTATTTTTTCATTATCTTCAATACCTAGATCTGTTTTAAACTGTCCCATAGCAACTTGTTTTCCGGCAATTCCTACTCCTCCAAAATTTATAGTTACCATTACAGTTCCACCACCCTTAGCATTACGCCTAAAACATGATAGTCCAAACAAATCTGACATGGAGGCAATATTAGAAATTGCTACTCGTCCAGTAGTGAATCTGTATACATCTATAAATTTATTAACACTTTCAAGTATTAAGTTTCTATATACTGAACTTAAATTATCGAGAGGTATTTTGGGGTTGGTATCTTTAAATGAGAGCTTGATCCGAGTATAACGAAAACCAGAATCTGTATCGCTATAAATTTCTGTATTTATTGCCTTTCCAAATCTAGTATTTTCATATAAAACATCATCTGTTCTTATTTCTATATCTTGCCCATTGATTTTAATTGAAAATACTGCACTTTTATTTAAGTGGAGACAAACAGATAACTCAAAAGAAATTTCTATAATTTGATCTTCCATAATTTTATAAAAAGTGGGGATAACTCAATTTGCAAACTTTCTATATACTTTCTATAATATCATTATGGTCACAAAAAAGCAACAACAAGTTCTGGATTTTATAGAAAAATATCAGAAGAAAAATAAGTACTCCCCAACTCTAGAGGAAATACAGAGAAAATTTAAGCTCGCATCAGTTTCTACTGCACATTATTACATCCAACAGTTAAAAAATAAAAACCTCCTATCAAAACAAGAAAGCCAACATCGAGCAATTAATGTTTTACCAGCAAATAACATGGTTAAGGTTCGTCTCATTGGAACAATCTCCGCTGGTCAGCCAATAGAAGCTGTTGAAGAATTTGAAACGGTTGCAGTACCAAGTAATCTGGTTTCTTCTGCCGAACATTTTGCATTAAATGTCAGAGGCGACAGTATGATTGGTGATGGTATTTTTGATGGTGATACAGTAATAATCAGAAAACAAAATACTGCCCAAGACGGAGATACTGTGGTTGCGTTAATAAATGAAAATGAGGTAACACTCAAGAAAATATATAGGTTGGCGAATGGTTTCAGACTTCAACCCGCAAACCCAACAATGCCAGCATTTGTTGTAAAAGAATTGGTTGTACAAGGTAAGGTCGTTTCCGTAATGAGAAGTTATGATAAAAGAAAATCTTTGGATCAAATATCTAATTTAACTGCTTTTAGTGGTGAGTTGAAACAACTTATTATAAAAATTCAGGAAGAGATAAAAAGTAAATTTCATGTAGCTAAAGAATTTGATATATGGAAAAGAACAGAAGAAAAACCGGATGAAAACAAGTTTTTTTTAGAAACAAGCTACACATTTCTTAACGAGGTTCTTTTACTGTGGGTTTGTAGAGATAAAAAACTGCTAACCTTTGAGGTTATAAAAGACAATAAGCAATTATCGTCATTAAAGAGTGACGCACAAAAAATATATTCTCATATTTTTTCAAGCAACATTTTTGATTGGTATATTCCCGAAAACTTTTTGTTGCAAGAAATAACTAATTTGTTTAATAAATATGATTTTACATTGGTTGATAGAGACATATTAGGAAAATTATATGAACAATTTATAACTAGAGAAGAAAGAAAGAAACTGGGACAATTCTATACACCCGAATCTGTCATTGACTACATCCTGGATCAAATTGAATATACAAAAGATATAGACAATAAAAAAATTATTGATATATCTTGTGGCTCTGGCGGTTTTACAACAAGAGCAACTAATAGGTTGATAAATAAACTAAAAAATAACCCTGATAAAAAAGAGGTTATTGAAAAAGTAATTGGCAGTGTTTATGGTATGGATATTAACCCTTTTGCTTGCTATCTAGCAGAGACAAACATGCTTATCCAATTATTAGATCTAATAATTGAAGTCAAAAAAGAAAACCCAAAATACATAGTACCCAAAATAAAAATATTCCAGACGAATAGTATGGAAATGCCATCACTATTAAGCAATGAGGAACAGGAAATAAAAGATCTAAAAAATAAAGCGGGGCGTTTTATTGATGGTTTTGATTTTGTTGTCGGTAATCCTCCATATTTAGAAGCAAAAAAGATGGATATCGGCACAAAAAAACTTTGCATAGAAACTTGCCCGAATGTAGCAAATGGGGCTTTTGATCTATTTGTATGTTTTATTGATAAAGGACTCCGTCTATTAAAAGCAAATGGGAAGTTTGGTTATATTTTTCCTAATAAATTTTTGATTGCTAATTATGCTAAAAAAATGAGAGAGGAATTGTTAGAAAAATATACGATCAAAGAAATAATTGATGTTTCAGAATGTGAAATTTTTGAAAATGTCTCTGTTTATCCAGTTATAATGATAATTCAAAATAAAAAACCTCAAGATAATTTAGTAAAGACAGCTGAAAAAGTAGCTAGCGTGGATGAATTAAATAATAAGAGTTTTAGTATTAGTGAGATAAAACAAGATGTTTATAAAAGAGACGATCTAGTATTTTTTATATTGCCGAGTGATAAAAAACAAAACGCTATACTTACAAATTTATTGAGTGATAAGTATAAAACATTAGATAACTATTTAATAATGAAGTGGACAATTTCATTTCATGCAACAGGATTAAGAGAGAAGTTTTTATTTCCCGAAAAACCAAATTCTATATTTGCAAAAAAATTAATTGGTGGTAAGTCTTTTGCGGGAAATGACGATATAAATAGATATAATCTTAAGTGGGGCGGTTGGTGGATAAATTATGACGAAGAATTTGCGAGAAAGCATAAAAATCAACTACCGCCTAAAAGTTTATTTGAGCAAGAAAAGTTAATTATTTGCCAAAACTCTCTAAGATTACGCGCTACATATGACGATAAAAACTATTATTGTAAAGATACTTTTTTTGTCGCCAGTCTATTAGAGGATAGAAAGAAAGATTTTGAATTAAAATTTTTTCTAGCAATTCTTAACTCAAAATTACTACATTTTTATTATGGAAATATATATAAGGGGACACATATAGCCGGTGGATACTTACACTACCTTATTGGTTATCTGTATAGTTTGCCTGTGGCTGAACCAACAAAAAAACAACAGATAAGTATTGTTAATTTGGTTGACAAAATTTTAAAAGCAAAAAATAGTGATGAATTTGAAGAATTAGACAATAAAATTGATAAGCTGGTTTATGATTTATATGACCTAGATCAAGAATCAATAAAGATTGTCAATTCATTTATTTAATCTCTAACAAAAAATTCTGAATGTAATTTTTAAACTTCTCTAAATTTTCTTTTACTGGTTTATTCCCTTTATCTTTTCTTTTTCCGTCTCGGATGATAAAAATTTTGTCAATTTTATGTTTTAGATCAGAATTTTCTAATAAATATGCCCACCCATCAGTTAATTCTAAAACTTCCGCAAATACACAAAATTTAATGTCGTCAAGTAAATAAGTAGAATTTGAGATTTCATCTTTAATAATTCGTGATTCTCCAATAAGCTCTTTCATTCTTATCATATCTATATATTCCTTACACTCTATAACCATGATAGGTTTATCGCCATCTTTTTTAAAAATTACACAATCTCCGCCTATAGTTAATATTTTTTCAGTGTTGTTTACTTTAATAGACCTAGATAAAAGTCCACTTGTTTGATTCGCTGTAACTTTTTTACAGTAAAACCTGTTTTCAAGTTTATTTTCTTTAATAATTTGATTGATAAGTAATTCAACAAAAAACTCGTCTTTAAATCCAACAACTGAAGCGATCTGCCTTTCTTGTAATTTATGTTTTTTTGCTAAGTTAGCAAAAAAATTGTTATCTGTATTACAAAATATATCTATTGTTTCTCTTGAACTTTCACCTGTAAGATTTTTTGAGAACTTTTTATCAAAAATATCTTTTGCGTTTATTTTTATTTTCTTTTTCATAAAATCATTTAATGAAGTAATCTAGTGGTTTTTTATAAATCTTCGCAAACTCTTTGAGTTGCGTAATATCAAGTCGTCTTTGTCCGGCTTCAATTTTTGAGATGTGAGGTTGGGTTTTGTCGAGTAGCTTCGCTACATCAGCTTGATCCAAGCCAGCTTCAACACGAGCTTTCTTAAGCTGTTCAACAGTATATTTATGGTCATTAGAAAAAATCGCCTTTGTCATACTTCTGTATTATAGTATTCCGTTGTGTTATATTCCAAGTTGTTATATGATATGTATGGTAGCGGCGAAGCAAAACCAAAAATTTCCTTTCCATTTTTTGTCGGCTCCCCCCACACCCCCCGCCGAGGAAAAGAAGAAAGGTAAGGAAAATTTTT
>Ga0209210_1003079_pt1 | contig 11580 bp, 11 predicted proteins | sample RifGroA1_FD_183991 | JGI IMG/M metagenome (GOLD analysis project Ga0209210, IMG submission 183991) | Contaminated groundwater microbial communities from Rifle, Colorado, USA - Rifle Groundwater A1 (SPAdes) (version 2) | ecosystem: Environmental > Aquatic > Deep subsurface > Groundwater >...
GTTGGAGATGGCAAAATATAATTTATTTGAACACTTTTAATATCATTTTGATCATCATCTGCTGGATTACCAGATGAAGTATATCTTTGAATATGTAAATTATAGCTTCCTTGACCTAAATATTTCGATAAGTTAGTATTACCTATTCTTGCATTAAAACTTGCTGTTGCAACATTTCCCGTAACTATAGAAATAGGAAAATAATACTTACCTTCTTTATCACCATACCAGTTATCATTAATCTTAGTTTCACCAAAACTATCTGTTTCACTATCTTTATATAATTCCACTCCCAAATAATTAGTTCCAGTTCTGGCTCCGATTATTTCTACATTAATGGTAAATATGTCTTCGTTATTATTTATTTCACTTGGATAATCAAGAATATTCAAAGTAACAGCAAAAGAATTAGAAATAAAAATGAGAAGAAGTAATAATAAAAATGAAAAAAGGCAGGTTTTTTTCAAATTTAACTTAAAAAAACTATTTATTTATTGTACGTGCAAATAAAAACTTACTATACCATCTCCATGTTCTATGTATTTTATTTTAATTACTGAAGATCCTCCGCAATTTTGAGATGATGAATAAAGTGTACCATCTTTGGGTGCTCTTATAATTGACGATGAATTTGAATATAAATCTATACCCGTATGAATTCCTCCACTGTACGTGTATCGCCATGAATAAGGTGTTTGTCCATAATGTTGGGTCAAAATCAGATCTCCTTCCAATGGCCAATCCCAATTACCGCTACCTATCGAACTTGTGCCTCCATCTTGTTGATCTGCCGTGGATTTAGATTTTAAATAATCGCCTGGATTGACCCATTGATTGTTTTTTCGGATTTCAAAATGTAAATGAGTTCCTGTTGAACAAGCCGGATAACCTGTATTACCCATCAACGCAATCGCATCTCCAGCTTTAACAGGACCAACTTTTTCACCATTAACCAACGCGGCTTCTAGAGCTTCTTTTTCTGCCAAAGCTTGTTGCAGTAAATTTTGATAAGTTGCTTCATCATTTTTCGTTTGTTCTAAAAGTGCATTTTTCGCTTTTAAATTTGCTGCTAATTGATTATTTTGTATTTCTAAATCTCTTTTCAGTTGTTCCTGTGTTAATTTTTTTTCTTCCCGTTTTTGTTTACGGTCAGTTAAATCTATTTTGGTATTTTGAATACGAGTCATTTCCTGCTGATCATTAAGTTGTACTCTTTGTAAATATTTAGCCCGGCTTAATAAATCTGAAAAATTTGTGGATGATAAAAGTAACATCAGTTGTGAAGTCCGGGATGTAGCATATGAAAAAACAACTCTTTTAGAAAATAATTTGACGATGGTTGAAAGCATATCTTCCAAACCTTCTATTTGTCCTGACAAACTCACAATTTCTTCGCCCAATGCATCTATTTCATTTTTAGTTTTCCTGATATTAAGCTCTACTAATTTAATTTGGTTATCCATTGAAGATATTTCTGCATTAAGCGACTTTTCTTTTGATTGGGTATCAGTAATTTTTTGTTTAAGTTCTTGTATTTGTTGATCAACATTATTATCTTGTGCTAATACTTGCATGGGAAAGGACACTACGAAGAATGAAATAAAATAAAGGATGAATAATTTTTTTATCAGGCGCATAAGGTTTTAGCTTATTTTAAATAACGGTTTAGTGCCAAAAAGCTGGCCAAAGATCCTAAAATCGTTCCTAAAATAAGCATACCTCCCAATAACGCCCCATAAAAAATTGTTGTAACGGGAAAAAGAGGAATGCCTGTAAAAACTGAACTTAAAATCGGGGTTGATGATAGAATGATGATTACATTTACACCCCAACCGATAATCGCACCGAATATTCCATAAATTATTCCTTCTAAAATAAACGGTCCTCTGACATAACCTTTACTTCCGCCAACCAATTGAATAATTTCTACTTCTTCTTTCTTTAAGGCAATTTTCATACTCACTACAGTAAATACTGTAAATAGAGATACTATTGCCAAAAATACAACCACACCTAAACCAATTTTCCTAATAGTTCCTATCCATGACATCAATAAATTTACTACATCTTCAGGAAAAACAGTTTCAATAATATCCGGTTCATTTTTCAAAGTAGTAGCCAATTCGGGTAAATATTCAATTTTTTTTGCTGATACTTCAATTGATGCGGGAAGGATGTCTGCTGATACCATTTCCAAAAGCATGGGATCTTTTTTAAACTGTTCTTTGTAGATTGCTAATGCTTCATCTTTTGATACAAATTTCACTGTTGAAACTTTATCCATATTTAAAAGTTTATCCTGTAATTTTTTAATGTCTTCTTCTTTTTTGGTATCGTTGAAAAATACAATTATTTGCGGTTTTTGTTCAAAATAATTAAGTAAAATCATCGACCCAAAACTGATCACGGTAAATAAACCGGTTATGATAAACATCAAAGTCATGGTGGCTATAGCGGCAAAAGCCTGATAAGGAGATCTCCTGATATGTTTCCATGCATGATTAAATAAAGACATAGATTTATTATATTCTAAATACGAAATACGAAATTATTTTACTGGTATTTTCCTGTTTTTTCATCCTTGACTACTTTTCCTTTTTTTATGGTGATTACTCTTTTATTTAGTGAATTAACAATGTCCGCATTATGAGTGGCCATAATTACCGTAGTTCCCAAATCATTTATTTCTCTTAAAATTTTCATTATTTCCCATGATGTAGTTGGATCTAAATTACCTGTTGGTTCGTCAGCCAATAAAATTTTTGGTCCACCAACAATAGCCCTCGCAATAGATGCTCTTTGTAATTCGCCTGCTGATAGTTGTATAGGAAAGAAATTCGCTTTATCAGATAACCCTACTAAATGTAACACTTCATGCACTTTTTTAGAAATCTCATCAGATTTTTTACCTAATATTTCTAAAGCAATGGCTACATTTTCAAAAGTAGTACGATTATATAATATTTTAAAATCTTGAAAAACCATACCAATTTTTCTGCGTAATTTAGCTGTATCAACATGATTTTTTTTGGATATCACAAATTTCTCGATTTCAATTTTACCGCTTGTGGGAATCAGATCCTGAATTATTAACCGTAATACAGTAGTTTTACCAGCACCTGATGAACCGACTAAAAAAACAAATTCCCCTTCATTGATTTCAAATGATGTTTCATCAAGGGCTGGTGCGTTTTTTCCGAAATTTTTGGATACTTTATTAAAAATAATCCGCATATGAACACCAATATAATGCTAAATGCTAAATGCTAAATGCTAAATGCTATTTATTAAATGCTAAATGCTATTTATTATAAGTATTATTCTCAATGGATTTTACCAGCAAATTCATTCTTACAACTTCCATCTGACGTATATCTTTCTCAATTTTCGTTATAGCCCGTGCCTGAAAAGATGTAAACGAATAAGATATAAAAGCTCCAAATATAGTTGAAAAACTAAAAATCAACACTAAAAGCCTGATAAAATCAGATTTGGGCGCTTTTTCTATATTACTCTCCCAATTACTTATTTTGCGCCATATATTCATATATTTTAGAAGCTGTTTGAAAATCTTAAATTAAAAGAGAAAAACAGCTTCATAAGAGTCTGTAATGATCCCTATTCAGTCAGGATCAAACAGACTCTAATAATTATTCTAATAATTCTAATCGTCCTACATCCATAAGCCAACCAGCTTTTTCAGATGAAAAAGTCTGACCCCAAACTTTAACTTTTTTACCAATATAATCATCTAAAGCAACACTGGATGAAGTTAAATATACATTTTGTGAATCACCACCCGGTCTTTCCAGATGATGACTTCCTTCACTATCAATTCCCCCTTCTCTTAAAACTCCTTCAGCATTGTCTTTAAATGTTTTTTCATCTTGAACACCCACGATTTTTGCTAAACCCTGAGCAGTTTTACCGCTAGTAATTGCATTTCCTGTTTTACCGCCGCTTTTACCATTAGCCAATACATAACCTGAAATACCACCTAATATAATAATAAATGCGACTGTAAAAATTACCGGCAAATTCACTGTTAATTTAGTTTCCTTCATCGGTTCAAACTCCTTTACAATTGGGGTAGTTCTGGTTTTGACCTCGACTACAGTTTTTGTATTTAACATAACTACCTCCTACTATTTAAGCATAAAATTTTTATTTAGATTTTGCAAATTTTTTTAAATAACTTTCTATAAATTTATCTAGGTCGCCATCCAAAACGCTGTCCGTATTGGAAGTTTCATAATCAGTCCGCAAATCCTTAACCATATGATAAGGATGCAATACATAACTCCTGATTTGATTTCCCCATCCGGGTTTTTTATAAACACCGCGCAAATCTTTTTGAGCAGTCAGTTTTCTCTCTTCTTCAACTTCCCATAATTTCGCCCGTAATATTTTTAAAGCATTTTCCCGGTTTTGGCCTTGATATCTTTGTTCCTGACAGGTCACAATAATACCCGTAGGTTTATGTTTTAGTCTTACTGCTGTTGATACTTTATTTACATTTTGTCCGCCCTTACCGCCCGACCTAAAAAATTCCCAAATTAAATCTTCTTCTTTTATGTCAACAGTTTCCGTATCTTCTATCACTGGTAATACTTCAACCAAAGCAAAAGATGTTTGTCTAAGTTTATCTGCATTAAAAGGTGATTGTCTGACTAATCTGTGAACTCCAGCTTCACTTTTGAGCATCCCAAATGCAAATAAGCCGGTTACCGTTATGGTAACACTTTTTATTCCAGCTTCATCTCCCAAAGTTTGATCAATTTCTTCCCACGACCACTGCTTTCTTTCAATATACCTAGTATACATCCTAAACAACATCGATGACCAATCCATTGCTTCTGTTCCCCCTTGACCTGCATGGATTGCCAAAATTGCATTACTGCGATCATATTCCCCACCCAAAAATATCTTCATTTCCATTTTTTCCAATGCTTTTTCTAACTCTACCGTATCACCGTCATCTACCAACATGGTTAACATTTCTGTTTCCTCAATTTCTTTTTGTAAAGATGAAAGAGTTTTCATCTTGACGGTTGCCTGTTCTCTATCCTGCCAAAATTGAGGGCTTGCAGATTCACGGGTTATCTCGTCTATTTGTTTTTTAGTTTTATCTAAATTAATTTTTGCCAGAACGTCATTTACTCGCTGCCGTAAGTTGTCCATAAGTCATTATTGTACTGATTTTTAACAGTAAGCACAAATTTGCATTATACTAATGATTTTTTAAAAATTAATTTGAAGACTTCATAAAGAATACAAAAATCACCAATAAACCTAAAAAGATTCTATAGTAAATAAAAGGGTATAGTGAATTACTGCTTATAAATTTTAAAAAATATTTTATCGTTAAATAGCCAAAAACTGCAGCGGACAACATGCCTAATAAATAAAACCCCAATTCGCCTTGCGGCATTTGGCGATTTAAAGATAATAAAATCACATCAATCAGTTTTTTTCCTCCAGCTCCGGCAATAATTGGCGCTGATATTAAAAAAGTAAATTTCGCTGCCTGTTCTCTGGTTAGGCCTTCCCACATGCCAGCAGCTATCGTTATCCCTGACCGGGATACTCCGGGTATTAATGCAACAGCTTGTGCAAAACCTGTGAGTATTGCGTCTTTAGTTTTCAAGTCTTTAATAGTTTTACTTTTCTGACTCCATTTTTCCACAACTACCAAAACAAATGAAAATACTATCAGTGATATACCTACTAATAATGGCGATCGAAAAACAGTCTCTACTTTTTTTTCCAATACCAAACCAAATAATGCTCCCGGAATTGTGGCAACAATTAATAACTTGATTAAATTTAGGTCCTGACTATTTTTTTTATCTTTCAATCTGAAAGGTGTAGTAATTATATTTAACCAATCTTTTTTAAAAAACCACAATAAAGAAATCAAAGTGCCTAAATGTAATAATGCGTCAAATGTTAAACCAAAATTTTCTTGAGAAATTCCCAATAATTTTTCAATCAGAATCAAATGTCCTGTTGAAGAAATTGGTAAAAATTCAGTTATTCCCTGAACTGCTCCCAATAATATCCCGTAAAAATAATTAATTAACATAACGAATAAATTAATGAGTTTCGCTTTAATATTTTAGTTCTCGCTAACGCCTGCCTGCGCAGGCAGGCTCGAACAATAAAACGAAACATATAAATATTAAAAACTTTTTATTAACAAAATTAAATTATTTTGATAAGCTACATATATCCAAATTAAACAGAGTAACAATAAGGGAAATACTACCATTTTTTCAATCCATCCGCCTGTTTTCATACGTAAAAATTTAAATGGAGGAAATCCTAAATGCCAAGGAATAGGAAATAACCACGGAACTCCTTCACGTGTCAAGGAATCAACTATTAAGTGTGATAAAAATCCTAAAATGAAAGCTTGGATCACTGGATTTATCTGTAAATGCGGTAAATGAATCAAATTTAAAATAAATCCGATGGTAACCGTAAAAATAACTCCTCCAATCAGTGAATGAGACAAATGTCTATGCCCTTCTAAAAATTCTCTGGTTGATAATCCTTCCCAAGGTAATAATTTATGTTTCCAGGCAGGTGATGCAACATTGTCTATGTCTGGCAACATTGCTCCAATTATCGAAGCTATACCTATGCCTAATATTGTTTCCCAATTCAATGTCTCAATCGGTTGAGACATAAAACTGTAAGATACTAAAACCACAGCTGCCAAATCATGAGTTCGTTGAATCATTTTTTACATAGTAACACATATTTTTTTATGCTAAAATAGTAAACTGCATGAGCTCAAAATTAATTAACCGGATAATTTTTTTACTGGCTATCATTGGCATGTGTGTAGCGGCTTATGTAGCATATACCTGGTTAACAAAATCACCTATTGTTTGTATTTCAGGAGGTTGTGAAATTGTCAGAAAAAATGAATTAGCCTGGCCATTTGGTATTCCGTTTCCATTATTTGGACTTGTTGGTTATGCCTTCATAGCTTTCATGTCATTTTTAAAAACTGTTCGGGAAAAATCTGAAAAAACTATTAATAAAATAATTTTTGGCTTTACTTGCTTTGGAGTTGGCTTAGTTTCCTATTTTACCTTCTTGGAAACTTATATAATTAAGGGATATTGCATGTGGTGCGTAATATCTACTATTATTATGCTGATATTATTTTTCCTGGCTTTAAAACAATTAAAACATCAATCCAAATAATTTATTTGTCAATTACTTTTTTAATTTCAGCTTCCAGGTCTGTTAAATTTACTAATTTCAATCTTTGACCGTTTAGAAAAAATGTTGGTGTAGAGTTAATTTTCAAACTAAGAGCATCATTTGTATCATTTTGAATTTTTTGTTTAATATTTTGAGAATTTTTATCTGCGTCAAACTTTATCATATCTAATTGCAAATCTTTAGCTAATTGTTTTATCACCTCATCATTTAAGTCCCCTTGTTTTTGAAATAATAAATCATGCATTTCCCAAAATTTTCCCTGTAAACCAGCCGCCTCGGCAGCGGTAGCTGCACCCATAGCTAGCGGATGTTGTTCAAGCGGAAAATTACGGTAAACAAATTTTAAATCTTGAGCATATTTAGAAGTAATTTCTTTGACTAACGGATAAGCAATAATACAAGCCGGGCATTCAAAATCAGAAAATTCAACCAAAGTGGCTTTTGCCTGAGCTGATCCGGTAGCTTGAGAATCATTTCGAATTAAAATATCCATTGATACCGGTTTTTCAGGACGGGAAAAAATTATCACTGCTCCGGTTAATATAATTATTGTTGTTAAAATTATACCGATAAAAAATTTTGTTTCTCCTGAAATATTTTTCATAATATGTGACGGATAATTGTCGAATATATATTATTTAATGCAAACAGTCAACCGAACTTGAGAAAATTTTGAATATTTATTTTTGGCAATATATCCCACATCTTTAGTTTCACATAATTTTCTGCAAAAGAAATTAAGTTATTTAAATACGTTTTTATCTGTTGTAATTTTTCGCGATAGATTATTTGTAAATAATCCTTTAAATTTTCTTTGTTTCGCAAACAATTAAAGATATCTTTTGGACAATTGGTAACAAATTTTATTTGAGTATTCGGTTCTATCAAATTACCGTCAACGTTGATTAATACTTTAGCTGTTGCAGAAATAGATGCTGTGAAATCAATTAAAAGCGGTTCCATCAAAATATTGGCTTCTTCATTTCCATTTATATTTATCCCACTACTTCCAAGTACAGTAATGTTTAAGTTTTTGATAGCAACTATTCTACCCAATTTATTTCTCGGATCTATAAACAGTCTTACCGGACTTTTTCCGGCTAAACTTTGCGTATTATGCCAAAAGAATGTGGACCCTGATCTGTCAAACGGTAAATCAGTTTTGTCAGGTTGCCATATTGCGTTCATTGAATCAATTTCTGATTGCGTAAGACTCACGTTGGGTATGATTTGCCAAGTATTATTATTTTGTAAAAAAGTGGCAGTAATTATTTTTTTTAAACTCTTGTTTTCCCAACCTAAATCAATTTTTCCCGATTGTTTTTGCGGTGCCATAAAAAAACGCAAATGCCTGGGGAATGAAAAATATTGATCAGTATTCATTTCCAAAATATCTTTACTGCTTAAATTTATCGGCCAGTTCAAAACCGGACCAAGTGGTTGATTTTCTATTTGGATCATTTCTGGCATTAATTTCAAACTTTGTGATTCTCCTTCTAAAGTTAAAGTATCTTTATCAAAATTTACTGATTTTATAGGACTCTGAAGTAAATCAATGCCAAACCTGGTAACTCCAGCATCTGACCGCACAAAACCTCCTGCAAATAAGTCATTTTTTTGATCATTATCATAAAACTCCTGTGAACTGTCGATCAAATATGGCAATACCCAATATGCCCTGCTATATATAGCTTCTTGATTTAAATATGGGTCTTCCTGATTTGTAAAAATCCGGAAGTCTGTTAAAACCGGCTTATGACTGATAATTTCAATCCGTGCTCTGTAAGATTTGCCAAAAAACCATAAAACTCCGCTTTGAGGAAAATCCGGGCTTTTAAGAATTCTTACCGGATTTATCTGGTATTTACCAGAATATTCTAAATAATATGTATCAGGGGAATAAATTTTAATTTTTTCGTTTTTTTGAAGTTCCCACAAATATGTAAGTTGTTTTAAATACTCCTGTTTGTAATTTCCCCATTCCTGCGAATTTTCTAAACCTAAAACTGCAAATTTGCTGTTATTTTCTTGAGAATTTGCAGTATCTATAATATTTGAAAAATAACTAAAACCGTCATTTGTGTTTAAACTTAAATAGTCATTAGGTTGAGATGTATAGAAACTTTTTGATGAACCATAATTTTTTATAATATCGCTGACAGTTTGCCTTAAAATCAGAATTTGTGATGAATCACTTGTGTCTTTGGCTGGAATTAAGGGATGTGTTTTTGACGCATAATAAGGCAAATTAAAAATCCCTCCATAAAGCGTATAACTGTCTGTTTCATACTGTTCTTTGGTTATTTCATGAACTCTGACTCCATAAGTACTTTTTAAATACTCAAGCGAACCTGCATCTGTCATCCATCCCACAGTAAGAGTGGGATAAAATCCGAAAATCTGATGAAATTTTTGAAATACGGTGTCAATTAATTTTTTACGCGCTTCAGGTGTATAACCTATCAAAAAAACATTTCGCCCATTATACCAATCACTTCCATCTGTCTTACCTTTATATGTAATACCGCTCGCGCTGGCTAACTGAGGCGTGATTTCTAATAGTATGCCTAATTGTTGCTGTTTGGGTAAAATTTTAAGCGTATTTACCAATTCTTCATTATTTAAAGCGTCATATCTTACTGCCCAAGCCAAAGGTAATTCTTTCAAATTTTCATTTTCATTTATTTGGGAAATCATTTGCAAATCTCCGGGTAAACAACAGGTCTCATATCCACGGATTTGATGAATTATCACAACCGGTAATGGACTATCTGAAGCCTTAACCTGACTTACAAATATAAATAAGGAAAAAATAAACCCAACAATGACAAACAGTGATTTAAGTTTATTCATGTATAAAAAAATCTTATTCTATTGTAGCTTATATTTAAATCTATGCACAAATTGGTATTTTCCGGCACTTATCCCTTAACGTAACGTAAAATCAACATTATCATTACTTACCGGTAGGAAAACATTATTTTGAGATTAGCCCGATTTATAGACCTTTTTACTTTTTACTTTTACCCCTTATTCCTTATATATAAGGGAGAGGAATAATCGCTTCCGCTTTTTAACTAGCTTACAACTTCAAACGCTCTACAATCACTAAGATCCCAATCTCATAATACTGATTAGATGAAAATCTTTTCAAAAGTTTATATCAAAAAAAGCAGCCCCATATTTGATTTGGTCGCCTGAGAATGTTTAAATGATAATATGGTTGGTTGTATTAAAAAAATATGGAGAAACTTGGTAAAACTCCAAAAACATTTTGTGGTCTTTCTAACCATTTCTTCTCTGTTTCTTTCCCAGTTTTCATTTTTGGCAAACCTTGTTTATGCCGCTTCGTCACCGTGGACGCAAACTGATTGGAGTGGCGGAAGCGGACAAACCAGTTGGTCGGATACAACCAAGTATGACTCGGCGTCAAGCGTTACTACCTCTACCGCAGGCCAAGCGACACTGACCAATACGGAAAAACTTTCCAACACCGGTTTTGAAACAGATTTAACCTCCTGGTCTGAAGTCCCCTCCTATACCTTAAACGACCAGTTTACGACAGATAGAAGTGCAGGAGCAGTCAATGGCACCTCCGCTGAACCTACTGGCGGGACAAGAACGGTGGTGGATACAAATGGTAAGTTGAGTGTTACAGGAGGACAGCTGAGTGCTTTGACTGGAGCAGCTGCAAATGACGGACTTTGGTATGGGTCAACTTCAAGAGCTGCTGGAAAAACTTTGGTCGGAACGATAACCCGTACAACTAATGCATATAGTTTTTTTGGCTTTGATACAGGCCAAAGCGGAGTACCTAACGGAAACGCTTTCTATTTATACTCAAACACATTTCACCCTTACGACAACGGAAGTCTTGGACCTGATTTAGGGAGTCTTACATTAAGTACCACTTATTCTTATGCTATCAATTTACGCTCAACGGGAGCATATTACTTCATAAAGGGAGGTATTTACACCAATTGGACATTGTTGGGAATTGGCACAACCAACAGTACTGCAACACTTTATCCGTCTTTGATGATAAATGACACAAATGTTCCTTTTACCGCAGACAACATCCGTATCCCTACTGCCACCTGGCTCCCAACTCCTCTAGCCTATTCAACCTTTAGCACACCGGGGGCTACCAGTACAGAAACCAGTGGCCCGGATTCCCAAACCACCCCAGCTCTGGCCATCACCGGCGGCACAGTGGGGAGTGATGTCTTAACTATTACACCTACAATTGGAAGCGATTTAGTAACAAATGGGGATATGGAAACTGGAGATCCCCCAACTGGTTGGCTTGCTAATTCAGGTGCTACACTTGCCAGCAGTTCA
>Ga0209210_1003081_pt1 | contig 11576 bp, 6 predicted proteins | sample RifGroA1_FD_183991 | JGI IMG/M metagenome (GOLD analysis project Ga0209210, IMG submission 183991) | Contaminated groundwater microbial communities from Rifle, Colorado, USA - Rifle Groundwater A1 (SPAdes) (version 2) | ecosystem: Environmental > Aquatic > Deep subsurface > Groundwater >...
AACCGCCACATGAGGCAGGTCCGACAACTACACCGTCAGCAACAGCAAGAGCAACTGAAACACCGACACCAAGAGGTATCACACCTATTGCATCACCGACCGGAACACCGTTCCCAACGTTTCCGACTGAACCAACGCACGAGGTTCCAACAAATACGCCAACTGCAACTCCAACAAGAACAGCGACAAATACGGCTACACCGACTGAAACACGGACTTTGACACCGACCAATACAGTTACAAAAACTCCAACTAGAACACCCACACCAACCGAAACGCCGGCGAAAAAGACGGATACGCCAACACCGACAGATACACCTGTTAAGAAGGAAACAAAGACACCGACGCCGACAGAAACATCGACTGATACGCCTACGGCGACAGCAACAGATACAGACACACCGACACCCACCGAGACACCATTTTCTGGGAAGCTGCCCGATACCGGTGGTAACAATATTCTTGAAGCACCAACTTATTGGGGATGGATAGCTGTCGCACTTGCAGCAGCCGGAGCAGCTGCTTTTGGAGCTGGAGCATGGAAATTAAGAACAACAAGATCACTTAATTCGAATATCGTGGATAAGACTAATGAAGAAGATGACGATGAAGAATCTGAAGATAATGGGGGAAATTCTAGGTAAATAAATGAAATCCGCCTTCGAGTAAAGCTCCGAGGGAGATTCAAAGGAAGTCTTTCTTCGCTAAAGCTTCGAAGGATAAAGGAGGTGAATAAAAGAAAAATATGAAAGACCCAATTAAACTTATAAAGTTAGGTTGGAAAACAGGATTTACGGCGCTAGTGGTTAGCACGATGGTTTTTGGAGGTTTATTCTTAAACCTAAGAACAGCTTCAGCTACACCTGCACCTAATATGACTATCAATCACTTAGTCACTGGACCATCAAGTTCAAGCTGGAGTGATAGCGTTACTTTGAATCCAGGAGACGTAGTTCATTTCTACGCTGGAATTCATAACACAGTAGTTGGTTCAACAGCTAATGGAGTTGTTATCAGCGCTACTGTTCCTAGTGGAACATTTACCGATGGTACGAGTACTGCGCAAGTTCGAGTAAGTAATGCCAATACTGCGAGTGACAATGTCTCAATCCATATTAATGGAGGCGGAAGTCTAGAAATAGTACCCGGTACGACCAGGATAACCTGGGACGTCGATGGCGATGGCAACAAGGAGTATAACAATACTTTTATTGCCGGTAGTCCGCTGGAAGGTTCAGGGATTTTGCTTGGTGATCAGCATGGATGTAATGAATTTATTATTCAGGTTGGTTGGTCAGCCAAAGTAGTTGGTGGAACACAACCAAGTCCAACACCGACACCAACTCCACAGCCTTCACCAACACCTCCTGCATGTACGGATTGCGGAGGCGATGAAAATAACAACAATAACGACAACAACAACGAGAATAATAACAACAACAATCAGGATCAGGAACAAAATCAGGATGTTGACGTTAACGTTAGCCAAAGCAACAACCAAACTGTGAATATAACGAGTCCGGCTCCTCCGGCAGTTGCTGGAGTAAAGGTTCCCTTAAAGCAACCTGAAACCGGAGTTAGTGTGCTGGGAACGTCTTTAATGGCGGGAGCAGCTCCAGTTGGTTATGCACTGTCCCGATTTGGTAGAGGCAGAATTGTAAGTAAGAAAGAAGAAGAAACGTTAGGTGAATTTGCAAACGGAATAGTATCTGGACGCGGAAAGAGATCAGACGCATAAACTAGCCCTGTGCCTGACTCTTATGAGCATGCAGGGCACAAAATTCCTGTACCATTCGGTACAGGATTGAAATAGGACCGTAAGTAGGGCAGGCTTGCGGTCCTTATTTTAAAAAATAAATTTGACAAAACTGCCGGGAATCGCTAGAATCACAAGTGGCACTTCGTCAAACTCAGTGCCATTCTGAGTTGAATCGAAGAATGGTCTTCAATAACAATTCCCTGAAATGTCGCAAATTGCTATATTGTTAGATTGCTAAATTTCTATATTGTCTAATTTCTCAAAAATGATTAACAGCACCTCTTGCCCTTTCAACAATTTAAATCTATGCCAACAGCAAAAGTTTCTGTAAAAGTTAAAAGAGAAGATATTAAGCCCGAGGTTGGGACCAGCGTGGGTGTTGTTTCCAGTGGTACGAGTGACGGTGAAGGAACAGCTAGCGTGATTGATTTAAGAACTCAAAGGCAGGAGCCAATTGTTAGTCAATCTGTTACCCCGTCTGTGCAAAATGGAAATGGTGAGATGTCGATGGGCGAGCACATGGGTCGTGATGTGCCGACCCAAGAGGTCAGTGGAATTTTAGATATTGCCCATGAAGGGCACGGGTTTTTAAGGCCAAAATTCAGGCCGAGTGACGCTGACGTTTATATTTCCGCTTCGCAAATTCGAAAATTCATGCTTCGCCCGGGTGATGATGTTGTCGGTATGGGGAGGCCGCCGAAAGATAACGAAAGGTATTTTGGGTTGTTAAAGGTGGTTAAAGTCAACGGGCAGTCTGCGGACAGGCAGGAAAAAAGACCTAAATTTGCAGATTTAACCCCGATTTATCCCAATGAAAAATTAAAGCTGGAGACAGGAAGGCTGCCTCTTTCCGCGAGAATGATTGATTTGATAGCACCTATTGGAATGGGGCAAAGAGGGATGGTCGTTTCGCCACCAAAGGCCGGAAAGACAACAGTTCTTAAAGAGATTGCCAAAGGCATAAGTGATAATTTCCCGAAAGTACATTTGATGGCAGCGCTAATCGGTGAAAGGCCAGAAGAGGTTACCGATATTTCCAGAAGTGTTAAGGGCGAAGTAATCGCGTCAAATTTTGATGAGCCGGCAGAAACCCAAACAAGGATTGCCGAAATAGTTCTGGAGCGTGCCAAACGCTTGGTGGAAAAAGGAATGGATGTAGTAATTTTACTCGATTCAATTACAAGGTTAGCTCGAGCTTACAATCTTTCGGTTCCGCCAAGCGGTAGAACACTAACCGGTGGATTTGATCCGGCCGCACTTTATCCGCCAAAGAGGTTTTTCGGAGCTGCCAGAAATTGTGAGGAAGGCGGATCTTTGACAATTATTGGTACGGCACTCATTGAGACCGGTTCCAGAATGGACGATCTTATTTACGAAGAGTTCAAGGGAACCGGAAACATGGAATTGCACCTAGAAAGAAAGCTGGCGGAGCGCAGAATTTACCCTTCGATTGATGTCGAAAGGTCTTCAACAAGGCAGGAGCAGCTTCTCTTTAGCGATGACGAATACAAAAAGATTGTGACTATGCGCAGGATGGTTTCTGTTCTCAACCCGGATGAGAGAACCGAGATAATGATTGACAGGCTTAGTAAAACTGCTTCGAACAAGGAATTTTTAGATAGTTTATCAAAGGATGTTAAATAATCAATGACCAAACTCCAATCTCCAAAATTTGGAATTTGTGATTTGGAATTTGGAAATTAATTTCCAATGGATCACGATCCGATCTATAAAGAGTTTGTCACTTTCTTAAAAGCGTTTTTTTCGTATTCTATTTTCCGACTTCAAAGAGCAGGACTTTCCTTTGAAAAAATAAAAGATTTTGTCGTTGATATTTTGATGGTCAGGCGGGGGGCAAACACCTCCCTTTTTGTACATGGCTCGATTTTAGGTTTGGCTTTTGTAGTTTTGGTCGGCGGAGGGGTTTTACTGTCGTCATCGGTTGTTTCCGGTTCGTACCCCGGGGTACCGGCAAACCCGCTAGTTGCCGGCTCTCTTACAAATAGCACTGATAGTGGAGTGATTACATCAACAATTACACCGGTGACGATTATTTCAGATAAACCCAGAGATCGTGTAATCGAGCACGAAGTAAAATCGGGACAGACAGTTTCTTCTATTGCTCAAGAATATGGTGTAAGCGAAGAGACAGTTTTGTGGGAGAACGATTTGAGTGCAAAGTCCCTGATAGAAGAGGGAGATAAACTAAAGGTGTTGCCGGTTTCCGGAATTGCCCATAAGGTCCTGTCAGGTGACACTATTTATTCTATTGCCAAAACCTACAGAGCCAATGCTCAGGCGATTTTAGACTTTCCGTTTAATGATGTTGGTGATGATTTTCAGCTGGCTTCGGGTGACTTACTTATTGTTCCGGATGGTGCGCCACCGGAGGTTAAATCAAAGCCGGCACCGACCCAATACTTGGCTTCAGAAAAACAGAACATTGCCGTTTCTGAACTCGGAAGTGCCCAATTTATCTGGCCGGCTTCAGGTGATCTTTCCCAGTACTTTGCCTGGTATCATCCGGCAATCGATATTTCTAACTTGGGTGGAGGTCCGATTAGAGCTTCTGATAATGGAACTGTAACGGTTGCTGGTTTTGTGGATAATTCCGGTTACGGGAATCGGGTAGTAGTTGATCATGGCAATGGTTACACTACGTTGTATGCTCATTTAAGTGCTAACTATGTCGTTCCTGGCCAACGAGTTGGCAAAGGAGAGCTGATTGGCGCGATGGGTTCAACTGGAAGATCATCAGGAGTCCATGTGCACTTGGAGATTCGGAAAAACGGTACAGCCCTTAATCCGCTTTCGATATTAGGACAGTAAACTGGTATCTGGTATTTGGTATTAAGTATTTAGTATTTTGTATGAGTGACGCTAACAGAATACAATATACAGAATACAATATACAGAATACTCTTCCCCATATTAGTTTTTTTATTACCGCTGGGTCTTTACGTTAAAACTCTGGCACCAACATATATTCCGGTTGACAGTGCCGAATTTGCACTCTGTATGCATAATGCTGGGATTTGTCATCCGCCGGGATTTCCGCTTTATATTTTGATTGGCAAAGTTTTTACTGATTTGTTGCCGGTTGGCACTTTGATTTATAAGGCCAATTTACTGTCGGCCATTTTTGGAGCCGGTACAATTTTGTTCGTGTTTTTAGCGCTTAAAGAGCTTGAAGTTAAAAGGGAAATTGCATTTCTTTTGGCAATTTTTTTGGCAGTCAACAGTGTATTTTGGGAATTTGCAACAAGCGCCGATGTATTTACATTTGCCACATTTCTGATCGCCTTGACATTTTTATTTTCCTTCAGGCGCAGATCAATTCTGGCTTTTTTTGCTCTAGGACTTTCTGCATCTCATTTTTATATTAGTGCGGTTTTATTACCGCTTTTAATCTGGTATTTCATAAAAGATCCAAAGAGAAGCGGGCTCGCCTCGCTTCGCGGGCGAAGCGGGTTTATGGTTTATTGTTTATTGTTCTTCGGTTTAGGTTTTTTCCCTCAAGCTCTCATGTATTGGCGTATGCAAGCCGATCCTGAAATTAATTGGGGACATGCCCAAGGGCTTAGTGGCTTTATCGATTTTGTAAGGCGCAAGGAATTCGGGTCTATTTTTTTAATAGCAAATCCGGTTTTAACTTTCTCAATTTCTAAATTATTCAAGCACATAGCCTATTACTTTTCTGATTTGTTTTTAAGTTTTGGATTTATTTTGCCAACTTTAGGATTTGTCGGTATATTTTTGGGAAAAATTTTGAAGGATAAAAAAGTTATTCTTTTAAGCGTTTCATTTTTTCTTTTGCTGACTGTCCAACTTGTACTTCTTTCAACAATTGATCCTAAAAGTGACGCCGGATCTTTTCAAATCAGCAAGTTTTATTTGCCTTCATATACTGTTGCCATTTTGCTGTTCGGCTATTCACTGAAAAAAATAACAAATAAATTTTTCGAAGAAAATGAGATTTATGTTAGCTTAATTCTTGGACTTTTGGTAGTAATTTATTTATTTGCCAATTTTAAAGTTAACGATCTTTCCAAAAATTATTTCTCCCAAAATTTAAATTTAGATGCGCTTGAGCAATTACCCGAAGGAAACGTAGGCATAACGCTTTCGCATATCTTTTATTTCGGATCGGTTTATGAGCAAAAAATAAACAGGCGATTTGAAAACGCCAGCCTGCTTTATTTTCCCAACGAGAAAAACAAAGATATGGAATTTTACAACCCGCAGCTTTTTGAAAATCAGGAAAATGAACAATTTATAAATGAAGTTGGCAGGGGTCGGGAGTTGGGTAAAGCTGAAAGATATATACTGTCGGTCATTTCCAGAAATTTGGACAAAGACATATTTATATTGCAAGGTGTATTTGAAGAGAAATTTTTTGCCTATTTAAAACCCTATTTAAGGCCGCATGGGCTTTGGTGGCGAGTCGATCGGGATATTTATAAAGATGCCGAAAGCGGGCAAATTTTAAATTTGCTGGAAAATTTCAGAAACAGAGGTTTAACAGTTGACGATTTTGAGAAGAAAATGCAAAAGGACGATTTTTTAGCCTACGCCGTTAGTTATCACTCGGCTGCAGTTGAGCTTGCTAAAATGGCAGAATATGACAAGGCATTAAAAATTTTAGATGAGGCATACCAAATGAACACAAAAGCCGAGAATATAAATCAAGAAATTGAGCTTGTTAAAGGGACAAAAACTTTGCATGAGGAGTTTTTGCAACTAGTCGAAAAGGCGGAAGCTGATAAGTTAAATGAACTTGGCGCTAATTTATATACACTGGGAAATTATAAAAGCTGCAGCCAGGTATTTGCCGAAGTTGTCAGACTAAAAGAAAATGATGCGGCTGTTTATAATAATCTGGCTTCCTGCTTTGCTTTATCCGCAAGATTTGCGGATGCTAAGGTGAATTATCAAAAGGCCTTAGAACTTGACCCAAGTCTTGAAAAGGCTAAAGTGGGATTGGAGGCGATAGAGAAATAAATTTTTAATTTTAAATTTGTAATTTGAAGTGAAATCTAAAATCATAATTTTAAAATTAAGACATTGAAAATTCAATATAAATTTAAAATTTTAAATTAAAAATTAACCTATGATAGACTTCGCACGAATAGTTGTTATTGCCGGCAGGGGTGGAGACGGAGCGGGTTCGTTTACGCACATTAAGGGAAAACGCCGGGGGAAAGCAGACGGCGGAGACGGTGGAAGAGGAGGCCATATTTACCTTGAAGCAACAGGTGATTTAAACACTCTGGAGCGGTTTCGCTATGTGAAGGAATACCGAGCTAAAAATGGCGGGAATGGGGCTCCACGCAGGCGCAAAGGGGCTGAGGGGGAGGATTTGGTGATCAAAGTACCTTTGGGAACTTTAATTAAAGTTCGAAGTTCGAAGTTCGAAGTTCGAAGTTCTTTTGATCTTTTATTGGAAGATAAAAAAGTATTAATTGCCGGAGGCGGTCAAGGCGGTAGGGGCAATAATCATTTAAGGGATGAATTTGGCAGGCGGCCTTTTAGCGGCGAAAAAGGCCAGGATGGAGAAATAGTTAATCTAACGTTGGAGCTTAAGTTAATTGCTGATGTAGGGTTAATTGGTTTTCCCAACGCAGGCAAGTCAACCCTCTTGAAAGTACTGACTGCGGCTAAGGTGAAAATTGCAGCATATCCTTTTACTACACTGGAGCCAAATTTGGGCGTTATGAAAATTGCGGGTCCTGCCACGACTTTCCTTCCCGCCAGTGCTCGCTCGAGACTGGGAAACAATGGTAATCAGAAAAACAATGTCGACCTGCGCGCTGTCGGAAGCCCTTCCAGTCGTGTCACCCGCAATTTTCCAAGAGTTGTCATCGCCGATATTCCAGGCCTTATTGAAGGCGCAAGCAAGGGTAAAGGTTTAGGAGATTTGTTTTTAAGGCACATTGAAAGAACGAAAATTTTAGTTCATTTAATTGATGTCTCAACATCACAAGATGTATGGAGCGATTACCAAACGATCAGAGGTGAACTGAAAAATTATTCCAGAGGACTGGTTAAGAAAAAAGAAATTATTGTTCTTAACAAAATTGATCTGGCGCAAAAAGCTGTTTTAGATAACACACTTTCCGATTTTAAAAAAAGACGAAAGAGGGTCGTTGCTATTTCGGCATTAACCGGTGAAGGTTTTGATAGCCTAATCAAAAGCTTGGCGAAGGTGATGGGCTAGTTGTTGGACTTGGCGATGGTGAAGGGCTCGGTGAAGGTTTTGGAGATGCTTCTGGCACTTGAGATTGTGAAGATTGTTCTTGTAAATTACGGAGCTTTTCGTTATAAGTTTGTAGTTTTTCTTCAATATCAGCTCTTGCCGGGTCATCTTGGGGCAAAAATTGTTTGGCAAAGGTTAACTCGCTGACGATTCTGGCAATATCGCCTTCGCGTTCGATTAAAAGATTAGCGAGACTGTAGTGGGCCGGGCCAAAATCTCCTTTAACAATAGTTGCGTCTTCATATTTTCTCTGGGCCAGATCAAGGTCACCAAGCCTTTGATAAAGTTGGCCAAGCCGATTGTGTAGAATCGGGTTTTGAGGATCCAAAGAGACGGCTTGAGTTAAGGTGTTTGTGGCATGGACGTCGGCTCCGCCAACAGAACCGATCAGTGTTTGGTAAATGGTTGAAAGAGATTCCCAATTAACTACGTTGCCGGCTGAAATTCCGGGAAGTCGCAAGGGTAAAATTTGATAACCGGAAGCAGCCTTGCCCTGATCAATGCTAACTTGGACAAGTTGTGAAAGAAGCTGCTGCTCTTCTTCGCCTATATTGGCCTTTTTTGACAAATTAAGGGCAGCGTTTAGAGAAGTTTGGGATAAGTAGCGGTGGTAAGTATCGACTCTCCCGTTAGCATCAATTGCCTTTTGCAACAGGTTAACAATTTTATTGCCGTCGCCGGAGCGGGATGCCAGAAGCGCTTGCCTGTAAAAATACTCCCCGCGGTAGACGTTGATTTGTTGAGTAAGCGCAAAAATTGAAAGAATGGCTACGATAATTGCAAACAGCCAAGGCAGGATCTGCGAACGCGGGCCACGCGCCCCTTCTTCTGTTTTGATAATTGCCTGATTTTGAACACCAAGATTGAACCAGCCGAATTTATTTTTCAGAGCTGCCACTTCTACAGTGATTTCAAAAACCTGTCTTTCGTCATTGGCTTTAGCAAGAGTAGAAAGCAGGGCAAGGGCGATGAAAAAGACAGTAGCCGTCGCAAACGAAAAATTTAGGGCAAAGCTGGCGACAATTAGGCCGCTAATTGCTGCAGCAAGCGGCAAATAAACCGTCGAGTTTTGGCTTTTAAAAATCAAAGCCCAGACGAATTTTAAGGTAGTTAAGGCAAAAAATAGATAGGCGAGGGCGCCGACAATACCTGTTGTTGTTAGGATTTCAGCAAATTCCGACGAGGGTTTTTCAAAGCGAATAACCCAATCTTCGGTTGAGTTAACATATCTTGGTTTAAGCTGCGTATAGACGAATTGATAGGTTGCCGGTCCGGTTCCAAGTATTGGCCTTTTTCCGATAGACCCGAAGGCTATCTCCCATGTTGCTTGAAGTGAAGAGGATTTTTCTTTAGGTGTGTCAATTTGTTCTTGCTCGGAAATTCCTGCTTCTTTAACATTTATCCACGCATAAAGTGTACCTCTGGCAACTTGGGGAACGAATCTGACGACCAGAAATATTGAAATCAAAATAATTAGAGCCAGCGCACTAGCCCGTTGGTTTTTGGAAAGTTTCAGGCGCAGAGCGCCAAATGTTAAAAATCCCAGTCCGGCAGCCAGGCCAATATAGGCGGGAAGGTCGCTGATCAAAATGAATGAGAAGGCAAGCGTGAGAGTGATAGTCGTGGCAACTGCTCTTATTACTTTGTTTTTTTCGTAAATTGCCCAATAAGCCGTAATTGGAATCACAAAGGCCTGGAGAAGAGCAAGGCGGTTAGCAATCCCAAGAGGATTAAAAGATCTGATTTGGGCAAAATCAAAGGGCAGGAATGTTCCAAAGTATGAAACTAGCGCGATTGTGGATGCAATAGTTGTTGAAACTGCCAGCACCCAGAGAATAATATTGACCTGCTTTCGGTTTTTAAGATTTGCGGTAGTTGTGAAGTAGATGACGATAAGGATTACTAGTGAGAAGAAGCTGGGCCAAACCCTGCCATGCTTGCCAAAAAAAGAAACATAAGTATCGATAGATGCCAGTGAAGAGACCAAAAAGACGATAGTTAAGGCAATAATAGGAACATCTAAAGGGGTTCTAGTAAAAACCGTTCTTTTTTCCAGCACCATTCTTAAAGACCAGAGCAGTAGAGCGATGACAGTTAGCGCGAAAATAAGCGTAAACTTATTAAACTCAAAAAACTCAGAGGTCGTGGGTAAGAAAAATAGGATGGCTGATATTACTGTCAGCGATGTTAGTAAAACTACTGCTCTATTTGAAAAATTGATTAAACTCTCTCTCATTTTATCTTGGATTTAGTTTGAATGACCGATCTTTTCTTGTCAAGCCTTTATTGATTGATGTAGAAATGTACCTTACTTATATACAAAGTTAACTTTAAAGTAGTAATTAGATACTGTTACTGTTTTCTGTTGTATTTATTATTAGCCAATCAAATGTAATGGTGCTTGATGGCGGTCCGTTTTCAACTGAAACTGTGAAGCCTTCAAATTCATTCTTTTCGGATACGAAGATGACTTTGCCTTGAGATGGGCTGGTTAAGGTGATAATGACTTTGGCGTTTGGCTTTAGGGCTCGGGTTGAGATTGTAGTCTGCGCGCTGCCGCTTGCAATACTTGCTGAGCCAACGGTTTGGGCACTTCCTTCGTCAGTGTAAACTATTATCTCTTTGGTTTTAAGGCTACCGGCCGCCAATTGCCCGCCAGTGACCAGATTTCCATTCTTGTCGACAGTTAACTTACCCCCGCCGATGTCAACCAGTACACCGTTTGCGCATGACGATCCCGTTTCGTTAGAATTTTTCGAAACGGGATCGGAAAAGGCTGAATCGGAAAAGGCTGAACAACCGGCTAATGGGTCATTTTGTAGATACAAGGTTAAGCCTAACACGTTTATCTGCTTACCATAGTCAATTATTAAGGTGCCGTCCTGGCTGAAAGTGCCGGCAACTTGGGTTTGAGCAAGGTTAGTGTTGCCGGTAACTGCGAGAGTGTCCAGTTGTAAGTTGCTAGTGGAGAGTAACTCGTCCAGCTCGTCTAGGGTCTGTTGGGTCTGTTGGGCAAGACCAGCTGAATCAGTTGCTTCCGGCGGTTTTACCAAACTGCTATCCCGATCCGGTATCGGACTTGAAGCTAGTTGCCGGGAAACTTCAGCTGTAACCAGCCTCTGGATTTGCTCAGCTGTTAAAATCTGTTTCTGATACTTTTCGTTAAGAGTTCCATCAGAGTTGATTTGGTTATCAGCAAGAGACACCTCCGAGGTGTAGGAATTTTCCACCTCGGAGGTGGAGAGTTGGGAACTAAGGGATCCGTTGGAAGCAAGGTTGGTTCCTAAGTAGAAGGTAGGGTTGACGAAAACGATGATAGTGCCTTCGGTAGGTTGCTCGGTACTTGGGCTATTGGGTTCCTGGGTTCCTGATAGCCCAGTTGCCTGATTACCTGATTGCCCCTCGGATCCAAAGGATCCGAGTGCCATTCCAATTACTCTGCCTGCCTTACTTGCGCGCATGCCAACACCGGCAGTTGAGGAGGAAGTAATGTAGTCACCGACCTGAATCGGGCCGTTTTCGCTACTGACTTTAACTGGCACACGGCCAGCTAAAGAAACC
>Ga0209210_1003084_pt1 | contig 11563 bp, 10 predicted proteins | sample RifGroA1_FD_183991 | JGI IMG/M metagenome (GOLD analysis project Ga0209210, IMG submission 183991) | Contaminated groundwater microbial communities from Rifle, Colorado, USA - Rifle Groundwater A1 (SPAdes) (version 2) | ecosystem: Environmental > Aquatic > Deep subsurface > Groundwater >...
TTTGGAACTTTTCTTCTCTACCGGACTGCGTGTCTCAGAATTATGCTCGCTCAACGCAGATATAGATCTCACGCGCGATGAATTTTCCGTGCGAGGTAAGGGTGACAAGATACGCGTCGTGTTTCTCTCCCCTTCCGCAAAAAAGGCGGTCTCAACGTATCTTAAAAAACGGGGAGATATGAGTGAAGCTCTCTTCGCGGGACGCGTCGCAGGATCTAAAGGTAAAGAGCCCTCACGACTCACACCACGTTCTGTCGAGCGCATCGTGAAACAATATGCAGTTAGAGCAGGCATCACACGGAAGGTCACTCCTCACATTATCCGTCACTCGTTTGCGACCGATTTGCTCGAAAACGGGGCCGATTTGCGTAGCGTACAAGCACTGCTTGGCCACCAAAACATAGCAACCACCCAGGTCTACACGCACGTCACCGACCGACACCTACGCGAGGTGCACAAGGCCTTCCACGGCAAGAGGAGGAAAGGATAATGGTATGAAACTCATTTCTTGGAACGTGAACGGAATACGAAGCATCCATCGCAAGGGCGCATTAACCCCAGTCCTTGAAAAAATGAAACCGGATATTGTCTGCCTCCAAGAGACGAAAGCAGAGCGGTACCAGAGCGAGGTGGATTTGCCTGACTATGAGGAATACTGGAACTCATCTACCACTCGTAAAGGATACGCCGGCACGGCGATTTTCACGAAAGAGAAACCACTCTCCATTTCGCTCGGCTTCCCCGAAAAAATCCTCAAAAAATACAAACTTGCCGACGGATATGGCGATCCCAACGCTGAAGGTCGGGTTATTACGGCTGAACATAAGGACTTTTTCGCGGTCAACGTCTATACTCCCAATTCGAAACCCGATCTCTCACGTCGCACGCTTCGGCACAAGCACTGGGACCCGGCATTCCTCGCCTACTGCAAACTCCTTGAAAAGAAAAAGCCGGTCATTTTTTGCGGCGATTTGAACGTCGCGCACACGCCGGAGGACCTCGCCAATCCAAAACAAAACGAAGGCGAGCATGGGTATACCAAAGAGGAACGTGAGGGCATCGATAAGCTCATCGCGGCTGGTTTTGTGGATATATTTCGATATTTTACCAAGGGCAAAGGTCATTACACGTGGTGGAGCCATTTCTCGAATGCCCGTGAACGGAATATAGGATGGCGTATAGATTATTTTTTTGTAAGCAAAACACTTGTACCACATGTGCGTTCTACTCGTATCCATCCCGAGTTTCAAGGTTCTGATCATTGCCCCATATCTCTTGACATACTCTTTTGAATGTTTGCTGGCGCTAATGAGGCATAAAGGACAAGAATGCACCGAGATATCCACAGGGTGTCCTTTACATTGTCCTTTATGGATGTATTCTATGGGACAGGGAGTTTAGGAATTCGTTCCTAAACCCTAAAGCTTCTGCGTAAAATGTTCTTTAATTCTTGACTCTCTTTAAGCAGGGATTCTGTTCTTGCTGACGAAAGAGCAAGGAGGGCAAAATGCCCGGGGCCTCAAACAGGCACACACGCTAAAATAGGCGACGCATAGCGTCCCAAAAATTAAAAGCAAGTGCCATCGTTAGACTCCAAAACAATCGCAGAATGCGGGGCCGTTCTTACGAATGGGTGCAGATTTTAACAATCCGCACCGACTCGTGGGAGCGGCCTTTTTCTTTGCTGTGATTATCAGGAGACGTGATGTTTCTTGCGCAGCTCTTGAATGGCCGCCTCGTCTTCCTCCGAACGGCGATCTTTCCCGGCTTCTCCCAATTTTTTCAATTCAGCATCTTGGAGTTTTGAAAATTCACTTGCCCGTTTTTTCAGATAGCCCTCAGCATTCTTTTTAGGGTCGTCCAGCACTTCTTCAAGGAGCGCGTGAAGTATCCATCCGATGCGCGGTCCCGGTTTCTCACCCATTTCGATGAGGTTTGTCCCATCTATGCCCAACATAGAGACGGAGACTGGATCGCGCATCGCCTCATCTACCATGGACATGTACTTTCGCAGGCGGAACGGTTGTTCTTTAGGTCGCCCTGTACCGATGCGGTCGCAAATGCGCAGATGTAAGAGCTCTTTAATGTTCTCTCGCCCCACTTTTGCGATTACACGGCGAACGGCCGAAAGTGTCACTAAGTCGGGGTCTGCAAAGAACATGTGTGTGCGAACGAGCGACACCACTTTCTCTATAGTGTCGGTCGGGAATCGAAGGTTTGCGAGGATTCTTTTTGCTATACGTGCGCCAACAACGTCGTGTCCGTGGAATGTCCAGTCGTGTTTCTCATCGGACCAACGACGGGTCGCCGGTTTTCCGATATCGTGAAGAAGTGCGGCAAGCCGCACATCCAGGGGCCAGTTTTTATCAGCCGCATGTTGGAGTGAGCGCAACAAATGTTCGAATACGTCGAATGAATGCGCCTGATTTTGGTCACATCCTATTCCCTCTTCGAGTTCAGGTATGATGTATTTGAGAATCCCGAGTTTTTGGGTCACATAAAGTGCCTGCATAGGGCGCGAGCTCTCCAAAATTCTGATTAATTCATCGCGTATTCGCTCACGCGATATCTTTCCAAGAAGTGCGGCATCCGCCGCGATCGCGGTAGCAGTCTTTGTTTCTATAACGAAATCTAATTCAGCCGATAGCCGGATAGCGCGGAGCATCCGTAGCGCATCCTCTTTAAAACGCTCGTTTGGGTTCCCTACCGTGACAATGCGATGTTGCGCGAGGTCCTCTTGCCCTCTATGTGTATCGATAATTTCTCCTGTGTTCGGTTCATACGCCATCGCATTTACGGTGAAATCTCGACGATCGAGATCATCCTCCAGTTTTGAGCTGAACTTAATCTGGTCGGGATGGCGAGCGTTGGAATACTTTCCTTCAATACGATAAGGAGTTACCTCAATAACCTTGATCCTAGGGTTCTCCGAATTTGTAACAACGCCCACGGTGCCGAACTTGTTCTCATAGAAGGTCTCTTCAAAGAGTGCTTGTATTTCTTCCGGTTTTGCGTTTGTCGTGATATCCCAATCCTTTGGATCTTTCATCAGTAATAGATCGCGAACACATCCTCCGATGAGATACGCCTCAAACCCCGCTTTCGCGAGGGCATCATAGACGATCAAAACTTCTTTGGGGACGGGCAATTTTTCATGCATAGTCGCATTGTATCTCGCTCTTTCTGAGTGCGCGAATTATCTCAGATTCATTTACCTCAAAAAGCAGGATGCTACACACGCATTGTATTTGAGCGATGGCCCGCGTATCATTGGCGAATTGCTCCCGTGGTGAAACGGATATCATAGTTGCCTTCGAAGCAATCGTTCCAGGTTCGAATCCTGGCGGGAGCACTAATAGTTTTTTGAGTAGTAATGTACTGCTACGCCAACCTTTTTCTTCCATACAAATCTCCGTCTGATGAGAGCATTCCGCAAACCCGCAGAATGTTCGCGTTTCAATAGACGATTCAACTCGGAAGGTCTAATGCCCGGATGTTTCTTGATCAGCGACAGCATTCGCGCCAGCGTTTTTTCTCGTGCTCCATCGTTAGTTTTCATATGTGTGCAGTAAGTGTTTTCTCATGAACGCGTGACCTGACCCGCGCTTTAGATATCTTTCAAATTCCAGTGCTCGCTTTTTGCTTTTGAAAGCGCAGTACCAGACGAGAGTCGGATTATTGTATGCCTTTGTTGTATTCACTTCGCCGTGTTTGTGATGGCCTACGCGTCTTCTCAAGTCGTTTGTATACCCGACGTATATTTTCGCACTCTCGTCCTGCAAAATGTAGATATAGTGCATTCCCTAAAGTATGCCCTACTCCGCTAAAGCTACGAAGGGCTACTTCGCACTCAGTGACCCATCCCCTTGTTGTGCCTTTCCGTGTGCCGTGCACTTCGAAGCTTGTGAACGAAGTGAACAAGCGAAGTAGTGCGGATACGGGGAATCGAACCCCGATCTCTACCTTGGCAAGGTAGCGTTCTACCACTAAACCATATCCGCAATTTGCACGCGGGGATTATACAACAATGGTGTATGCGTGGCTAACCTTCCTTCCTCGCTTTAAACGTTCGACGGTGTTCCCTTACTATCTTTCGGCAAAGGCGGTGGCGTAATCATTGTTGCTTGTACTGACGATGGAGGAGAGGCAGAGTTTACTTTCGGTTCGCGTTCCTTCATAAGATTGAAAATGTCTTCAACGTACGGTTTCGTTTGCGGATATTCTCTATAAATTCCCGCGAGTCCCGCTAATGCAACTAATATCGCCGCAATCGGTGCCCATAGGGTGGGTCTGCAGGATTCTGCGAAATACCAGAATCCCAATAGGAGGATGAGAGGCGTCAATAATGTCGCAGTTCTCTGACCCGTTGAGTATGCCCACGATGCCGGAAATTGAGCAAGCACGGCGATGACGGCAATAACCGCGTATACCGCAAGCAGGACGATCCAGACACGTGCCCTATTACCTGTTGCACACAGTTCGACTACCTTGTTTTGAAGACTACCGATACTTAAAACGGTCGATTCCTTTACCACGCCTTCATCTTCCGGTACAGATGTCGGTCTCCCTTCTTCCTCGATCTTTGCAATAGTCTCAGTTACCCCAGTGCTCTCTTCACTCCCCTCTGCAGAGCCAGTGGCATCATTCGGAACTGATGGCGCTTCAGTTGTTACCGACGTAATACTTATTGGAGCTGTAGTACTAACCGACACAGAACCCTCGGCGGAACCGGTCGTTCCAGATACCATCATGGACACGGTAGACATACATACAGGTTGCCCACCTCCCTGAGCAGATACGAGTGTTACGGAGAGAAGAAGTCCTTTGGAGACGGGTGTTGTAGGAATATCAACGTGTACGCGCAGAGCGCCCATAGCGTCCCCGTGTCGGGTCATGAGATAAAATGGAACGGATGTTCCTCCAACAGATCCTGCCAATGCTACATACGAGCTGTTTGAGACCGTAAAAGCGAATGAGTGCAGTGTTTTATCATAAACATAAGGAGCAAAATCATAAGCTGAGAGAGGGGTGCACGTATTACCCCCGACCGGTAACAATTGTTGAGTTCGTACAGAGCTTATGTCTGCCGCCGCTCCTCCAGGAAATGCGGCAAAAGCCACGCTAAACATTACCGAAATCAAAGTAATAGCTACAATCCGGTGCGTTGCCGGATTTTCTATATTTCCATTCATATCGACACGCTAGTATATTTCGAATCTTTCAGTCAAGCAAAAAATGTGTTACAGTATTGACAACTCTGCCAGCATGTTTTCTAAAGGACATTATGGACGAACTGATGTGTTAAGCAATGTTTACCCATCTTACCACAAGTGATTTCATCAGATATTCATTTCTCGAGCCATATTTTTTTCATTACGTACATGTGGAAAACCCTGTGGACATGTGGATAAAGGACAGAATGTACGGTACGCAATAGCAAATACGGCATAAAATATGTCTAATATCGAATGTAGAGTCCGAAAGATGTACGTATGATCTTACGGAAGTAAAGATACCCCCTGTTTTTCATGTAGAGCAGAGCAACAATGTTCCTAAGAAACGTTACTTCGTAGTTTTCACGTGAAATGCCTCGTATTTGATATCCACGTAGGCATCGAGACAATTAAGGCAGGGTAATCTATACTCTCAAAGTGTCACGAGATACTCATCGAAAGGAAGTGGGAAGAATGGGGGAAGATATCGCATGCCAATTCTTGAAACAGAAAGGATTTCATATCTTGGGTCGGAATTACAGGAAGCCGTGGGGTGAAATCGACATAATTGCTGAGAAATCCAACCAGGTGCGATTTGTCGAGGTGAAAGCAGTTTCACGTGAAGCACGTCGAGACATTTCACGTGAAATGGATTATAGGCCAGAAGAGATGGTACATGTTAGGAAATTGAAGAAATTAGCGAGGACAGTAGCCCTGTACATGGAGACTAATCGAGACGAGCGTGAATATCAGATCGATGTCGTGGGCGTCATAATAAATGAACGCACAAAAACAGCACACTGTCGCTTATTTGAGCAAGTTCTTGAGGATAATTTGTAAAGGACATCAAACCGTCAATGGATGTCCGATAGAATGTCCGTTATAGTGCATGTGCTAGTATTCACTTTGTTTCGGGGCGTAGTATACTGGTAGTACGCGTGCTTTGGGAGCACGTAGACCGAGTTCAATTCTCGGCGCCCCGACCAAGAAACAGGAAAGAGTGCCTGAATAATCAGGGGAGTTCATTGAGTAATAGTTGGATGAGTGCGGGGGCTTCGCGAGAGTTGAAATCATCGATTAGTGATTCAATGTTGCCATTTTGGAATTCTGAGAGAGGGAAACCAGACTGTGTTTTTATATCCTTATCAATGTAGCTAAGCGTAAGTGCTCGAAGATCCCGCTCAGCTGTTGTCGCACCTTCGCTTGTCGTCGATATGATTCCGACAAGCCGACTCCAGGCATTCACGACAGCACCCCCCGAAGATCCTCCTTGTGCTCCTGCAACTCCTCCTATCGAGATGACATCAACTGTACCTTTATCGAATGTGAGAAATTCTTTGATGAAGGTGATGGAAGATATCGGGTAGAGACTATAATACGCAGTATCCCCGGATATGAATTCGGCAGGGTAACTTGCCGCAAGCATCGGATCGTCAATAAAACCAATGCCCTCACGCGTATCGGGGAAAAGATAGGGGAACGAAACGGGGGTCGGTGAGTCATCAATCGTATTCGCGATGCGCAGAAGCGCATAATCGTGTTCTCCGGTACCGGTGGAACGTTTTTCCAGTATGTCTTTCGCATGTTTTTCTATCCACACGGGTGGAATATATAGCACCTCAGCTTCCCATAAGGAACGAGCAGGAGCGCCCTGACGGATGATGCATTTCAAGTTTACCCGCGAGCTCTGTGATAGAAGAACATATTGCGCGACATGTGCATTTGTAAGGATAATCCCGCGTGGATCAATAATCACCCCACTTGCTGTTATGGGATGTATGCTAGTTGCATTGGTGGTACAGAAGATGTTGACTAGGGCGGCGCGTGCGTTCTCGTTTACCGTTTCGAATGGAAATGGCGGGGAAGTATACGGATTTTGGATGCGCATGATCGTGTTATCCAAAACATCACTCTCTACCGTGGTGGGGGGGGACTGTGCCACGATGAGACCTGTTTCTGCCGTATTTGGTGTTTTTGATGAGAGAACTGCATGGTTTGGGATGTCTGACAGTATTTGATTTTCAGGTGCGGTTGACGTCGCTGTTCCCTGAGTGGCTGGTGGCGGTGCGATTACCGGAATTGTGCCGGTGGAGACAAGCATATTTTTTATAGGGGGATTTAGCGCTGGATCAGGTCCCGTATTTTCCAAGAACAGCAAAGCCCCCAAGACCATGCCAATGGCGCCAATGTACACAAAAAAAGTTTTTATGAAAGGGAGCATAGGCAATGTAAGGAATATACGATGTTGCACATTGTTATTCAAGTTCTATCATCTGGTTATCTCTGCATATTTCCATGGAAATGATATCCGGTGTATCCTACTTGTTCTCGGGTCTTCAGTTTAGAAAGCGTTTTTGAGTGTAAAGCGGATGTAGTTTAGTGGTAGAACGGCTGCCTTCCAAGCAGCGGGTCCGGGTTCGATTCCCGGCGTCCGCACAAAAACACAAAAACACGCCGGTGGGCGTGTTTTTGTGTACACGGAAGGTGGAAATTATTTCACTGCATCCTTCAGAGTTTTCGAAGCGCGAAACTTCGGAACCCTCATTGCTTTTATCTCAATCGCGGCACCCGTGCGCGGGTTGCGACCCATGCGTCCGGCACGTGTCTTCGCCTCGAAAATACCCAAGCCCGCCACTGAAACCTCTTCTCCTCTCTTAAGGCACTCGGTTATCTTCTCAATAACTGATTCAACGGCACGCTCCGCGTCCGCCTTGGTGCTTCCGATCGTAGAGGCAACCTTTTCAACCAAATCCATTTTATTTGCCATATATTCTGCACGCTAAAATACTAATATTACTTAACATGTAACTCTCGACCCATACTGTGGCCATTTTGAGCCGTATTTTCAGGGTGTCAATCCCGCGCTTTCTTATGGCAGTATATGGACAGCTTGTCAAAAATTGCGTGCGTCTCCCTAACTCCTCAGTCTTTGCTCGAGTGCCATCAAAAGACAAGATTGTTCCAGCGAGGGGATTCAACTTGAACATTCTCGCAGGTAATCAAACACCACTCCTATAGGACAAGAGGGAGTGGAATTTGTCTCCGGAGTATCGCTATCTGGCGTATTCTATGACCCTTGTTTCCCGTATAACGGACACTTTTATTTCTCCTGGATATTGGAGTTCTTTTTCGACGTTGTCCGCTATGTTGCGGGCAAGCTTGTGCGCTTCCATGTCCGATATCTCCTCTGGTTTTATAATGACGCGTACTTCGCGACCTGCGGCGATTGCGTAGCTCTTTTCAACACCGGGCTCTCTATTCGCGATTGCCTCCAACTCCTCCAGGCGTTTAACGTAGTTCTCGATAGAGTCGCGTCGTGCGCCCGGACGACCGCCTGAAATTGCGTCCGCGACCTGCACTATCATACTCTCCGGTGTTTCGTATGGGTATTCTTCGTGATGTGCTTGCATTGCCTTGATAACCTGCTCGTCTACGTTGAACTTTTGGAGAATGCGGCGGCCTATCTCGACATGTGTTCCCGGTACTTCGTGATCCACGGCCTTTCCGATGTCGTGAAAAAGGGCACCTGCACGCGCAACTGCCGGATCCGCGCCAAGTTCCTCCGCAAGCATACCGGCAAGATGAGCGACCTCGACCGAGTGATCAAGGACATTCTGCCCGTAGCTTGTGCGGAAGAAGAGACGTCCCAGTATCATGAGAAGCTTCGGATCAACATTTTGGACGCGTGCTTCGTAGGCAGCTTCAGTACCTTTCTTTTTGACAATTGTGTTTATCTCAGTTTCGGCTTTCAATACGGCCTCTTCTATCTTCGCAGGTTGGATGCGTCCATCGAGAATAAGATTCTCGAGTGCGATACGTGCGATCTGGCGACGCATAGGGTCGTAGGATGAGAGTGTGATAGTACCCGGCGTATCGTCAACAATGACATCAACACCCGTGGCGCGTTCAAAAGCGCGTATATTGCGCCCTTCCTTCCCGATGATCTTTCCTTTTATTTCGTCACTTGGAAGAGAGATAGTCGTTGCCAGCACATCGGAAACGACGGAATTTCCAAGGCGATGGACGGCAGTAGTAAGGATTTCCTTCGCCCGTTGTTCCAGACGCTCATTTCCCGCGATTTCAAGCTTCCGCATCCTCCCCTCTATGTCGTTCTCGTACTGTTTTTCTATAGATGCGATCAATTCTTTCTTAGCTTCGTCACTGGATAGACCGGCTACTTTTTCTAATTTATCCTGCTGTGTTCGAATGAGCTCCTCTGATTTTTGTTTTGCTGTTTCTATTTCCTCCTGTTTTCTTGAGAGCGATTCGGCCTCGGAGTCGAGGTTGACTTGGCGTTTATCCAGAAGTTCCTCCTTACGAACCAGACGTTCCTCGGTAGTTTTCAGTTCACGCTCTCGCCCCTTATATTCTCCCAGAAGTTTCTCACCCTTTTCAGTTGCTTTTTGCACGGCTTCCTCAATTATGTGCTTCGACTTTTCTTCGGCGTCCATCCGCATCTGACGTATCTCGAGTTCCATCGAGCCGCGTTTACCCAAACTTATTATCCATCGGAGGAAATAGCCAAAGGCAACACCGAAAAGCCCCGCAAGAGCGAGTAAGATGAATACGATTTTTAATGACATACGCGTGGGATCCCACGCGCGAGGTTATGTACGCGGAAACACGGATTTCTTATCCAGTTCTTGCGTAAGGAAGATGCTCGCGTTCGTAACTCTCTGCGCAGTGGAATACAATTTCATAAATACTAAGTTGGTGTATGGATACTATATCACCGGAGTAGCAAAAAGTGAATAGCGAGTAGAAAGTAGCGAAATTTGGCCCCAGGATCCTCATACGTCCACTGACTACTGACTATTTTCTACTAACTATGTCAATACCTTATCCACAATGCCGTATTTTACGCACTCTTCGGCAGTCATAAAGAAGTCACGGTCCACATCCTTCTCGATTTTATCGATCTTTTGCCCCGTATTTTTTGCAAGAACCTTATTAAGGCGCTCGCGGAGTTTCAGAATCTGCTTTGCGGTTATTTCGATGTCTGCCGCGCGCCCTTCGGCGCCGCCGTGCGGCTGATGGATCATAACCTCAGCGTTGGGGAGCGCATACCGCTTGCCCTTTTGTCCGCTCGAGAGGAGAACGGCCGCCATGGAAGCAGCCATACCGACACACACCGTCGAGACATTCGGCTGTATATGATTCATTGTGTCGAGAATTGCAAACCCGGCAGAAACATGCCCGCCGGGGGAGTTAATGTAGAACGAGATATCTTTTTTCGGGTCTTCAGAGGCAAGAAAGAGAAGCTGTGCCACGACGAGGTTTGCCGCGTCGCTGTCAATCGGGCCGCCCAAGAAAATGATGCGCTCTTTGAGGAGGCGAGAGTAAATATCATACGCTCGTTCGCCCATGGAGGTCTTTTCCACCACCATCGGTACGAGCATTTGGGATCTAGGAGTGTTAACCCCGTTGGAAATAGAATGCAAACTGTTAAAACCGAACACCTGAATGTTTCTCGCAGTCATAAATGCTTATTATTAGCTTAGCACCCGATATCACGCATTAGCAATTTCTAACGGGGTTCATATGTCGGCAGTGTAACAGATTTTGTTGGAAAGCGACAGAATATGTATCTGAGGTTATGCAGTCGCTTAATCTCTCCCAGTAGTGTTCTAATCGTTTCCGGAAAGGTCAATTAGTGAACATATGTTCACTAATTGACCTTCTATTGGAGAGCGGGAGATTTCCCCGAAGCGAGGCAATGGGGATGAATGGCGCGTAGAGTTTGAAGCGACCTGTTTTATTATGTAGGTGTATATATAAATGAATGATTTTTTCTACTCTTTCCCCATACCTTTCTTGCCATCACTCGCAGAATTGCGACAATGAAACTATCGGTACTCCGTATGTCCGTCTCATATTTTTATTCACTCAACTCCACACGCAAAATGAAATCATACATCGTTGCCGGTTTCCTTGCTCTTGTCCTCATAGCAGGCACGATACCGCTCGCCACACGCGCGCTTGAGCAAAGCGATATCGGGGCACAGATCGAGACACTTCTTGCACGCATAGCTGAACTGCAGGCAAAAATCGCTGAACTCCAGGGTATCAGCGGCCAAACCAACCAACCCCCCATCGGCTATGCTGGCAACATCCGCGGCGGCATAGCGCACGGCTGGACACTTGACCCCGACGAGCCAACCGCAAAGATCGGCTTCCATGTCTACATAGACGGACCAGTTGGCAAGGGAGGCACGTACGTAGCGGGAGGCAGGGCAGGGCAGAACCGCCAAGACATCACACCGGACAAGGAATCATACGGACACTGGTATGAGTTTGTCATCCCCGACCAATATCGCGACGGCAAGGACCACACCCTCTATGTATACGGC
>Ga0209210_1003085_pt1 | contig 11553 bp, 9 predicted proteins | sample RifGroA1_FD_183991 | JGI IMG/M metagenome (GOLD analysis project Ga0209210, IMG submission 183991) | Contaminated groundwater microbial communities from Rifle, Colorado, USA - Rifle Groundwater A1 (SPAdes) (version 2) | ecosystem: Environmental > Aquatic > Deep subsurface > Groundwater >...
CTCGGCCACTTTTTTTTGAAACTTTTTGAGTATCTCGGCGGAGTCTATGGGGTGGATAAAAATGGATACGTCGAGCACTCGGTCGAGGTTGATGATGGGGGCAAACCACGAGTCGGTGAGCACCCGGGGGTATGACATCACAAAAAAAGTGCGCGCAATTTTGTCGCCGAGGTTAATATCGCGCGGAGTAATTTTGAGCGCAGAGGGCGCGATAACGTCTTGGAGCTCCAAGACCCCCTGCTTGTAAATTTGCTCGGGCATAATAGGCGCCACGGGGGTGGTTTGCGAGAGCCGTTTTGGTTTTAAAAAGTCGAGTAGTGCCATACCGTTAGTTATTTTACCGCTTCTGCCATCTTGGTAACCTGGAGCGGCTTTTCGAGCTCGCCGGGATTGAAGAGTTTGTAAAACAGCTCGATAACCTCCTCGGTACCGAGCTTTACCACGCGGACCCCAGTGCGCACGAGCCCCTGCTCTATAACCGCCACACGCTGCTCAAGCTGGGTGCGATACTGCTCGAACTGCAGGTCGGTTGGGGCAACCGCACTGCCGCCGCCAGACGGCAAGAGTGATGAAAGCGAGCCCATGACTCCCCCGCCGCGGACAAAGAGTGCCGGGTCGTACGGCACCACGATAAAGAAATTTTTGGTCATTATGTTTGCCCGCTCGGTAAAGTCTTTTATAAAGGCGATGTACTCGCGTATTTGTATCTTCATCAAGTCGTCCAGCTCGGCGGCATAGCGCTCTTCCAAAAGGGCGATGTATGGGCGGATGTCGAGTTCGCGGCTTTCGATAAAAAACTGTACGGTAAACTCCAGAGAGTTTAGAAAGTTTTGAAACTGGTTGACAATGGCCTGTTGCTCATCTTGCGACTTGAGCGCCAGGTTTATTGATGAGGCCATAAGGAGCGCGCGCAAACTCCCGTCTTTTAGTATCACCAAGCCGTCCCGCACCTCTTTAATCGGGACAAACTCCTGCGTACCTTTTGTTTTTATACTTCCTTCGTCCATAATTTGTATAGAACTACTTGTGGTGAGTCATATCGAACTAAATTTCAAAACCGGTGCGCACCTTAGTTTCCTCGGCACTCATGGTGGCGCGGTCTTTGATGTTGAGCGACCACGCAAGGTCTTTGAGCCGGCTTTCTGATAGCTTGGGGACCGGTAGCAGCGGCTGTTGGGAGGCGGCTGCCGGGTCCTGTTTTGCAAGCGGCTTTGTGGTGCGTGGCCTCCACAGATACAACTTGTTTCCGAGGAGGTACCCAAATGCGTGCTCCAGAACCACTATAAAAGGCCGGCCATTGACCTCGTAAAAGGCAAGTGTCGCCGCAAATACAGCAACCGGTATGATAAAAATCACGGCAAGCCAAAACGGTAAGAGCGTAAAGAAAACGAGAGAAAGCCCGCCGCCGCCGGCAAGATAGATAAACTGTTTAAAGGTCAGGGGGCCAAAGATCTTGTCCTCGACCTCTATAAACTGCGGGACTTGGTACCGAGCCATCGCTCATAAGTATATCACCGCCTTTTACTCTACCGGCTCGCGGTAAGGGTCTGCTTTGTAGTTTTGCGGCTTGGGCGGCTGTTGAGTGTTTGCTGTTTGTTGCTTGTTGTCAGTGGTTGGTTGTTGTACTGGAGCCACGCTCGCTGTTTTTTGCGTGAGCATCAAGTCGGCCGAGTGCATTTCCGGCGGTTTTTGTATAAGTAGTGGCGCTGTCACAGGGGCTGAAACTGGCGTGGGAGTTACTGGCGTAGAGGAAATCGGCGACACACTTCCCATCTCGGCCACTTTTTTCATGGACTCGCGTATCTTCAAAAACAGCATGTCGTTTACATCTTTTGCTATTGAGTCTGCCTGGGCGCGTTCGATTCCAAGCATTTCCATCAAGGCCGGTAGAAACTCCTCCGTTTTGACAAACCCCAGCATCACCTGCCCTATTTCGGTGTTAAGACTGTCAATTTGGTCGATGTGGAGTTTATTTTTCTGCCCTATTTGCTGCACAGTGAAAGACATCTCTGGCGAGTAAATAAGATTTTTTATCTCTGATGGAAGAGACTCGTATCTTTTCTTTGCTTCATCGGTCGAGTATGTAGCCATAATACGTTAACTATACCTTTGATGTGTCAAACTCCCCAGGATTATCTACACCCCCTACTTTGGAAGGAATTTTCTTAGCTTCTTCCTCCAATTTTTCTATTTTTTTGGTTGCATCTTGTAGGTTATGAAGATTCTGTTGTAACTCCACAGTTTTAGTGCCTCGCGGTGTCGCGGCAATGTCACTGCGAACCTTTGCTATTTCTTTAACAAGGTCTTTCTTCATATTATCTATCGCCGCAGGGTTTATTATGTCGTGGGTTGGAGTTGTTGTTGTTCCTACGCGCTTGTCAATCTCACCTACTACAACAGGCCGTGCTCCTGTTTTCAGCGTTTCGTTTATTTTGCGCAGTAGCTCTATTTGCTTGTTTGCCTTTTTGAGCGGAGCGTCATTCGACCGCTCGTGCCAAGAGTTTTCAACCTTTTCCTTATCAGAATCGGAATATTTTTCGCTCTCTTTTATTTTCTTTATTTGGTCTTCTTTCAACACACGGACAATTCTCTCTAGCTCGCCGCTCTTAAAGACCTCAAGGTCCGATTTCCCAAACCTGCTAACACGGTCGGCAATTCTCTGCCGCTCAATTTCTTCGCTTGGCGTAAGTGGTTTGTTACCGCGCGCCCTTTCTTCCAGGTCGCCCAATTTTTTAACCTCCTCTTTATTTGTGATAGTCCAAAGGTTTGCTGACCGCTCTTTCTTCTCTTTTGCGACGCGGTCAAGGAGTTGTTGGCGCGACTCTGCCCCGCCAAAAGATTTTTCAGCAACGGGTTGTGTGACATATCTCCGTACCTTATCCCCCACCCAATATCCGCCTCTGCCGGTAAATCTTTCAAGCAACGCCCCTGCCCGGCCCGTAGCAAGGCCCTTGCTGGCCCACGCAGCACCCCTGCCAGCACTTTGTTGAAAAGCGTATCCGCCAGTACGTTTTGTAAGCCCAAGCCCCCACTGCAGGCCCTTCGCAGCACCAGACCCTCCTTCCTTCACCACAAAGTCAGCTACGGAAAGCGCTACATACATCATCGCAATGACAAACCCCAGCCGGATGCCTATCTGGGCGCCGGCTATGGCAATGTTGGTAGTAAACCAGTTGGAATTAAGCCCCGTTGTATCTATGTCAAATACTCCCGCGACAAAACTCCCTTTGCCGCTTGGGTTTAGCTCGTGCATAAACTTGGTAAGGACCCAGAACATAAAGAGGTATATAGCCGGGTAGAACGAAAGGCGGATGAGCCAGTCGAGCCAGTCGTCGAACATTTTTTTAAACTTTGCAGTGGGGATGGCTCGTGCAACAAGCGCCAATGGTGCCGCAATAATAAGGAATATAAGCCCCACCGTGCGCATCATAAACTTTGCCCCCGCAAAGAGGAACGAGCCAGCCAGTATAGCAAAGGCAACTCCCACCATAATGTATATGAGCGAAAGGGCGGTAAGCGTGTACCAGAAAGAACCGCCGCTATCCGCGACCCTTTTTTGGAAATCCTCATAACTTTTTGTATTAAGAATTTGGGTTACATCCAAGGCGCTCATAATACTGTACGTAAGGTCTTTGGTGTCAGCACCAATCAGTTTTGAAGCAATTGCGGATGCCGGGGTTGTTACTCCAGAGTTGACGGAATTATTCTTTCCGATAGGTTGGTACTCGATAAGGTTGTAAAACTGCACAGCCAGCACATTGCCGCCGTCTATCACCACCCGTGTTAGGAAGAAGCTAAAGTTTATAACCAGCGCCACAACTATAACGCCGGCGAGCATCTTCATCGTGTTGGCTGTTTCGGCCTTGAGCATCACGGTAAAGGCAATGTAGACGAGTACAAAGATAAACGCCATGTTGGCGATGTCTCGCGTTGTTTCCCAGGCGGTGTTGATAAAGCTCAATGCATAGGCGCTACTGTTGAGTGTTACCGCAACCGCCATGCTAAAAAAGGCCGCACTGATGTAGGCGATTGAGCTAAAAAGCCCCACAAACACGTAGTAAAAAATACTCGCCAACCACTCAGCTAGGGTTTGGAGACCACCGCCTCCTGTTTGTATTAAACTTTCTCCTGCCGCCAGTGCGCTTGGTGTAGAAAAAATAGGTGCTAGTGGAGAAAATGCGAGCAACACAATAACTCCAGCGAGCAACGTTTTTGCTCCTACGCGCAGAATATTTTTCTTTATGTTATAGGCCAAAGGCATAGCATTGTGTAAGCTCTGCTTGAGTTGTTTGGTTTTGTGCCGCCAGCTGTGCTTGCAGGGTGGTGCGGTCTTGCAGAGCGGTGGTAACGTCGTTTTGCGTAATAAACTCACCCGCCGCCTCCGCCGTGGCAAACTGTACATCCGCCGCCCGCACCTCTTTGAGCGTGCGCGCCGCAAGTGCCGCTGTTTGTATCTCTTGCACGGTAACAATGGCGGCGTTGGCGCGGGTAATCTCCGTGTTGTATGAGGCGACCTGCAGTTCTAGTGCTTGCACCGCCGCATCTGCAGCCGCGACACTTGCGAGCGCCTGCGCTTGCTGTGATGCTGTTAGCCCGGTCGATGAAGCGGCCGTGCTCCAGCAGTTTTGGAGCCCCACCAGCTGTGCTTGGGCGTTTTGTATGTCAGTAATACTACCCTGCTTGGTTGTGCCATACTGCTGGGCCATCCCCACTGCGCCTTGTAGTTTGGTAAGGAGCGCCTCCGCCGCAATTTGTGCCTGCACATCTTGCCCGCTCGAAAAGTTGCCGGCGTAGCCGTTTTGCCCGCTTATGTTGGCAAGCCCTTGGTAGAGTACGCGGGTCATCAGTTGGTTGATGAGTGCGCTTATAATTTCGTCAAAGTTGTCGGCAAGGTTGAGCGAGTCTATGTTGGTGCCAAGCGTTTTGTGCAGTTCGGCCTCTATGGTTTGGCCTGGCGTTACTATTTTGCACGATGTCTGCTTTCCGTAGTTTGGAGTGCCGGGCACAGTATTTATGGGGCCTGTACACTCTTCCTTCGAAAGGAATCCGCCTGGGGATATTTTGAGCCCGGCATCCCTGCTGTCTGCAAGTATTTTGTTGTTGAGTAGCATCTGTGCATACATTGTAGCCCCATATGGGTTGTTGGTCGGTTCGGTGGTAAAGGCCAAGAGCCCGCCCCACCCCCCGCTTGAAAAGCCGTTGTTGAGGAAGTCGTCCACATTGGTTACCGCCTTCGAGAGTGTGCAAGAGGTGGCGGCGGCGTTGCTCCCGCTCCTTTGGTGTGCATAGCTTTGCGCTATGGCGATGCGCACTTGGAGCTTAAACGGGCTGCACAAAAAGGCCAGGTCGCTACCTTGGATAAACTCGCCCGCGGCTCTGTCGGCCACGTTGGTAAAAAACTGCTTATAGTCTTGTACAAACGCCGGCTTGCCGTCAAAGCCGGAGTTTATCCAGTCTACGATGCTTGCGGTTACTTGCTGTATCACCGAGCGGGCGATGGTGCGCGCTATACAGTTAAGGAAGTTGTCCCGCACGGTGTTAGAGGTGTCGACTGCATTTTGTACCGGCGCGTTTACGGTAACTGCAACTACGCTCAACGCCGCACTTATTCCAGTGCCTCCAGCAATGCCACTCAAGAGCCCGGGCGTGCAGGCAATTGCCCCAGCCACCCCAGTCCCAACAAGTGTTTCAAGCAGCCCGGGCCCGCTTGGCCCGACAGCGTTGTTGAAGTATCCGGTTCCGCTTATACCTACGTTGTTTATTTGGTTTATTGGAGTCGGGGTAAAAGTTTTGGTGCTCCCCGTGCCGCCACCACTGCCGTCTAGCCAGGTGATGCCGGTGACGGTAGTTGTGGTAACCGTAATTGTAATTGGCGGCGCTACCCCACCTGTTTGCCCGCCTACCGTGTATGTTGTCAGCGGAGTTTGTATATTGGCCGAGCCGTCTCCTCCTGCCGATATGCTGTTTTGTCCAAAAGGCGTTTGTTGGTTGCCGCCGTTCAAAGTGCCGGTGCCCGGAGTGCCCGTGCTGCTTGCCGTGTTAAAAAAACCAAAATCTTCTGGTGTTTTTGGACCTTGCCCGAAGAACCAAAACCACACAAAAATGATAAGCCCAAGCACCACCAGAGCCCCCACGATGATAAAAATAAGTTTGCGTTTCATTGTGGCAATGCCAACAGCGCGCTCCAGGCAGCCCCCGGCTCACTCTTGTCAAAAAGTATAGCGTTTTTAGCCAGTTGCTGTGCGATGTTTGTCAACACGCGCTCCGTTTCTTGCACCAAAGACTGGTACAGCTGTATCCCGGAGAGTCCGCGCAAGGGGTCCTCAACCACCATTGCCATGTCGGGGTAAGTTTCCGCCATGCGCGCGAAGTTGTTTACCACCTGCAAGTGCAATGGTGCCAGCGTTTGCGGCACAAAGAGAGCCGCAAGCTCATCGGCTATCGCCTGATACTCGGCCCCAATGGCGGCAAGTGGCGCAAGGTATGTCTGGTCGTTGTTGTCGGTGGCGCGCCCAACTGCAACCAAGGTGTCGACATAGCTCGCTTTGGGGCGGCTTTGTACTACAGCAATAACGGCGTTGCCGTAGGTGTGTAGTGTGTCTGGTGTTGTGGTTACTGGGTTTAGGTCTGCGACCGTGTACACACCGGCTCCCCTATTTTGGCTTACTTGCGATAGAGCGTCGGCAATGAGCGTGTCTTGTGTGGGTATGTCGTCGCCGAGTCCTTGTGCTTTAGCGTCTGACAGTTTTATAAAAATGCTCCGGCCTATGGTGTTGGTCAGATTCTCGCTCTGCGCCGCTCCAAGGAGGTTCGAGACGATTTCGGGGTTTGGGCTTGGCGGGAGTGAAGTGCCGCTCTGCGCTTGTATGTCGTGCAAGGTTTGCAGCCAGTTATCTTGTGTTTGGCTCCCAGTAGACACCGCGACCCCACCCGGCACCTCTCGCGCATCTCTGCCGGTTATGTAGTCTGCAGCAAAAACAAGCCCTGCAGAAAGCGCCACTGCACCCAAGATGAATGTAAACTGCGCACTGGGCAGATACTCCCGTATACTCATTACTATAAGTATACAAGAGTTTCTACGCGGTATACTGTCTATATGGTTTATTTTAAAAAAATATTTATGCTCGTGGCACTTATTGGTGTAATGAGTGCTCCGTTTGCCGCGTCGGCATTCGGCACTTCCTTCGGTGGGCGGATAATTTCAGTTATCCCCTGCTCCGGCGGGATGCGTCACATAACTATCATCCCGGCGGGGGTCTTCCCCATCTCCTACATATGGACTCCGTTTACCATTACCTACTCGGTCGGAGCGCCAAGGCGCCCGGGCCAGCAAGTTCTTGGAGTGGCGGACATCCCTTTTGTGTGTTTTGTCGGCGGCGGAGGATTTTTTTCCTCCCCAGTACCGCTCCACGGTTTGCGGATGCAGATAGTCGGCACAAGCCCCTAACCCTCTTGTTTTTAATAGGTGCTTAGTTTGAGCCACTGCTCAAGCGGGAGGTCCTCTGCCCGCGCGTTTGCTGATATACCAACATTCTCAAGTATGTGAGGATATTCTTTGCCAAGGAGTGGCTCGAGGTTGCGTGCAAGAAGCTTGCGTTTATGCGCAAAGCCGGCATGCAGGAGCGCAAAAAATCTCTCCTCTTGTTTTTCAGTGGAAAAATGTCTGCGTGAAATATTTTTTATAACAAGCACCGCGGAGTCTACATCCGGTGGCGGTGCAAACGCCCCGCGCGGCACCGTGCAGACATAAGCAGGGTCTCCATATACTTTCACCGAAAGAGAGAGAATGCTCTCTTTCATGACCCCGAGCTTGCTTGCGGTGAGCCTGCTTGCCCTAAGCTTGTCGAAGGGGTCGAACCCGTCGAAGGGTGACCGGTTATTCTTTGTGCAACCTCCTTTTGCACCAAGAGCGTCATACTGCTTGGTTGGTGCCGTGCGGAGAGAAATTTTTCTAAAATCGCGCCTGTGATGTAGTACGGTATGTTTGCCACCACTTTGTATGACTCGCGCGACTCCACTGTCGGGAAACACTTTGATATATCAAAGTGGAGAATGTCACCCTCAATGACACGCAGTTTCCCGCTGGCGATTTCTTTTGTGAATGTTTGCCGCAAGAGGGGGATAAGCCGATGGTCTTTCTCTATTGCAATGACGTTTGTGCCATGTGCAAGTAGTTCACGTGTTAAAGTCCCATCACCGGGCCCAACCTCGAGCACCAGATCGCCTGCCGCAAGCTCGGCCGCATCAGCAATTTTTGCAAGGTAATGCTTCGAGTACAAAAAGTGTTGCCCAAGCGATTTTTTCTTTTCCATAGGGTGCTTGTAGTGAGCGTAGCCGAACTAATCAAGATAAATAGTTTTGCCCAGGCGCTCTGGTGTCTCCAGTTCAAGCAGGTGATCGGGGATGTCAGAGAGAAATTGCGATGGTAGTGTGGCCTGCTTAGAGCCAAAAATAGTTCGATAGGCGGCGTAGGTCAAGTACACCTCGAGTTTGGCGCGCGTAATAGCAACGTACATAAGACGTCGCTCCTCTTCTCTGTCTTCCGTCGCACCTCCTTGCCCCGAGCTTGTCGAAGGGTCTCTTGCGTAAGGGAAGAGTCCTTCCTCAAGCCCTGTGATAAACACAATCGGGAACTCGAGACCCTTGGCTGCATGCACGGTCATAAGCCGCACGGCGTTTTTGTCATCTTTAAGCTCGTCTTGGTCGCTTGCAAGAGCCGCCGACTCCAGCAGTGTCTCAACCCCTTCGCCAAGAGGCAGAGAGTCGTAGCGTGTTGCAAGCGAAGCCAGTTCGCGCACGTTCTCCAGCCGCTCGGTGCCCTCCAATTTGTCGTCTTTGAGCATACGCTCGATGCCGCTCTCTGCAACCACATACTGCACAAGTTTAGACGGCGGCAGTTTTTTGGCGGCATCTTTTATGCGCGCAAGCAACGTGCGGAAAGCCGCAACTTTTTCGCGCACCGCTCCTGACAATTCGCCTTCTCTCCCCGCCAACATTTTTAAGAGAGTGACCTTCCCTATCCCGCGCACAGGGACATTTGCCACCCGCGCGATGTCTTGCGGGGTGTCATAAAGCGCGGCGCGGACAAGTGCAAGAACGTCTTTAACTTCCTTACGCTCAAAAAAACGCGTCCCAACCACTTGGTATGGAACCTCGGCCGCAAGAAAGGCCTCTTCAAGCGCGCGCGACTGGAAGTTGGCGCGGTACAACACTGCGAAGTCCTTTGGCGAACGGCCAAGCGCGCTCTGTTCTAAAACTTTCCGCACAACAAACGAAGCTTCGTCCACCTCATCAAACGCCTGATAAAGCGACAATACCTTACCATCCGGATTTTTAGTAAACAAGTTTTTTTCCTGGCGGAACATATTTTTAGCTATGACGTCGTTTGCAGCAGCAAGAATATTTTTAGTCGAGCGATAATTTTCTTCAAGCAGGATGATACGTGCATTCGGGTATGTCTTTTCGAACTCGAGCATGTTGCGTATCTTGGCACCCCTCCAACTGTAAATTGTTTGGTCGATGTCGCCCACGGCGCATATATTTTTTTGTGGACCAACAAGGAGAGTTGCCAGCTGTGCCTGCACATTGTTGGTGTCTTGGTACTCGTCTATGTGTGCATAGCGCCAGCGCGTTTGATATCTTTCCCGTGCGGTTGTGTCTTTGCGCAAGAAATGCATTGCGCACAGTAGTAGGTCGTCGAAGTCTAGAGCTCCTTCGGCGCGCATCGACTTTTCGTAAGCAAGCCACGCGAGCGAAAGCGCGCTCTCGCGCCCTTGCGGCAAGTCTTCTGCATAGGCCTCGGCGGTCACACCGTCTCCCTTATGGCGAGATACAAACGAAAGCGCCGCACGCGCCTCGATGTCTTCCATCCCTACGCTCTTTAGCGCAGCTTTTATAGCGCGCAATGAGTCGGCTCGGTCGTATATCGCAGGTGTGCGAGTAAACCCAAGCGCTTTGGCATTTTCTTTTATTATGGTGAGCCCCAACGAGTGGAAGGTAGACACAAACGGTGTGTTATGGCGATGCCTTGAAGAGCCCTTGCCTCCAACGCCGCCTTGGGTCTGCAACAAATGCGTCACACGCTCCCTCATCTCCCGCGCCGCCTTGTTGGTAAAGGTAACCGCCAAGATCTCCTCGGGGGCGGTTCCGCCACGCACTATCTCTAGTATCCTATGGGTAATAACCTTGGTTTTTCCCGCTCCGGCTCCTGCAAGTACAAGGAGTGGCCCTTCTGTGTGAAGCACTGCCGCCTTTTGAGCATCATTAAGACTTTCTAAATGTTTTGACACATACCTATAGTATTGCAAATTGCTGTCCACACCAGGTTAACAACTTAGTTGACGGCAAGCGCTATGGAAGTATAGTGGATAAGTGCAGGGCCTGGCCGTTGTGAAAATGGCTCTGTTAAGCCACCGATTGGAAAAAACTACAGTGGCTTGCTCGATTTAGGCTTATAAACTCCCCTCAAACAGACCCTTCTCCTGCGGTTGAGTCATATTCTGCGGAAAAGGCAAAAAAGCCGTTATTTTACAAGCTCTCCATAGGGGTTGCTCCTATTCTTTTATCTATTACGCCACTTTTTATACCAGCAGGAATACTCTCCTTCTTTAATGGGCTGTTTGCTCCTCCGGCAGAAGCTGTGGCCACTCAAGTTCTCGCACTCAATTCGCAAACACTTCCACTGCTTGCGCCGGCGGTAAACATAGACCCGAACCCCGCCAAAGGAGGCGGCGGCATCACAGTAGTTGACGGCACCGCGCTTTTGCCGGAAGAGGGCCCATCAGGCACTGCGGCCGACATAGAAGAGTGGCCGACCTCATCACAGGTGTCTGTGTATGTTGTGCGCACAGGCGACACGCTGTCGCAAATCGCGGAAATGTACAACGTTTCTGTCAACACCATTATTTGGTCAAATGACATTGCAGGCGGTGTTATACGCCCCGGCGACAGTTTAGTAATACTACCTATCACAGGCATAAAGCACACGGTGGCCAAGGGCGAAACACTCTCATCTGTTGCTAAAAAGTTTAACAGCGACGCTACAGAAATTGCACAATACAACGGCCTTGAGGCGGGCGCGCCGCTTGCGGTTGGGGTCTCTATAATCATCCCACATGGCGAGATAGCCGCAGCGCCTACTCCCGCCAAGAGCTCTAAAACAAAAGTCCCTTCCGCGCCTCTCTATGGCGCTGGCGGGCCCGACCTCGGCGGCTACTTTGTACTACCCATTGCAAGCGGCATAATCACCCAAGGGCTCCATGGCTACAACGGCGTTGACATCGGCGCGCCAAAAGGCACTGACATCTATGCGGCTGCAAGCGGTATTGTGCTGGTTGCACGCAGGAGCGGATGGAATGGCGGCTACGGCATCTACCTGGTTATCCAGCACGACAATGGAACACAAACTCTCTACTCGCACGCAAGCAAGGTGCTTGTCTCCGCTGGAGACCGTGTCGCGCAAGGACAAACTATAGCGCTTGTCGGTGCAACCGGCCTTGCAACCGGCAACCACCTGCACTTTGAAGTCCGCGGTGCCAAGAACCCGCTTAGCAA
>Ga0209210_1003086_pt1 | contig 11552 bp, 13 predicted proteins | sample RifGroA1_FD_183991 | JGI IMG/M metagenome (GOLD analysis project Ga0209210, IMG submission 183991) | Contaminated groundwater microbial communities from Rifle, Colorado, USA - Rifle Groundwater A1 (SPAdes) (version 2) | ecosystem: Environmental > Aquatic > Deep subsurface > Groundwater >...
AGTTGTAAACGAATCTGCTTAAATTAGTTATCGCTAATGGTGTGACCCATATTAGGTGATTGTCTGTTAGCTCATTCAGTCCAACATATACTCCGATTGTTCCTACAATTCCTGTAGCATATCCTAAAGCCAAGGAACCTAACCTTCTTTTCTGTTCCTTAGTTCTTGCTTCAACTACTTGTCTTTGTGGCTCTGAAGTTTCCCTTTCTGTTTTTTTTACTGCTGACTGATATGCTGCTTCTCCTCCAATTATGTGTGGAGTTAGAACTCCTATTTTTGCTCCTGCCACAATATCTTCAAGAATATCTTTGACGTTGTTCATTCTGTTTGTTGATAATTAATCTTTAAAAATGTTGTTAGTTTGTTTTGTCAATGTTTATTGCATTGCATGAATGTTTAAATAACCTATTTGCCGAAACACACAGTCATGGCAAAGAAACAAATTCTTGACGCATATATTGGTCTGCAGTGGGGCGATGAAGGCAAAGGCAAAATTGTTGATGAAGCTGCTTCTGAAGCTCGGGCACTTTGTGATGGCCAGAGGACGGTTGTTGTACGCGCGCAGGGTGGGCCTAATGCAGGGCATACGACTTATGTGCCTAATAGGAGTGGCGAGACTGTTAAGTCTGTAAATCACTCTGCTCCTTCTGGAATGACTAGTAATGCTGATGTTGCAATAGGTCCGCATGTTGCTTTCAGCCCTGCGCATTTTGTTAAAGAAATGCAGGATGCTCGTGAACTATTTGGATATAATGGGCGAATTATGATATCTGAGAGGGTTGGTGTGTTATTTGAGTTTCACCGTTTGCTTGATAAATTTCGGGAAGGAGATGCTGCTACTTCTGTCGGTACAACACAAAATGGTATTGGGCCTTTTTACGAAGACGTTGCGCGGCGAACCACTCGCATAACTTTTGCTGATTATATTTCTCCGAGATTTCCTGATAGACTGCGTGAGGTTATGGAGATGAAAAGACGAGAACTTGAGCCAGCTTTTGAGAAAGCAGGGACTTCTTTTGATGATTGTTTGGCAAGTATTTTAGCAGTTCATGAACCTTTGCGCGGGGAGCTGGCACCTTTTTCTGAAAGATTGGAATATAGATTGCGTGATTATCTAGAAAATGGGGACCACATTATTGTTGAAGGTGCGCAGGGAAGCGGGTTAGATGTTGATATGGGGACTCTTCCTGATGTTACTTCGTCGCATCTGCTTGCACCCCATATGTTTCCAAGCTTGGGCCTGCCACGCCGAGCTTTTCAGATTATTGGTGTTGAGAAAATTTACCCGACACGAGTTGGAAAAGGAGAGATGCCAACTCTAGATACAGGATATTTTGGAACAACTGTTCAGCGCGAGGCTGTAGAAATTGGAGCGACAACGGGAAGACTACGGCGAGTTGGATATCCTGACTGGGTTTTTGTTAAACGCTCTGTAATGATTAATGATTGTGATGGAATTGTTTTGACCCGTGCTGATGATGTGCAGGGACATGATCTAAAAGTTTGTATAGGTTATAATACTTCAAGTGGACCTACTCAAGAAGTTCCATTGCATTTGAGAGGAGTTACGCCTATATACGATGAAAGAAGATTTAATTGGAGATTATGGAATGTGCTTGATGAAGATGGAAAAAGATATGAGCGGGCTCGTTATGTAGCTCTTGGTAAATCTAGTTTACCAAATAAATTGTTAGATTTTATTGAGAGACATCATGATTATGCCGGTGTTCCTGTTGTTGGTGTTTCTGTTGGACCGAATCGTGGAGATACTGTTACTAAAGGATTTGAGTTAGAATAATTTTTTCTGGCTTGAGTTTTTCTTTTTTACAATAGGCTCTCCAATTAAATTTTTCCATGTTGCCCAGCTTTTTCTGACGATGTCTGTTGTTTTTAACATTTCTTTATTTTTTTCTAAAAACGCTTTTGTGTACGGGTCTGATGGATAACCTGAGCCGATATTTCCGAATTGCTCTTTTATTATTTCAACTGCCCGCTCGCGCGCGACTTTTGCTAAAATTGACGCTGCGCCGACGACCGGATAATTAAAATCTGCTTTGTGCTCGCAGTGAATGTCTAGATTGTTTTTATGGGAGATATATTTTTCCAATGTTTTTTTCCAAGTTACTGTGTTTACTGATGGACAGTCTATGATTACTTTGATTTTTTCTTTTTCTATGTTTAATTTATTTATTATTTCCGCTGCTTTTTTTGCTTCTAAAGTGTTTAGATTTATTGTTTCTACTGCCTGGTCTATTTCTTTTGGTGAGCTTTCTGCTATGTGCGACGCGAGAACTATTTTATGGATTTCCAACGCTAATTTTACTCTTTCTGAATGTTGGATTAATTTTGAGTCTCTTGCTCCTAAATCTTTTAGTTTCTTTTCGTCTTCATTATTTATTAAAACGCCTGCGAGAAACATTGGACCGAGGATTGGTCCGCGTCCCGCGTCGTCTATACCTATTATTTTCATATTACTAAGAAACTGATTGTGTTTTAATATGTTGGCTCTCTAAATCTTGTAGCTTCCTTATCGTTTATAAGCAATAGAGCTTCTCTGACTGTCCATTCGTTGCTACGCCAATAAATTGGCGATGCATCTGTTGTTCTTAAATCTAGATCTTCTTCTCTTAATGCTCCGAAGGCTGCGCAAAATTCTGAGCTCACTCTAAATCCTGCTTCTGAACTGGCATCGTGAGCATCGGATAATGCTTCGTGGTGCTCTAAATCTCTTAATACTGCTGGATATCTTTCCTGAAATCTTACGAAACTTGATAAATTTAATACGCCACCTCTAACAATATATTGTTTCCATTGTTCGTGAGTTTCTGCACTTACATATTTCATTTATCGTTAAGAAAAAGAGGGTTTATAGAGATTTAGGAACAAAATGTAATTCGGTTATCCTAAATTTCTAATATATAATTTGGAAAGAGAAGAACTTAATCAACTAAATTGTCTATAAAAGAATTTATCTATTATTTGTAATATTGAGATACTGATGAGTACTCTCTTCTTCCTTCTGAACTATAAGACGCCCGTGAGGAAGATGCAGAGTCAGAGCTAGAGGAAGAGTGGTAATCTAATTGACCATCTTTGCCACGAGGAGTTATACATGCCATACACATGTTATTATTTAGCACCCGTTGTATTTAAGTTTTTGTAGCATCTTTCAAAGTTTGCTCTTGAAGTTAATGAGAGGTCTATTGTTCTAGGGGTAATTCTCTGACGGTTTTCTTCTAGAGTTCGGATAGGTGTTAATATTAATCGTTCAACACCAGAATCTATATTCATATACTTTTTAACTGGTTGGTTTCCCAGAATATATCCATAATTGCCGATCATTGTCGTCCTGTCCTGCTCTCTTTTTTCGTGAGCTAATGATAATAATTGAAATATACCTGATGGAAGAAATCTTTGACGTGTTGGAAACCTTAAAATATCCACTACTGCAAGTAAATCTGTATCTCTTCCTCGCTCCCCTCTGAACAACCAATTATTTACTGTTCCACCGCCAAGGTATAAACTAACTGATTCAGAATTAGATATCTCTCTAGTTAAGTCAGATACTCTTGCCCAGTCATCGCTGTTCTCGAATAAATGAGAATAATCTGCTGATTCTGAGAGCGGTAAAACTAAGGAATCTACTCTAGGTGTTACAACTATTCCTGCTGGTAAATTATGCATTAAAATTTGGGTCTTTTTTGCCATGATTATTAATGATACTCCGTTGAAACTAATTCACCATCTGGTCCTCGTCTAATTGCTATAAAGTTTGATTCACCAGTTATATAGTTTCTATCATGAATTGTTACTTCTCCTCCTGCAGATCTTATTGATTCTCTTCTTAATGGTTGTCTTGTTTGAGGGTCAATTGTTAATGTTTCTGAACCACTTGGCTCCGGCGTATCTTGTCTTGTTGATAAAGCGAAGGCCATAGCTAATTGTGCGGTTGCGTACAATCTCGCCAGTGATTTTGATATGCTCATTTTATTTTACCTTGAAAATATGGATAATTTTAGCTATTTAAATCTTTGTTCTGTATTGTTTATATAGTAGTGACAATTTCATCTATTACTTGCGGGACTTCAAAGATATTGTCGTCTTCGGCGAAGTGGCCTTTTTCATGTTCTACGATTATTTTCGCGTCTAATAATTGGCGGAATATTTCCTTGTCTGAGACTGGAACCCATTGGTCGTTGTCCGAGAAAATTGCTGTGATTTCTGTTATGTGTTTATTTATCTTGTCAAAGTCCATTGGTGTTTCAAGCCAAGGTTTCGCTATCTTTTCTGCTTCCGGGCCTTCTAAGTCTTGCAAATGGAACCACGGCGCTACGAAAACTATTTTGCCGACTTTTGTTTTTTCTGGCAAGTCTTGCAGATATCTTAAAATGGTTTGACAGCCGATGCTGTGCCCTATGAAATAAGTTTCTTTATTTGGCGAAGGAATTATCTCTCTTAACTTATTTACCCATTCGTTTATTTTTGGTTCTAAAGGATTTGGCATTTCAGGAGCTTCGACATGAAATCCTTTCGCTTCTAATTCTTTTTTTACATAAGGATACCAGCTCATTTTTGGGTTGTATGCCCATCCGTGGACGATGATTGCGGTTTTCATTTTATTTGGGGATTGATTTTGTTTATATTGTTATTGCTGCTAATAAAATTGCTGAAATTACTGCTATAACTAAACCTATTTTTTGATGTTTTCTTAGGAATTCTTTGTTGACGTACATTCCTAAAAGAACTGCAATGATTATGTAACTTTCTGACAAAGCTACTGTGATTGAGATTGGCGCGAGAGTCATCGCAAATGCGAATGCAATCCATGCGGAGTTATCTAAAATAGACATGCTTAGAATTAATTTCTTACCTTTTTTGAATGATTTTACTAAATTTTTTGTGTATCCTTTTGCAACTATCACCAAAAAAGAGGCTATCGCTATTCCTCCGTGCAAAAACCAGATTGTCAATAAAGGATTTGTTTCGCGAGCGCTGAAGCCAGTCATGAAATTGGCAAGACCCATAAATGCTGCGGCAATTAAAGCAACTATAACTCCCTTTTCAAGCCAGACTTTTTTATTAATTTGTTTAGAGCGAAGAGAAACGCAAAATAATCCTACGACAATTGCTCCAATTAGCGCGTACTGTGTTAGAGATAATTGCTCATTAAGGATTATTACTGAAAATATAATTGCTACAGTTATTTCAAGAGACCATATTGGCTCAACGACGGCTATTTTTCCTTCCTTTAATGCTTCGAAATCTAAAATGCTTGCAAAAAGCAAAACTAATGAACTTGCGCCTAAGAGCAATAGGCTGCGGTTATCTTCCATTAAAGATGGCAGGTCTTTTGATATAAAAGGGAATAATACTATTGCACCGATTCCAGATATAATAAATAAAGTGTTCCAGTCTCCGAATTTTCTCGTAGATTTTTGAATTAAGAAATCGCCGAAGCCCCAACAGAGCATTGCGACAAATGCTAAAAATATTCCTAAAGCTAAAGACATATCTTATTTAGAAAATACTTATTTATAATTATAACCTAAAGTTCTAACTAAACAGCCACTTTATCCAGTTGATTATTTTCTTAAAAATAGAAATGTTTTCTTGATCTCTATCTAAATTTGTTGTGTTTGTTATTGAGGAGTTATTTGACATATTTTCATTGTCGGTTACAGTTATTTGGTCTTGATTATTTCCTTGGCCGGAGTTGTTCTGGTTTTCCGCTGGTAGGCACAAAGATGAAGGATTTGGATTGCACTGGCAAGTTAATCCTCCGCTACCCCCAGTGCAAACTGGGCCGGCTCCGTAAGTATTATTTGGGTTTGTGCTATTAACGCAGTTGCCAGGATTATTGAATGAGACAACTGAACAATAAGGAACTTGTGCCCCATCTGGACAAATGAAATATTGAGGGCATGATGAGTCGCTACCTCCTCCTCCACCTGAACTGGACGGAGTTGAAGGTGCATCTGTTATGAACTGAGCATTTTCAAGAGTTATAGAAATCCATTTGTCGTTTCCAGAAACATAAACTTGGTCAAAATAAATTTTAGCATTAGCTCCGAGAATATATGTGTCTCCTTGTTTTTTATTGCTAATCCCTATAATACCTGTTGGCATTAATAAAAGAGTTACTGTATTTCCTTCGGTGGTTGCGTCAATCTTCCAAACTTTATATACTGCTTCATAATTATCTGTTCCATCCGCCCAGCCTACTTTAAATGAGTTGTCAATATAAAAAGTTTCAGCAGAAACAAACCCAAGAAGCAAAACAGATAAAACTAAGGCAATTAAAAAAATATTTTTTATTTTCATCTTAAAGTGAATGATTATTCATCTTTAAAAAGTTACCTTCATTTTTGAAAAACGCTCTTTTTGATTTGAAAAATCTTTTTATAGCGGGGGCGGGTACTCGATACGTTTGATAACATATCGGTAACTCCAAAACAAGGATATTTTGTAGTATTTGAAACGCGACTTCGTCGCGTGAACAACTCCGTTGTTGCAGGTCTTTCAGACCTGAATAGCGGGGGCGGGATTTGAACCACGCGACCTCCGGGTTTCCGAAATCTTTGATTTCCGAAAAATCCAAATTCTTCGAATTTCTATTTTATGGGCCCGGTGAGCACTCCAGGCTGCTCCACCCCGCTGTATAATTAATGATTTTACGGGGCTTAAAAAGGTTTGTCTAACGCAGTAATTCACGAAGATGGCTTAAAGCGAAAGTAATTGGCTTGCCGAATATAGACTGGAAACGATCAGAAAAAGTGAACTTACGATCTGAACTGAAAAATTCTGTAAGGTTCTCAGTTTTTTTATCAACTAATCTTCGCGCTATATAATCGCCGCAATAAGCCGCCCAATTCAGCCCGGCGCACCCCATGAGATATTGAATTGATTTGTTATTTTTGTCATAGTCTATTATTGGTACTAAATCTTTTGTCACGTCAATCAATCCAGACCAGTAATGAGTAAATTTTACATCTCTTATTTTAGGAAATCGGATTTTTAATGTTTTTATAAAATTGTTTATTACTCTTGGCGTATGTATATATTTTGGATAATACCCTGTTAAAGTGGATGAGCCGCCAATTAAAATGCGGTTTCCTTCTACTGGACGATAGAATGCATAGTTCCATTTGGTGTCCCAGCACATTAATTCTCTATCGGGAAAAATTGATTTCATTTCTTCTTTGCTTAACGGCTCACTTAATGAAACATAAACTTGGATGTGATAACATTTTTTAGAATATTCTTCGTCAAACTCTTTTTTCATTTTGTCTATACAGATGATTATATTTTTTGCTTTTACTGAGCCGAGATGCGTTTTTGCAGTGTTATTCTCTATTTTGTGGACTTCAGTGTCTTCATAGATTTGCACTCCTTTTTTAATAAGAAGATTTTTCATCTCCTGGCAATATGCAAAAGAATTTATTCCGTATGAGCCAGGATATTTTATGCCTTTTTTATATCCAATTCCTGGATGGTATTTTCTGATACCTTTTTCGTCCAGCAGTTCATAGGGCAAGCCACTTTCTTCTCTAGTTTTTTTTTCTTCTTCGATTTTTTTATTATGAGAATTTCCGATTGACAAGTAAACAGAGTCTTGTTTTCTTAAATCACATTTGAAACGATATTTTTTTACCGTGTCTATGATTAGTTTTAATCCTCTTGTTGGTACATTATATATTACTTTTGATTTTTCTTTTCCATATTTTTTTATGAGTTTGCTTAAGTCTTCCTCACTTTCTGGCGTTAAGAAACCTGCGCTCTGTCCAGATGACGAACCGCCGCAGATTCTTTTTTCTAATAGAATTACTTTTTTTCCGTTTTCTGCTAATCTTAATGCTGCGTGAAGGCCTGCTATTCCTCCGCCGATGACTAAACAATCAGTAGAAATATTTTCTTTTAACGGTCCGCAAATTGGAGTTTTTTTATTTAATGAATTTGTATGAAGCCAGTTCTCGTATAACATGATTAAAGAGATGTCCTTCTATTATATAAAGATTAACTCAATCTGATATTGTCTGTTTAAGGTTATCTTGCTTTGAATTATATCTCAAGATATAATTATCTTCTATATATAGTTATAGATGTTTAACAAAAAAAGGCTACAGGTTTACGGGTCATAAAAGCAATATAGTTAAATAATACTTTTTGATTGATATTTCATGAGCGGACCTGGGGAAGGAAAGATACATTTGGGAAAGGCAGACGTATATGTGCATTTGAAAGGCCATTCCCGCGCCACTGTTACGCATGTGGATGTTGAGCTTGACGCCCTTAATGATATTATTAAGCCCGGAGAGAACACTTACATAGGCTCTAAAGACGGCGGGCTCTTTATCGGGCTGAAAAAGGAAATGATTGCCCGCGCCGAGAAATTGGTTAAATCAAAAAAATAAAAATAAATTTTCTAATTAAATATTAATTAGTAATTCTGCTTCTTTTTCTTAAAGCAGTCTAGACAGAATACTGGTTTTCCTTCAGTTGGTTTGAAGGGCACTTCGCATTCTTTCTTGCATTCCGAACATACTGCTTTGTGCATTTCTCGTGGGCCTGAAGAAAATCTTCTAGGGCCTCCGAATGATCTGCGCTCGCCGCCGAATGATCTTCGTTCGCCGCCAAATTGTCGTTCCATTTACGTTCCTCCGTTCACTTGATATGGCTTTCTAAGCCGATGATATTGGAAATTGTTGGTTTATAAGTGTATGCCTATAGAAAATTTAAGACACGGCAACTCTTATAAAGCGATTTTCTATAGAATTATATTCACCCTCTCTTGCTGTGAAGCTCCTCGCTTACGCTGCGGGCTTTCTCGCATCGTAGTGTGAATATGCCCAGATGGGACAGCGGTTACTCCGGTGGATTGCTAATCCACTTTCACGCAAGTGATTCCCAGGTTCAAATCCTGGTCTGGGCGTTTTTTATCAATGACAGGATTTGAAATGCTCGCTGGAGCATGTTTATATCTCGTTCCTCTCTTGCTCGACTCTCCTCGTATACCTCGGAGACTCACTGCGGAGTAACGAGATGGTCTGGGCGTAATACCTTTATGGCGATTAGAGAAAAATATTCCAATAAGTGCTTATCATTTCTTGGGCGTTAAATTGAACTATTTCTGAATAATCTTCTATTGAAGATTTTGTCAAATCACTTTTATCTGCTTTTCTTAATGCCTCTAGATATGATACCTTTGTTTTTTTACGAATTATTAATGCAGGATAATCATTTCGCAATAATATATAGCTTAATATCATTCTTCCTGTTCTTCCATTGCCGTCCATAAATGGATGTATTTTTTCAAACTTATGGTGAAAAATTGTTGCTAAGGTTAAAGGATGAAGTTTGTCTTTATGTTCTTCATACCATTTTATCAATAAATCCATATCTGTCTTAACGTAAGGCGCAGGAGTAGCATCAAAATTACTTTTTATGACTCTTACATCAGTTGTCCTATACCCCTTTCTTGGATCAATATTCTCTAAAAGAGAGTCGTGAACTTTTATGATAAATTCATGAGTAACCTCTTCTTTTATATCAAGCAGCTGAAAGAATACTTTTTCTGTATTTTGAAGATCATAAATTTCTCTTAATGTTTTGTTCTCTGGAGTTAAACCATTATTCAGCAAATTCCTTGCTTGCTCGAGACTTATTGTATTTCCTTCTATAGAAGCAGTGTTAAAGGCAAATTCTATTACAAAATTCTTTAATATCTCTTTCTTTGTCGTATTATCTAATTTCTTAAAATGATTATTGTAATGCAACTTACAGGCTTCTATCTCTGGCAATTTTTCTCCAAGAAAATTATCTTTTTTTAGTCTTAATTCTTTAGCCTTTTCAAGCCAATGATTTGATTCAAGAAAACCTTTAATTGTTTTGTATGCTTTTCTTATTTTATCTTTAAATTCTTTTTTATCAAGTGACTTGCGTACTTCTTCTATTGAGCTTCCTAAGTAAGCAATATCTTTAGAGAGTACCCTTTTCCCTTTTCTCTCAGATGCTCTAAGATAATAATATGGCTTTCCGCCCACTAATTTTTTGTATATGTAAACCATGAGTTACTTGGGATTCCATAGTTTATAAATCTTACCCTCTACATCTGTTTATCTATTTGTAGTGGGTATACTAAAATAGTCTTATTTCGGGTCTGGGCGTTTAGCTCATAATATTTAAAACTTTGACTATCTAAGATGATGTATGGAACAGAATAAAGCTGAATCTGAAATAAGGCGCAAACTTGAAAAGATATTGGAAAAACACAGACATGAAAGAGTTTGTGTTGTTGGAACAACTTGCACTGGGAAGTCTTATCTCGTTAAACATATCCATTATGCCTTGGATATGGATGAATTAATATTTCCCAAGCTCACACGAAATGAAGAAGATTATGTAATGCGAAAACCTTGGACTGAAGAGATTGGAAAAACAATGACGCGATTAGTTAGAGAAAGGGTAAAAATAGAACCTGGAAAACCTGTATTTGGAACAGTTGTTATACCTAGCGATTATATTATATATTTAAAAATAAGCGATAGTCTTTTAGAAGAAAGAACAAAAAGAAGAAATAAGAAATATTCTGATGCAAAGAACATGCAGACACAGCTTGAAAAGGAGATAAACTTAAGCAGAATTCCTTATGAAGAACTTAATATAACCTAATAAAGAATCCCAGCCACAGCAAGCTGTGGGGTATTCTTTAAGCCTCCAAATGGGGACGAACTAAAACGATCGTAGCAAGCTACGGGGTATAAGACCCATTTGGAGTAATCAAAAACAGATACTAATCAATAGCAGAGTTTGGCATTATATTTAGATTTAGCGCATTTGCATCTTGCGGAGATTGTGAATCAATGTCAGGGCGCTTTCATAAAATTTATAAACATAATTTTGACAATTCATTTATGAATAAAATGCTTGTTTTTATGATTGTTTTAGTTTTATTAGTTTTACCTGTTGTTTATGCTGCGCCTGCCGAGATTCAGACTGGGTTGTATGTTTTGAATTTAGGGAAATTTGACGTTGGGACTGGCTCGTTTACTGCGGATTTTTATTTATCATTTAAGTGCGACAATGCCTGTCCCGCTTTTGACTTTGAGTTCAGCAACGGCAGAGCTGCTACAATAGATAAAATAATTAATACTGCCAGTGAAAAGTTTTACAGAATTCAGGCTAACTTGAACAGCCCGATAGATTTAAAGAAATATCCATTGGATTCCCAGAAATTGCAAATAGTTATAGAAGACAAAAAAGCGACTATTGACTCCGTGCGCTTCGTGCCTAATCTTGATGAGTCGGGTATTGATTCTGAGATAGCATTTACAGGATGGACTATCGGCGAGTGGTCTGCTGTTGAGTCTGAACATGAGTATAAAGTTTATGATGAGACTTACTCCCGCTACATTTTTACAATTCCAATTGAGAGAATTGCCTTGAATTCTTTTTTTAAGACATTCCTGCCGATTATTTTTATTGTTCTTGTTATGCTGTCGAGTTATTTTCTTGATCCGGACAAGATTACGACTCGGCTTGCGATGGCCGGCTCG
>Ga0209210_1003087_pt1 | contig 11550 bp, 12 predicted proteins | sample RifGroA1_FD_183991 | JGI IMG/M metagenome (GOLD analysis project Ga0209210, IMG submission 183991) | Contaminated groundwater microbial communities from Rifle, Colorado, USA - Rifle Groundwater A1 (SPAdes) (version 2) | ecosystem: Environmental > Aquatic > Deep subsurface > Groundwater >...
AATTCCAAGCAAGACTCGTGAAGCGCCTTGTGCCCTTAATGCTTCAGCCGCAATAGGTGCTCCTGTCATTCCCCAAGCCGCCTTAAGCGGTGCTTGAGCTTCCCCAATCGCGGTGCCGAAGGCAAACTTTTCACCCATAATAACTGATTTTAACATATCTATAACTTTAGGTAGCATAACGATTAACCCAAAACTCATCATTAAAAACATAAACCCTGTAACGTCTGCACCAATCCATGGCGGAGACCAGAGAGTAATTTGACCAGAATTGGGATTTCCTATTTTTAACGACGAACCAAAGAGATTATTGATAGCTGCGACTAATGCGTCGATACCCACGACTGTTCCTGCCGTATAGGAAAACATCAAGAAATCAAACGCCAGATAGATAAAAAGGCCTGTTACGGGAAAAACTAAGACATTGGCAATTAGGTTTCTGAGCCACAATCCGAAACCCATGGCTGGAGCAAATACACCTGCCATTATTTGTAGTGGGGCAATTATTATTGAAAGATAGATATTGATAGCAGTCTTAAAAAGCACCCACGGAATTTTCAGTGTGTACCAAATCATCAAGACTACTACCCAAACAAAAAGAGCAAGTCCTACAATGGTAAATCCTGTTCCGGCGATTAGCGAGAGCGATAGTAGAATTGAGCTTAGAGCATTCCAGATTACAGAGAAGAGAAATAAAAGTGCGTAGATAAGCATTACTATGAAAATAGTCAAGGGACCACCCGCAACACTGCCCAAGCTGACACCCTTAATTGAAAACTCTCCCAATATAGATGTGTAGGCACGCCCGGCGCTGGAGGCGATTCCTGAACTTGCCATTAGGGTAGCAAAGGCGCCGGAAACGACATACATCAAGTCTATAACAAATCCGGCTATGGCCAGTGAAAACGTTGCCAATATTAACGCTCCAATAACCTTAGGAAGTGCTGATTGAATTGTTATCACTGTTTGGGGATTAATCTTGACCCTAAACATTATCATGAAGGCAAAAATTATTACTGCGAGAATTAAGAAAACAAATGAGATATCTCTAGAAGCCTTCCAGTAAGGAATTATAATTCCCATGTGCGCGTATCCAAACCCCGTGGTTTGTGCGTTTGCTATCTTTACTAAAGAGAGCTTTTCTGTTGTGTTTTGGATGTATCCAATGCCCGACAAAGGTCTTTGTGTAACATCGAACATGCGGGATGCCAGAGGTGTTTGGTCGGGAGCTGAAACAATTGGGCTAATAATTTCTACGATTTTGACAAGGAATTCTATTGCTCCCGTAGCGCATTGACCAAGATCAACCGCCCCCGCACCACTCGCTTTCATTGTACAAATTAAGAAATTGTGAAGATCTTTGCCCAAGAAATTTATAGGTAGAGAGATTAGTCCGTATACAATCCACTGGACTTGGGCTGCGGTGTATCGTTCTCCGAAAATTTCACTCGACGGTGAGGTCAAATCGTCGTAAACTTTTACATACCACTCAGTAAACCCCTGGTTATACCAGGTTCCGCCGGAGTCGGCGGCGAAGGAGGGGGAGGGGGAAGCCAGATTTGAGACGAAGAGATAGAAAAAGAGAAAGACTGATAAAATTATTTTTTTAATTAAACTTGACACAGGCATTGGTTTATTGTACCATACAATCAAATTGGCACTAGCCACGACCTTCTCGCTTTTGCGGGAAGGGCAAAATAAAGAACTTTCTAACCTCCTCTAATGCTCGGCCAAAGTCTCCCTTGTCAAGCTCGGCGAGCTTGTTCCAAATCCTTTTTGAACTAAACACCCTGATTTGAGAAGTCATAGCCGAAACGGTTTTACCACCTACTGAAATGGGAACGTAGTATTTGTTGTCTTTTAATTTTGTGCTGAGGGGAACGCCCAAAAAGATTTCTCTATTAAATTTTTTTAAAATTAAAACCGGCCTTACAAAATTTGAATTTTTCCCGTCTTCCTCAAAGCCAATATTCACTCCAACGGATGCCCACCAAATATCTCTCTCCTTAAACATTGGCGGAGAAGATTGTTTGTAATGAAGCTCTTTTTTCTTAACTATCCAGCCATCAAAATCCTTTGCAAATTTATTATCGGGCATTGAAAGATTATAGCAAGAAATCCAGTGACAAGCCTTGAGCGAAGGAGGGGGAGGGGAAGAGGGCAAAACTGGATACTAGTAAATAGATACTGGTGGCTAGAGCAAGAATTATTTTTTTGGGCAGGGCAAGCATGTTATTCATTAACAGTCTAACATGGTGGGTAAATTTTTAATAGCCTTTTCTGCCGGAAGAATAATGATATTGTCCTGTTTCATTTCTCTTTCGTCGCCGTATAAAAAATAGCACCTGCTCTCTGGGTAGAGGGAGGAAAAGTGCCTTAATCCTTTAAGCCAGGTAATCATTAGTTGCGAGAAGCTCCTGAAAAAACAGGCTTTCAAGAGCGATACCACCGATCTCTTCCGGAGAGTCCAAGGGGCCGGATGGCCTTATGGTTCGGTAGATACCCGTATCAAAGAAATAAAACTTTGAGTGGGAAACTCAGGAGAAACGTTTCTTGTTAGACCTTCCTGGCGGATTTCCTCTTCGAGATATGTCTTTATGTAGTTTTGTAAGTATTTAATCGGATCTTTTTCGCTAAAGACAGAAGGCAAGCACCCGAAATTAAGGGATTTTTCGATGAAGTATGTGAGAGCACGGCCCGCCAGTAGATTCTGGCCACCCTTTCTTAATTTTCTTGCACTTGATCCAGTTTTTTGGAACTGTCAATTCCAAAAAACAACCTAGTTCCCGTGGGCAACATCCCAAACACTTGGATTTTAGAGCACTTTATATCTTGTACTCCTGCCCATACCGATACGCTCAACCCTTTTAATTTTTAGAAGCTTGTCCAATATTTGGTTTATAGTGCGACGGGGAATTTCCAGTTTTTTAATTATTTCAAGGGGTGTTATTTCCTGCGCCGTTTTTAAGTATTCCCAAACCGCCAGTTGTTTTTTAGAAAAAGTTTTTTCGATGTTCTCGTCTGATAATAAGTTTATTGCCTCTTGGGATTGTTTAAGTACGGCTTTTAGGAAGAATAACAGCCACGCCGAAACGTCTTCTTCTTTTGTTTCTAAATTTCTTTGGCTGGTCCGCAGAGCTAAGTAGTATTCCGGTTTATTATCCTCGATTATCTTCTCGTGAGAAACGTAAGGCACATAAACATAACCCTCTTTTAGAAGGAGAAAATTGGTTAGGATTCTTGACAGTCTTCCATTCCCGTCTTGGAACGGATGGATTTGCAGGAAATGGACGAGAAAGATTCCAATGGTAAGCAGAGGGTGGTATTTTTTTTCTTTTAGGGCATTTTGTGTCCAGTCAATAAGATCTTTCGTTTTTGACGGAGCCAGATATGACGGTGCAGTGTCAAAAAGGACACCGATAGAATTTCCTGCAGCGTCTATCATATGAACTTTGTTTTCCGATTTTTTATATTCGCCTCTATGAAGCTTGTCCCTTTCTGCATATTTCAAGAGCTCTTTATGAAAATGTTTAATTGAGCTTTCATTGAAGTAAATATCTTGCCAGGAATGAAATATATTCTCCAAAAGTTCAAAGTAGCCTCTGACTTCCTGTTTGTCTCTGTCCGCGAATTTCTCCATAGAAATTCCCCTTAAGAGTTTTTCTATGTCCTCATCCGACATTTTGGCCCCCTCTATTCGGGTGGATGCTCCGGTAGAAGTGACAAGAACAGATTCCTTGAGTTTTTTCAGGACTTGCGGGTGAAGTTTCACTCCAGATGTCCACATCCCTTTTAACTCGTCAATCTTAGCAACGAGGGAGAGGATATCTGGTGAGATTGTTTTCAGGTTAATCATGCATACCAATTATGCAAGATTATGCAAGATTAGTCAACCACGCAGGCGTTATGGACAGCTCATATCAGTCGGCCAAGTGATTCCAAATAATCCGTTTTTAACGCAATTTGTTAAATATGTCCAGGTTGTTCCCATAACCTCGTAGTAATAATCTGTGGCGGTCTGATCACTCGGGTCGCAAACCCCAGCTGAGCTTTGAAAACGGCTAAGCCACCCGTGCATGGGTTCCACAAAGCCGTCTACACCCTCACACAATTTCATTTTTGCCATGTTCAAAAATGCTTTGAGCTGTTCAACAATATTTTGGTATATGTTCGAGAGATTTATACCAAAATCCTGCGTGGTTTCTCCTCCATGGCAATAGTTGCTGGCGCCAGACTCATTAAGCCAAATTGTAAGGGCAAAAGCCGGGTTAACCCCCGCCTTTTTAGATTCACTGGCTACATAGTTATAACACTCTTCGGCGAGATTGTTTTCGGGCCCGGAGCAGTCCGAAGTCCACTTATTTGCGAGATCAATAAAGTTTGATTTAAACGAGCCCAGGTATTTTGAGTCAACCGCAGAGTCTGGGACATTTACGTCGCATTTTTTTTCTTCCTCGAGGGGTGTGCACTCCGTGCCGTTGGTGATGGGTTCGCCGTAGCCTTTGGGGCGAAGAGCGGTTTGAATGCCTTTTAAGAAATATTCATAGACAGTTCCCAGATGCGGGAAGTATAATTTTGGATTATCGGAGGCGTTGCCTCCTGGATCCTTAACTTTTAATAACTCGACCCCTGGTGATGAATTGCCCTCGTCGAGAGAGTAATTTGCTTTTGACTCTCCCGGGATGTCTGCTATACAGCTTACTGGCGCGTCTTTACCGGTTTTTGGAAAGATTCTTCTGAAAATCGAATCTGCGCCGACCGTGGTTGATTCCCAGACTTTGTCTATGTACGGATACTGAAGCTCAAGCGGAATTTCGGCATAGACATCCGATTCGCATTTCCAGTCCTCAATCCATCCCTGTACGAGGCACTCGCCCGTGTTCGGGTCTTCTTCAATACATCCGTATTTTTTGGTTAATTCGCATTTAATATCTCCTACGGTGTATTCAATACTTGCTCCCATATTGCTTTCGGGATTATCAAAGGTAACATCATCCCCTGGGTTGCTTCGAACATCAACTACTTGGCATTGACCGGGATCAGTAGTTTCGAAATCTTTGAGAGTGTTGGAATCTGCACTGCCGGAGGCGTGTTCCTGGGGAATGTAAGTTTTTTTAAGAAGTTCGGCCAGCTGAAAATCCTCTTTGGTGTGGGCAAAATAAAGAGGAAAGTTTGGGGGGAAGCTGGGGATATCATCATATCTTGAGTCGAGAATTTTGGCTTTCGGGGCAGTAACATGAACCGCGGTTTTCCATTTCTTACCTTTTTTGTCAACAGTGTTGGCAAGAGGGATATAGGGATAAAGATCTGCCCACTTGTTTGGAACAATACCAAGCTCTACGCAAACAAGTTTGTCAAAAACAATGGCGCAGGTTTTCCCCCGCCATTCATTATAAGCTTTTTGATAGTAAATTTCTTTTTCGAATTGCCAGGGTAGAGGCGGGATTTTACTGTTCCATTTTTCGGTGCCAAACCAATTATTAAGGACCCAGTTTATCGTTGAGAGGTTCCCCTCATTCCAGTCATTTAACCTTAGTTCAGCGCCATTACTTTTTGAACCATTGCCGTCATAACACTCGACTGGCTTTCCAAGGCGCTCACAGACGACTATTTGGTTATGGTTTTGGGCCTGCTCGGTCTGGGTGCCGTCATCTTCCGTGGTTACCTCCTGTTCTGTTGCGCTTTTAATTGTTTCGATTCTCTGCGCTTCCTGTATAACTCCCGGAAGAAGTTTGTTGATTGGTCCTGAAAAATTGACAAGCTCTGTATCCGTATTTTTGCCTTCGCTGTATTCGGCGCGGTTGACGACCCCGTTTAAGTACCAGCTGACATATTCGTTTACTTTGGTTGCGTCATCCAGCTTGTCTTCGGAATTTTGGCTATTTTTAACAAGCTCTGTGTTTCCCAGAATCGGAAGTTCAACATCCTTCAAATCCACCACGACCTTTTTTGTAATTGGATTTGGCCCAATATATGGACACCACTCTTGACCGCAATAAATGGTTTTAACATTGTCGAGAAAAAGAATCAGTGTGTTTCCACAAAATAAGGATAATGGTATGTCTCCGCAGGGGGAAGCCTGATAAGGTCTTAGGGAGTTGTATTCAGGGTCGGCCTTAAGGTTCGGGTCACAGGGAATTTTTCCCGGTTGGGGAATGGCATCGGCTGCAATGATAAATGATAAATGATAAATGATAAATAAAAATAAGACAATTAAAAAAACAAGAAGTTTGGGCAGGGTTTTCATTACAAAGTAATTTTAAATTCGGTTACGTCTACTCCCGTAATTTCTTTTATGAGGACCAAGAAAAGATACGAAAGAAGAAGAACTATTAAGCCTCCGATTGCGTAGGTTAGAGTTTTCTTGGCGCCCTCGACAGCTTTCGGGTCGCCCCCTGATGTGATGAATTTAAATCCACCCGAAATTAGAAGGATAAAAAGCACAATTCCGGCAAATCCCAATATTGCGGAAACAAGATTCCCAAAAATCTCTCCCAAATCAGAAATCTTAGCCGGTTCATCCATATAAAACTATTTTAGCAGAAGTTATTGACCCGATACAGAGGGGAGCGAGAGTGAGAATATGTCGATTCCGAAGAAGGTGTTGATTAATGCGACTATTGCCCAAGCGGCAAAGACTATCACAAGCCCGACCAACGCTGCAGTGATCTGATTCCTCGCTCCCTCGGTTTGAGCTTTGTCCCCGCCGGAGGCAATCCATTTAATTCCGCCGATTACCAAAATAAAGAAGAAAACAATCGCCGCAATTACCAAAGTCCCCTTAATGAGGCCGGATACTATATTTGGGAGAGTAAGCCCGGTCAGAGGCTTAAAATCCCCGCCGACATTTTTGAAATCGATTTTATCTCCCTGTGCCAAAACCGTTGAAAACAAGCTCATAATCATATTATTAAATCTTTAAGCCTGCTATGTCAAGCTCCAAAATATTTATTCCGAAAAATGTTTCAATCAATCTGATTATGGCGTAAGAAGCGAAAAGAATAATAAGCCCCACAAGACCGTTAGTTATCCTTGTTCTTGCTTCCTCAAGGGCATTTTTGTCTTTCCCCGACACTATCCAAGTTATTGCGCCTGTTATAAAAACGAAAAAGAAAACTATCACACCGATTACAAAGGCTAGAGCAACGAGCTTAGGGAGAAGAGCGGCAAAAAAACTAGTTCCGGTGATATCCGATGCAAAATTTTTTAGCGATGGTCCCAAAGCGGGATTTTCGATCATAGGATTGCCCCAAACATCTTTTCCAAATTGAGTATATCGTCAAAGCCAAGCAGGAATCCAATCAGACGAATTACGAAAATTGCAGCCAAAGTTACGACAAGCCCTATTATCCCGTTTACAATTTTCTTCCTTGAAGATTCAAGGGCTTGCTTATCACTTCCCGCGGTGATCATTCCTATTGCGCCGATGAAGAAAGTAAAGATAAACCAGATTATTGCAATTATGGTCATAAGACCGATGGCTGAAGAAAGAAATTTGGTAAAAATTCCAATACCTGTACTTGGGGCAGCAAGCAGGCCTTTATCGCCGGGGCCTGTAAAACCACCCGGAGGAGCCAAATCAATAGCTATTTTTTTTATCATAATTCTGGAATTTTTGGACTTAAAATAAATGTCGGATCGCCAAAAATAAGCTGTCCGAAAATGGCTGCCAGGACGAATGCTCCGGCGGCGAAGGCCAGGCCCAAAAGAGTTTGCCAGATTTTTGCCCAGGCGCCTGCGACTTTTTTGCTGTCATCTCCTGCGGACATAAAAGCGTATCCGGCCAAAACTAAATTAAAAAGCGCATAAATTCCGGCACCGATTATCAAAACCCAAATTATAGTCTGCAAAAGCTTACCAATTGCAGCACCGCCTTCAGTTCCATATTTTCCTGAGATTTCAGGAGGGAGATTTATTTGTCCGAATGGATTTTTCATTGTCCCAATATATTAACCCCTGTAAATTGTCCCACTAATTGTACTATCCAATACGAGGCGAAAACAACTATAAAGCCCACAAAAGCGCTTGTTGCGGTCTTTTTGGATTGCTCCATTTTCTGCGGATCATTTTGTCCGGCTCCTGCAATCATTCCAATTCCTGCAGTAATGAAGAAGAAAAGAATTATTATTCCAGCCAAAACAAAGGAGCCTTTTACAAAAAGGGAAACAAGGTAGCCAACTCCAGATAAATTTGCCAATGATGAACCAACGCCACCATGGGATCCACCTTGTCCACCAAAGAATTTTATCCCAATATCGATTGCAAGATTATTCATTTAAATATTTCTTTAAAAACACCGATTCCCAAAATATCTCCAAGAACTTGTGTTAAAAAATATGCAAAAATTACAATAACAAAACCAATCAGTGCATTTGTGATTTTACCTTTTGCCCCCTCGATCGCTTTCGGGTCGCTCTTTGAAAGCATTAGTTGAAATCCTCCTGAAATGAGATAAACCAAAAGACCAATTCCTGCGGCATAGAAGATATAAGTTTTGAAAATGTTTGAAATCAACTCTCCGATACTGGAAGGAGGAGTAATTCCGGCATTTTGCTGTATCGCATCTAAATTCTGGGCTAACATAATTTAATTATTTTAATTTGACTTGTTGAATCCAAATTTATCTAATTCAAGTATATCAACTCCTATGAACTTTAGTATAAAGACTGAGAAAATAAGAAGAATCAGGCCGGAAATAGCGGAGGTTAAAAGTTCTTGCCCTGCTTTTAATCTCTCGGGATTTCCGCCCGAAGTCATAATCATGAATGAGGTTTCCATTACACCCAAGCTGTGCAAACGAGAATTTTGGGAAAATTGAGTTTAGAGTAAAAACCACTCCGAGTAAAAAAAACAAAAACTTCTTTTTCATCATTATTTATTTTAAATCAAAATGTTTGGAAACCATAGATTGTATTTTTTGTTTTGGCATATCTATATGAATAAATAAAACAATTTTCGACACTGATTCTTTTTGCATATCTCTGTAGAGAGTTTAAATCTGAATCACTGGAGAATGTTTTAGCCTCGTATGCCGTATCATCGATGATGAAATCAATTTCTTGCATGTCACTTTGGTAATATTGAATTTTTCTAATAACATCCTCTTTTATTTTTAGATTAAGGTAGACCGCGTTTTCGAAAATGCTTCCGGTCTCCTTTTTCCCCAAAAAATTAAGCAATCCAGTATCTAAAAAGTAAACTTTTGACTGTTTCCTAATCGAGGAATCAAATTTCCCAAACGGTAAAATCAGGTCAATGAGATATGTGCCGTGAAGAAATTCTAGAAAGTTATGGATTGTTGGCCTCGCAATACCTAGTTCAGAAGAAATCCTTTGGATGTCTAGTTTTTGTCCAACCCGCTGTGTAAGTAGAAGTATCAAGTTTCTAACATCGCTATTTTTTTTGAAATCAGAAAGCTCTAAGATTTCTTTTTGAAAATAAGCGCTAAAAATATCACCCAGTGCCTTATTTTTGTCATCGGTTGTTTTTGCGAGCACCACTTGGGGGAATCCGCCATAATGAATATACTCTTCATATAACGGCTGAAATAAAAGATATGTAGATTCATTTACCTTGTCAGTAATTTTGGGTAATTTGTACTTGATTCCTTTAAATTCTAAAAACTCACCAAAATTCAAAGGAAACATTTCAAAAAGGAACTTTCGTCCTGCCAGAGATTCTGAAAATAAATTTTTGAGATAAAAACTGCTCGATCCTGTTACCAGGAATTTAGTATTGCAGTGGTCGTAAAAATATTTGATAACAGATGGAAGGTTTTTTTGAAATTGGATTTCATCTAAAAAGATATAGTTTTTCGTTTCAAAATTAAGACCCTTATTTTCGAGGAGTTGTTTTATCTCCCCGTAGTTTTGTTTGTCAAAAAAACTCTGGTTTAACGGATCCTCGATATCTAAAAAAATCTTATTTGATGAGGCTATTTTTTCGAAAAAGTGCTTTAAGGTTGTGGTTTTCCCAACCCTTCTTGGGCCGGTAATTATAATAGCTTCAGAGTGGTCAATGTGGCTAGAAATTAGCCCGTAAATCTTCCTATCAAACATAGGTATACTATACATAGAACTACATTTTATGTCAAGTATATATTATTATAAGAGGGCTGATATAATGAATGACGTGTATAAATTTACAATTTTTATTGTTTTAGCATTTAGCATTTGGCATTTAGCATTTAACATTGCGAAAGCCCAGGATTGTGGAACGGATTTGGACTGCCAAATCTCCCAAATTCAAAGGGAAATAGATGCGCTCTCCCCGGCGCATGAGAAGAACAAACAAGAGCTTGCGGATTTAAGATCTAAGATAAAAGATTTAGGAAATAGAATAAAAACGATTACGAATCAGCTGAAGCAAATAGAAATAGAGATAGAAAATAGAGAAGAAGATTTAGTCTTTGCCCAAAAAATCTTTGAAGAAAAGGCGGTAAGCCAATATAAATTCTCAAGGCTTTATGACCCCATTACTCCGTTTTTATTTTCCGATAGCGCCTCCGAAGCTTTCAGGGAAATTTCCTTTAGACAAAAAGCTGCGGATTCCGACAGAAAAACAATGGAGGGATACGCGAAAGACCTTGCACAACTAAAAAGCGACAAAGATGCTCTTGAGAAAAATAAAATAAGTTTGGCCGCGGCCCAAAAACAGGTCGATGAGAAAGCGGATTTTTTACAGGGCGAGGTTGATAAAGTTGAAACCTATATCGGGACTCTTACCTCAAAACAAAACGAACTAGCGGCTCTTAAGGCCGGAGGATTCCAGACCTCAATTGGTGATACCCCTCCCACACTTGAGCCTTGCAGCGGTGCACCCGGAAGTTCGAATTTCTGCGATCCGGGTTTCAGGCCCGCATTTGCCGGATTTTCATTCGGTGCACCCCACAGAACCGGAATGAGTCAATATGGAGCTTATGGAAGGAGCAAGTCTGGACAATCTGCTGAAGCAATTATTTCTGCATATTATCAAGGAGTAGAGCTAAACAAAAACTATCCGGTTCCTGCAACAATTTCAGTTTCGGGATATGGAAATATTTCCTTTGAAGAGAATTATCTTTTGGGAATCTATGAGGTTCCGGAGTCTTGGGGAGATTCAGGAGGGTTTGAAGCCCTAAAGGCGCAGACGGTTGCCGCAAGAAGTTACGCTCTTTATGCCACAAAACCAATTTGCACCAGTGAAAAGTGCCAAGTTTACAAACCCCAGCTTAAAAGCGGGAAATGGGCAGAGGCTGTTAGAGCAACCCGGGGTTGGGTTATCACAAAGGGTGGTTCTCCTGCATCAGCTTTTTATGCTGCAAGCTCTGGAGGTTATACCATTTCTCAATGGGGATGGAGCGGAATTAAAGATGCTTCGGGTGACTGGCCGTCAACTGCTTATGAGAAAATTGGCGGGAGCCCTTGGTTTTACAAAGGGTGGTATAAAAGCCGGGGAGGGTCTACGTGTGGGAAAAATAATCCCTGGCTGACAAGTGAAGAAATGGCAGATATTCTAAACGGCTGGAAAGTTTTGTATCAGGGGGGGGGAGATGTAAGTAGAGTTTCTCCGGTC
>Ga0209210_1003089_pt1 | contig 11539 bp, 10 predicted proteins | sample RifGroA1_FD_183991 | JGI IMG/M metagenome (GOLD analysis project Ga0209210, IMG submission 183991) | Contaminated groundwater microbial communities from Rifle, Colorado, USA - Rifle Groundwater A1 (SPAdes) (version 2) | ecosystem: Environmental > Aquatic > Deep subsurface > Groundwater >...
AATGGGGCGAGCGTACGGGGCATCGAAAGGCGCGTTTTCCGCCCATGACGAATGCATCGCGATGCATCTCGTGCATCGCCTAATTGGGACATGCGTTTTTGGGCCACTGGACGGCCAGCATAGGGGCGCTGTATGCACCCGACAATTCTAAGTATACTGGGAGGGTTGGGGCGCCCCCAATAAAGCGGGGTGGCGCGCACGGCCCTTCACCCGGTCGCTGCCGCCGCCGCCGCCGCCGCCCTTTGCATTGGGGTACACACAGCAAGGACTACTACTCCGCACCTTCGCAGAAACAGAAGGGAGGTGCGTGCGCACGGCAGTAGTCATAACAGGCGGCGTGATGGGAGTGACTGAACGTCTTGGGGTGCCAACTACAGCCCTGCTCAACCGCGTACTGTAGACACTCAACGTGGTCGCGCTTGGCGGCATGGTAGATGGCCGCAGGGGTCCACGGGCAGCCGTTCTCGTGGGCATACTGCAGGCATGCGAGGTGGCCCCTGCCTGCAGCCCATTGGGTCGTTTCGGAGTCCCAAGGACACCCGTGTTCATGAGCGTACCGTAGACACTCGAGCTCCCCAAACATGGCGGCCATGCGGGTTGTCAACGTACCCCACGGACACCCGTTCTCGTGGAGGTACTGTAGACATGCAAGGTGGCCATTAGCGGCGGCAGTGGCGGCCGGATTGTAGTTGGCGCCCGCGAACTCGCTCCCATATCCCCACGGATAGCCGTTTTCGTGTGCGTACTTCAGACACTCAAGGTGCCCACCCGCTGCAGCACTGTTCACCGTGTTCAGTACGGGGTCATACTGGTAGAAGTCGTCGTCCTCCGACACCACTACCAACAACGGCTGGCCAGGCTTTTTTCGGGCGACTTGGTCGGCGTGCCACCACTTCATACACTCCAGGTGCCCTCCGCCTGCTGCATCGGCAGTGGACCGGCAACACGGACACCCTGCGTCCTGGGTGCCGCCTACTAAGGGCGTCCCAAGGTACGAGCGGCGATTGGCCTGCCAGCAACGTGGACACGGATGGTACTGGGCCCACACGGCGCCACACTTCTGGGCCACTTCTGCAGAGACGTGAGGGCTGTCCAGCCATTCGAGCTGCTGCTGCTGCTGCTGCTGAGCGGCGGCGGGCAGAGACATTGTGGGTGGTGGTGGGGAAAGGAAAGCGTCTGAAAAAGAAGAAGAAGGCCGTGTGCATGCACGCACATATTAAGGCATGTAGGACGTACGCACGCACATAACCCCAAACCGCGCGGCCACGCTGGTGGAATTTGGCGGTAGCCTTACAGCGGCCACTACTACGATAACAACGACGACTCCGACGACGCCCGCGACGACCCCCAAAGCCGCAAAGCTCCACACCCCAAATGAATGAGCAGTGCCACACCAAGACCAGCAGCGGTGCCGCACCACCAAGCGGGCGCCATAATCATGCACCGCAGGGTTTGTTGTCGCCGCGCGTACTGGTCCACCGCCGCGTGCTGCGCATATTGGAGAACGGGATCGTGACACAGGCAATACTCCCAAATGCCGTGGTCGTTGTCCATGACACGCGAGTGCGCAGAAATGCTTGTCTGGTCGTCCCACGGACAGCCGTGCGTGTCTGCGTACACCAAGCAGTCGTATTGGCCCCCAATAACCGCCCAGTAGGTGGTGGACGCGGCCCACCCGGAGCCGTGCTCGTGTGCGTACTGCAGACACGCCAAGTGCCCGTAGAAGGCGGCGATGGCTGTGCATTCCGGGGGATAATCCCACTCACAACCATTTTCGTGCGCATATGTCAGGCACTCGAGTGACCCCCCTTTGGCGGCCGCGTATACGGTGTCGGCATTCCAGGGACAGCCATTTTCCCAAGCGTACACCAAACACTCGTAGTGTCCACCTTCGGCGGCGGCACGGGTGCATAGGGTTGTCCACGGGCACCCGTGCTCGTGGGCATATATCAGACAGGCCAGGTGCCCATATCGCGCGGCCTTCCAGGTGGTATTATGGTCCCAAGGACAGCCAGCTTTGTGGGCGTATACCAGGCACTCAAATTGGCCGTTCGCTGCAGCCGCGCTGGTTGTACGGGCCTGCCACACCGCGCCGTGCTCGTGTGCATACTTCAAACAAGCCAGATGGCCATTTTGAGCGGCCAACTCTGTCGTATCATGCTCGAAGGGTAGGGCGCCGACACGCACGTTCCTCCTGTGGTGCCACTGTAGACACTCTATGTGCCCTTGTTCGGCCGCATGAGAGGCGGACAAACAGCACTGACAACCGCCGCCGCCACCCCCTGCCGCAAAAACACGACCCTCATCGTCGTCGTCGTCGTCGTTGTTGTTGTTGTTGTCAATGGCGGCGGCGACGACGACCCGAACACCGGCCGCCACCACTTGTCCGCGATTGGCCCGCCAACAGTGTGCACACTGACCGTACACAGTCAAGAAGGTCATAAGCGTTTCGTAGATGTCAGGGGCCAGAATCTGCCGCGCCACGTCGTCGTCGGCGTCGTTTGCTGTCCTCTCAAGCTCAAGAAGCGACTGTGACGACGACGTGGAGGGAGGAGGCGAAAAGGGAGTAGCCGTCGCCGCCGCTACCACACCGTTTCTGCTTCTCTGTGCATACGACAAGGCCGCCCATTCAAAAAGCGAGAGTGGTTCTGCCGGCAAAAAGGGGGCGGCGGCGGCAGTCATGGTAGTTGGTATTTCCGTCGCGGAAACGGTTGCCGCGTCCCATCATTGCGCCCGCATATGATGATATTTGGGCGCGCGCGCGCGCACACGCATACACACACGCGACAGACAGTGTTGTTGTTGTTGTTGTTGAGGTGACCTGTTGTTCGCCGCCCCCTATTGTGCTGTGGTGGACAACAGCGGCATCATCTCCGCTTGCAGAGCCCGTAGTACTCCTTGTGGGTTGCCCTTGTTTGGCCCAATGATGCTGTTCATCAGATGAGCACATACCATACGGCCACCCCAGTTGTCCTGCACCGCCTGGACGACATTGGGCTCACGCTGCTGGCCGCTGCTGCCGCCGCCGCCGTTGTCGGGGTAGAAGTAGGCCAAAGCACGCCGCATGGAGTCTGCGTCCATATTGCCCATGCACACGTCCATGTCCACCCGACATTCGCGGACCAGCGCTTGGTCTATTGCCGTTTTGTGGTTGGTGATCAACAGCACAACGAGGCCATGTAGCATTGTGTAGCCGTCCAGAAGCTCCAGCAACCCGCGCAGTTGTGTTGCCCCCGTTTTCTTTTGCTGGCCTGTGGCTGGGCTCGCGACGTTGGGGTCGCTGTCGTCTGTCGCGTAGTCTGTATTCGCGGCGTGTGATGTACTAATCGTGCCTCCCCGCTGGTAGGTAGTGCCAAACATGAGGTCCAGTTCATCGAGCAGCAGTATACTCTTCGGAGGGATCCTGTATACCATATCCAGCAGCATTGGGTGTGCCAGATCGATGGTGTAGATGTTCATGGCCAACACGGTGGCCAACAGGTGGGCAAACGACGTCTTGCCCGAACCAGGCACGCCGTGCAACAGGAACGTAAACTTCCAAGGCATACCGTCACGCACATACACATCTTCGTTGGCCAAAAACCAACGTAGCCGAGCCGTCGCGTCTTCCACGAACCCCTTGTTGTAAAATGTGTTGTCGGGCGTCTTGCGGATACGCAGGAGATTTTCGTGCCATAGTGTGCCGCCATCTTGCCGAGAAGGGCATGCGGTTAACATGAGGCCCGTTGAGCGTCGTGGCACCTCATACCACTCCAGATATGCGATCATACAGGCCCGCACAAATGCCTGTAAACGGGCAACTGACGGGCCCCGCAGAATGATCAGGCCCAAGTGCTGTTCGTTGCTTTGTTGTCCGATGTAGGCGGCAGTTTCTGACCTCTCTGTGGATGTGCCCACTTCCAACGTCAAAGTCTCGCCGTCCGCACACTTGATGTCGTACACCTGCCCGTTGTCGGGTACATAGTACGCCGTGCGATAGCTATCAATCTCTGGTCCTCGGGCCTCTTCCGCTTCGCCACTGTTCAAATAGAGAGTAGACCTCCGCATGCGTGTCTCGTACGCAACAATATCATAGATGCCTTTACGGGACACTATGTGTTTGCCAACGTAGTAGTGCAGAGCCGCGTACGTGGCATCACCACCGAGGATGCCTCTCTTGCCTATCTCCCGGATAGTCAGCTTGGCGGGCCCCGGTTTGTGCCGGCAGATCAGGGTCATCAGGTAGTGGCGAGCCCGCTTGTGCAACCAGCGGCCAGCATCACCGATAAGCGGTTGGACGAGCGGCAAGCAGGCAGCCAGCACCATCATCCACAGGAACGGCGCGTAATCGGTGGTTGTTTGAGGAGGGAACTGGGCACCTCCTTCGGTGGGTGTATAAGTGCCACCCCCTACTCTGCGACCTCCTCCACCCCCAAGCAAACTGCCAGCCACCAAGCCCATCAGCCCGTCCATTATAATAAACGGCGGCGGCTACAAGAGCACGACGGGCGCCACCTCCAGCCGTTGTTCTGGCGGCAATCGTGGATATATCTGCCTGTCAGACGCAAAACGGTCGTTAGGCGGCGGCGGCGGCGGCGGCCCAAGTTTATTTTTAGCGCCAAAGGCCCTTAAAAGCGGAGCCGATTGCAAAAGTGGGCCACTCTCTGCCGCCGCCACCACAATCACCCACACCGCTTCCCGGGCTCCGCCAACTATGGCACCGGCCACGGGCGCAACGATCCTGGCAACAACAACGACGACGACGACGACAGCGGCGGCGGCGGCGGCGGCGGCGGCGGTCATGGAGCTGGGGGCCGCCGCCCCGATGCCCATGGAGCCGATGGGCAAACGGTTGCCACTGCGACTGCCACTGCCACAGCCGCTGAAGAAGCGGAAGGAGCAGCTTCGCGAGCCCCAACCGCCTGCCTCCTGGGGTCCTTGGGCCACCGTGCCGAGTCCCAATCACTCGCCGGCCAGCAGTGCCGCGCTCTTCTCGTTGCCGGCCGTGCACATGGATACGCCCTTCTTCATGCTGCCGGAGCCGGTGCAAGACCAGCGGTCGGCCGAACAGCAGGCAGCCGACCTCGTTGCCCGCATCAGAGGCAAACAGCGCGCAGTTGTCCGTCTACGGCAGCAGTTGGCCGTTGTGCTTCAGAAACGGGAATGGAGCGGCCTGTTGCGGCCGGCGACGGCCTCGGCGGTCGCCATGGACATCACGCCGTGCCCGTTCTGCGGGCTACGAGACGACACCGACTACCAGACCGGCCAGCCTGTGTGCCATTGCGGCGAGGCTGGCTGCTTTAGTGTGCTGTCTAGGCTATTGAGCCGCCTTGAGGAGAAAGATCGGCGGCGGGAGGCGGCATGTGCGTGAGTGGTGGCATGGACAACGGTGCTGGCCCGTTGGCGCGCGTTTGTGTGTGTGTGCGTGCGAGCGCCCGCGCGAATATATAGGACAGTGTAGCGGCCGGTGTCTGTCGCCGCCGCCGCCGCCGCCGAGCACGGCTATCCCCCGAGACTCACCGGGTAAAACTGTGCGCGCGCGCGTGCACGCATAAACGTCGTCGGCCAGAACGCCACGCGCTAGAGCATTGCGGGGCTGAGCACGACGAAAGGGGGCCACTGCCCGACCTGCACGCTTACTGGCAGCCCCCTGTGTTTGCACGACGAAAGGGGAACAGGGCGAGCAAACCTGCAGGCGTACGGGCAGCCCGGCGTTTGCACGACGAACCTATGATGGTAGGGTTCCCTTGACCCCCGTATTTGGAAAGTGGGGCGACCGAAAGTCAAAAATAGACCGGGCTCCCCTATAAAAGCGGGGCCCGAACGTTCGGAGGCGCCACTCGCGCGCACCTCAGCCGACACCGCCGTCACCCACTGGAGCCCTACTCTCACCACCACGGCCGCCGCCACCATGGCAGCCCCCACCACTCCGCCCGTCTCGCCCACGACGCCTCGTACCGGGCCGCGCCTGTGCAGTGCGCGCGATCAGGTCGCCCTGTTGGAGTTGCGCGAGCTGTTGGCCGAGACGCTGAGTGGTGTCCGCGCCATTGCCGCCGGCGTGACAGCGGCCATGACCACCATGGCAGCAGCCGTTTCCCCCTCCACCACCATGGCGGCGGATCCACCGCCACCGGTGCCGCCGCCTCAGCAGCACCGCCGCCCGACTGCGCGCCAGCTGTTTGCCGACGACCCTGGTGCCACTGACGACGACGACGGGCCGCCATCCCCACCGCTGCCGTTGTCGCGGCCCCGTCGGTGTGCCGAGCACCGTCGTCTGGCATCGTCGTCGCCCTCCGATGCGTACAAGGCAGAGGCGCTGTTGTACAACATTGTGCCGGTGTCGCCGGGTGCGCAGTCGCCGCCGCCCTCGTCTGCGCCGCGGGTGCCGTACTCGCCACCACCACCACCCATGTCGCCGCCCACGCCCATGTCGGCGCCACGGGTGCCGTACTTGCCGCCGCCGCCGTCCTCGGTTTATTCACCTTCACTGCCGTTGCTGTTGACGCCGCCGGGGTACAATCCGTCGCCGTGTCGCCTGTCCCCGCCGCCCGTCGCCGCCACCACCACCACCACCACTGCCAGCTCGCCGCCGCCGCCGCCGCCGATTCAATGGCCCCATGCCTCTATGAGCACTGGGAGACGGTTTGCGGCCCGCAATGCCGCCGCCATTGCCAGCTGCGCCAACGCCATTGCCGCCGCCGCCGCCGCCGCCAGCGCCGCCGCCGCCACCGACATGGATCCATGTCCGCCGATGGTGCGTGTGACGCCGCCCCCGCTGAGCCGCCGCCGCCCCCGCCGTCGCCGCCGCTCCGTGGTGGCCGCCGACGGGGATCAGCAGTGGGTGTTTGAACGGGTGCTGAAGCGCCGTGTCGTGTGCCATTGTGAGGGCGGCCCCTTCAGCACCGACGAGGCCGTCGCCGACGACGCCGTCCATGTGTGTCCGTCGTCCAACGCCGCCGCCGGCGAACCCATGGAGTACGAGTATTTGGTTGAGTGGGCGCCAACGTGGGTGGCCAGCCAGCGCTCGCTGTGCTTGACTTACGCACGCCAGCAGGCCGCGAAGCTTACTCAGGCGGCGCTTGCCCATGCCGACGGTAGCCCTGTAGTGGCGGCGAAGGCGGTTGTTCGCCGCCATTAGGCGCGCGCGCGTGTGTGTGTGTGCGGGCGAGCGAGCGAGCGAGGGCGGAATGAAGTGGTGCGGCGTCCGCCTTGCCCATGCGGGCATCACGCATCCCAACGTAAGAGGCCCAAAGAAGTGTCGCCTCGTCGGCTGCCGCCGTCGTGTGGTATCGACCGCGACACAAGGGGCAGTTGCCATGCCGACAGGGCTCCTTGCCGCCGACACAACCGCACCCGGGGCAACTTTGCGGACTCTCATACGTGGGCGCACAGAGAGGGTACGCCCACAGGTCCATAGCGGCCGCGGCGGCGGCGGAAGCTTGGTTGGTCGTCAAAGCGCGCCAGAAGTAGTGGGGTCAGCTATGCCCCAGTCAGCTAGATGTGCGTGGCGTGCGCGCGCGCCCCACTCTCTCATCAATGTCCTGTACCCAATTGCCCGCATTTATATGGAAAACAGGTGGCCGCGAAAGTAGCTCCCTGATGATCGTACATGGATCGATCCACACACAAGTGTTTGTTTCCTACGTGAAACACCCACAATCCCGCACCAGTGCCGGATCATGTGCCAGACAGTACGCCCGCCACGATGCGGCCGCTTGTGCAGTTGTATCCGTGTGCCAGTGGGCTCCGTGCTCGTGTGCTGCCCGCAAACACTCTAGGTGGCCACGACGTGCAGCCGCCCATGTCGTCTCTAGGTGCCACTGGGCTCCATTGCGCACGGCCGCCAGCATGCACTCGGTGTGGCCACTCCATGCGGCTGCATACGTCGTCCCCGGGTGCCACTGGGCCCCAGCGCGCACGGCCGCCAGCATGCACTCGATGTGGCCATCCTCTGCGGCTGCATACGTCGTCCACTGGTCCCAAAGGGCTCCAGCGCGCACGGCCGCCAGCATGCACTCAGTGTGGCCACCCTCTGCGGCCGCCTGCGTCGTCTTCGGGTCCCACCGGGCTCCAGCGCGCACGGCCGCCAGCATGCAGTCGGTATGGCCACCTTGTGCGGCCGCCGACGTCGTCCTTGGGTGCCACGGGGCTCCAGCACGCACGGCCGCCAGCATGCACTCGGTGTGGCCACCCTCTGCGGCCGCCGATGTCGTCTCTGGGCGCCACTGTGCTCCAGCGCGCACGGTCGCCAACATGCACTCGGTGTGGCCTTGCAGCGCTATTGTGTATGTTGTGTGATTGTCCAATTCGTGGCCAAACCGACAGTGCGGCCACCGTGGATCAGCGCTTTGGTGGTGTGCGCAGTGTGGACAATAAGTAGCCGTTGTGGCCTTGTAGTAGTCGACGAGCTCGCCCGGCACTGCATCGGGGGCGTTCACCTCTGCCTCACGGCCCACCAGTGCACGAGCAGAGAGCAGAAGCAACGACGGTGGATCGTGTGGTGCGTTGTCGGCCGCGGTGGGGGCCAGAGCAGCTGGAGTAGTGGTGGTAGCCATGTGATTGTCGCGTGCGTGTGTGCGCGCGTGATGTGGTGTGTGTGTGTGTGTGTGTGCGGGCGGGCGGGCGGGCGGCGGTGCGAACACGAACGCCGGAACCATATACATTCCGGACAAACGCACGCATGCGAACAACCGGCCGTCACAACACGACGCGTATTGGTTAGGCGGCAACAGAGCGGCCCGTACACCCACAATGGTCGCCCACAAGCGCGGGATCGTGTGCCCGGCAATACGCGCGACAGCTTTCCGCCGCATCCCGCGTGGTTTCCGGACTCCACAAAGCACCGTTCTCGTGTGCTGCCCGCAAGCACCCTAGATGGCCACCTACTGCGGCCGCCGATGTCGTTTGCGGGTCCCACTGGGCTCCAGCACGCACGGCCTCCAGCATGCACTCGGTGTGGCCACCGTACGCGGCCGCCCACGTCGTCTCCGGGTCCCACTGGGCTCCAGCGCGCCCGGCCTCCAGCATGCACTCGGTGTGGCCACCCCACGCGGCCGCCGATGTCGTCTCTGGGTGCCACTGGGCTCCAGCGCGCACGGCCTCCAGCATGCACTCCGTGTGGCCGTATTTCGCGGCCGCGTATGTCGTCGTCGGGTCCCACAGGGCTCCAGCGCGCACGGCCTCCAGCATGCACTCGGTGTGGCCACCCTGTGCGGCCGCGTATGTCGTCCCCGAGTGCCACTGGGCTCCAGCGCGCACGGCCGCCAGCATGCAATCTGTATGGCCCTTACGCGCGCAAGCCCATGTTGTGTCCGCAAGGCGCGCATCATGCCCAAATCGACAGCCAGCGGCGACCTGGACAGTCGACACTCGGATGTTGTGGACGATGCGATAGCAGTTGGGACACGCGGCAGTCGTCGCCTCCGCGTGGTAAGCGACCAGCTCCTGTGGGACGGCTCCTGGCGCCCGCACTTCAGCGTCACGGCCCACAAGCGCGTACGCAGCGAGCTTTAGTAGTGGCGGAACGCGCACTTCTTCCTCCGAAGCCATGATGCCGTTGTAGAGTAGTGTGTGTGCGCGGGCGAGTAGAGCGGCAGCGGTGGCAGGGAACACAACGACCCGCAACACATACATTCCCGGCGAGCGCACTGCCACTACGCCGCGAAGCAACCACAAGGCCGTACAAGTGCAGGGTCATGTGCCTCGCAGTACGCCAGACACGAGGTGGCCGCTTCCGCAGTTGTATCCGGATGCCATGGGGCCCCGTGCTCGTGTGCTGCTCGCAAACACTCTGGGTTGCCAATCCATGCGGCCATCCATGTCGTCCGCGGGTCCCACCGGGCTCCAGCGCGTACGGCCGCCAACATGCACTCAGTGTGGCCGTATTTCGCAGCCACCCATGTCGTGTTCGGGTCCCACAGGGCTCCAGCGCGCACGGCCGCCAGCATGCACTCGGTGTGGCCACCCAGTGCGGCCGCGTATGTCGTCCTCGGGTCCCACAGGGCTCCAGCGCGCACGGCCGCCAGCATGCACTCAGTGTGGCCACCCTCTGCGGCCGCGTATGTCGTATCCGGGTCCCACCGGGCTCCAGCGCGCACGGCCGCCAGCATGCACTCAGTGTGGCCACCCTCTGCGGCCGCGTATGTCGTATCCGGGTCCCACCGGGCTCCAGCGCGCACGGCCGCCAGCATGCACTCAGTGTGGCCGTATTCCGCAGCCGCCCATGTCGTGTTCGGGTCCCACAGGGCTCCAGCGCGCACGGCCGCCAGCATGCACTCAGTGTGGCCACCCGCTGCGGCCGCGCAAGTCGTCGTCGTGTCCCACGGGGCCCTAGCGCGCACGGCCGCCAGCATGCACTCAGTGTGGCCGTTATACGCACACACCCATATCGTGCCCTCAAGGCGTGCATCATGCCCAAATCGACAGGCGGCGGCGACCTGGGCAGTCGACACTCCCCGGATGTTGTGGTGGTGGACGATGCGGTAGCAGTTGGGGCAAGCGACAGCCGTCACCTCCGCGTGGTAAGCGACCAGCTCCTGTGGGACGGCTCCTGGCGCCCGCACTTCATCGTCACGGCCCAAAAGCGCGTACGCAGCGAGCTTTAGTAGTGGCGGAACGCGCACTTCTTCCTCCGAAGCCATGATGCCGTTGTAGAGTAGTGTGTGTGCGCGGGCGGGTAGAGCGGCAGCGGCGGCAGGGAACATGAGGGCCCGCAACACATACATTCCGAACGAGCGCACGCACACACATGCACACGAGCACGGCGGCGGCGGCGGCTACTTGGTAGGCCATGCACAGTCAGCAGCAGCATCGTTGTCGCCGTCGCACTCGGACCAGCCATCCTCATCGTAGCTGGTTGGATACCACCAACCACCAGCGTGCTGACTGAGGTAGTCGTCACCACTGCTGCGCATGAGCATACGCATCTCGTCGTCGGTGATGTGGGCGAAGCCAAACTCCGCGTCACGGCAGCCAGAACACATGCGGCGAGTACAGTCGTCGGCACCACGACAGCCACACATGTAACAGATGGGACGATCGTCAGTGAGCGGCGGCGGCGAGACGGGTGTGGGTAGAGTGGTGGAGCGAGAGGGGTGGGGATGACGACCACGACGACGATGCACGACGACACCGTCGGGACGGGTCATGGCGACACGCGAACCCCGACGACGCGAATCACTGCGTGTACGCAGAGTACGGGGCACCATGGTGGTGTGGTAGTGGACGGGTAGTGGTGTAGTGGGGAGGGGAAAAGTGGGGAGGACACTTTTGATTTTCCGAGTGGAGGCTCAGCTTTATAGGGGAGAAATCGCCCAAAATAGGCTTGGACGGTCCGAACTATTTGTGGGATTTTGTGACTTTTCGGCCAGGTTGGAGGTATAATCGGTGGTATTCAGGGCATATTTGGTCGTGGAAAGTGGTAGTATGGGGGTATGGGGTAGACGGATGGTGGTTATGGGTGTCGAGTTTTTGGTTACGCCATGTGGTATGGGAGGAGACGGGAAAAATCCGAGATTTACTAGGACGTGAGTGGGGCAAAAAGTATGTGATCGGTATGTGG
>Ga0209210_1003094_pt1 | contig 11525 bp, 10 predicted proteins | sample RifGroA1_FD_183991 | JGI IMG/M metagenome (GOLD analysis project Ga0209210, IMG submission 183991) | Contaminated groundwater microbial communities from Rifle, Colorado, USA - Rifle Groundwater A1 (SPAdes) (version 2) | ecosystem: Environmental > Aquatic > Deep subsurface > Groundwater >...
CAATCCGGCACCTTCATGGGCGCCTTTAACCAAACCGGCAATATCAACAAATTCAATGGCGGCCGGAATGATTTTTCGCGACTTTGACATTTCGGCAAGTTTATCAAGGCGTTCATCCGGCACTTTTACTACGCCGACATTGGGATCAATTGTGGCAAAAGGAAAATTAGCGATATTCACTTGTTCTCGCGTTAGAGCTTTGAAGAGGGTAGATTTTCCCACGTTGGGCAGGCCAACGATACCAATTTTTAGAGACATAATTAGTAATTATACGTTATAATATAAATATGAACTCGGTCAATGAAAAGATTTTTAGAGCTTATGATATCCGCGGCATTTATCCGCAAGATTTAAATGAAAAAACGGCTTATCAAATCGGCCGGGCTTTTGCCGCTTATCTAAAAGAAAGCGAAACCGAGTCGCCGGAAAAAATAGCAGTTGGCCGGGACGCGCGTGTATCATCACCTATTCTTTCACGTTCTTTTATCGCCGGCGTAACCGACGAAGGAATTAATGTTTTGGATATCGGCCAGATTACGGTTGACATGGCGTATTTTGCTTCGGGTTATTTTCATATTCCGGCCGCCATGATAACTGCTTCCCATAATCCCAAAGAATATAACGGATTTAAACTGATGAAAAAAAATGTTGAATTTATAGGAAGCGGATCGGGGCTTGAAGAAATAAAAAAAATGATCACGGGAGAAAACATATTGCCGCGATTTAAAGTGGAGCGCGGAAAAGTTACTGAACAATCAGTATTAAATAACTATTTGAACCATGTTTTGAATTTTGTTGATATTGACGCATTAAGGCCGATGCGGGTCGCGATTGATACCGGCTCGGGTGTCGTTGGGCCGGTAATAAAAAAAGTTTTAGAAAAAATCCCCATTGATTATACGCCGCTTTATTTCGCGCCGGACGGGGATTTTCCTTATCGGGAGCCAAATCCGTCTTTAAAAAATAATTTGGGAGGCCTAACGGAAGAAATCAAAACCCATCACTATCATTTCGGTTGCGCTTTTGACGGCGATGGCGACCGGATTATTTTTGTTGATGAAAACGGAGAAACGGTAAATCCGTCAATAATCGGCGCTTTAATGGCGCGCTATTTATTAAAGAAAAATCATTACGGAAAAATTGTTTATGTCGCGGTTGCCAGCCGCATTATTGAAGATATCGCGCGCGCTTATAACGGAGAGGCGATTCGCGAAAAAGTCGGCCACACTTATGTCGCAAAAAGAATGCGCGCGGAAGATGGAATTTTGGGTGTTGAGACCTCGGGCCACTATTTCTTTAAAAATAATTTTTATGCCGACTCAGGAATTATAAGTTTTTTGATGATGCTCCAAATTTTAAGCCAAACAAACAAGAGTTTGTCGGTTTTGGCAAGAGAAATAACAAAATATGTTTCTATAGCCGAAATCAATTTAAAAACGGCTAACCCCGATGAATTTATAAAAAAAATAGCCCAAAATTTTGAGGGCTACGAAGTTGACTGGTTAGACGGTTTAACGGTTACGGCTTCTGATTTTTGGTTGAACATACGGCCTTCCAATACCGAGCCGCTAGTTCGCTTGAATATTGAAGCGAAAGACGAGATTATTTTAAACCGGGTTAAAAAAGATTTAATTAACCTGATTAAAAGGAAAGCGCTGGATTTTTAAGCCGTTGGGTATGTTCGCCTTTTAGGTGGCTGATATCATTCATGCAAACTATCTTCGGGTGATCCGGTTTGTCCCATTCAATAATTGAAAGGCCGCAGTTATGGTGCCTTATGGCGTGAAACATGTTATCAAGGTCGAGCCTGAATACGTGAATGAAAATAAATGTCAAAGGCGCGCCGTGGCTTACGATTAGAATGTTTTCATTAGAATTATGGGTGGATAATATTTTGCTAAGGGCGAAGCCGACTCTATTATAGGCCCCGACAACGCTTTCTCCTTCCGGAAAAACGGTTTGAGAAGGTTTTTCGCGGTATGTTTTAAACAAATCCGGATATTCTTCTCTGGCCTTTTGGCCTTTTAATCCTTCAATAACGCCGAAATTTATTTCAAGAAGATCCGGAACTACCGATTTTTTTGACATCATATCAGCGGTATTCAAAAGGTAAATTCGATCGGCGGTTTCATGCGCTCTTTTTGCGGGACTCATATAAAGATGATGAATGTTAACTGCTGCTAAAGCGCGACCAAGTAGAGAGGCCTGATAAAAACCATTGCAATTTAGGGGGCTGCCATATAGGGGTGTGCCCCTTCCTCTGCCTTCTATAATTTTTAAGCAATTAGCTTCCGTTTCACCGTGTCTTACCAGGTAGAGCCGTCGCGGCATTTCGTTTTCTCCATATTGGTGGGGTTGATATTTTGTAAAAGAAGTGGGATAATACTAATGTTATTTTATGAAAATGTCAAATAAAAAAATAATTTTAACCGGCGACCGGCCAACCGGGCCGCTTCACTTGGGCCACTACGTTGGCTCTTTAAAGGCGCGCGTAAAGCTTCAAAATAAATATAAAACTTATATTATTATTGCTGACATGCAGGCCTTGACCGATAATGCCTCGTTCCCTGAAAAAATCAGAGAAAACATTATTGAAGTCGCTTTGGATTATCTTAGTGTCGGCATAGATCCAAAAATTTCCACAATTTTTATCCAATCGCTTGTTCCCGAACTGGCGGAATTAACGATGTATTTTTTAAATCTCGTAACGCTGGCGCGATTAGAACGCAATCCAACAGTAAAAGAAGAGATGAGACAAAAAGGATTTGGCGGCAACGTGCCATCCGGATTTTTAATGTATCCGGTAAGCCAAGCGGCCGATATTGCCGCTTTTAAGGCCGATTTGGTTCCAGTGGGTATTGATCAATTGCCGATGATTGAACAAACGGTGGAAATCGTAAGAAAATTCAATAAAATCTATCATGTTGGAAACCGAGCTTCCAACACTTTGATTGAGCCGAAAGCGTTAGTTTCAAAAATTAGTCGGTTGCCGGGAATAGATGGAAAAGCAAAAATGAGCAAATCTTTGGGAAACGCGATTTATTTATCGGATTCTTCGGATACTGTTTCTAAAAAAGTTATGGCTATGTATACGGATCCAAAACATATTCATGTCGAAAATCCGGGAAAAGTCGAAGGCAATATCGTGTTTGCCTATCTTGACGCTTTTAATCCCAATTTAAAAGAGGTGGAAAGATTAAAAAAACAATACCGAAAAGGCGGATTGGGCGATGTTGCCATCAAGAAACAATTGATAGAAGTTTTGGAGAATTTTTTGGCTCCAATAAGAAAAAGAAGGTCCGAATTCGCCAAAAATCCGAAAGCGGTAATGAAAATGTTGGAAGATGGAACTAAAAAAGCAAGAATCGCGGCCTCCCAAACTCTTAAGGAAGTCCGCTGCGCAATGAAACTCGATTATTTTTAAATTTCAACAATCACCGGAAGGATCATCGGGCGGCGCTTGGTTTTGGAGTAGAGAAACTGGCCTATTTTGTCTCGCAAATTGTTACGGGTGTAAACCCAGTTCAAGTCGTTAGATGGGATTATGGTTTTAGTTATGATTTCTTTTATTTTTTTCCTGGTTTGCCTTAAAAGCTCTTTTGATTCTTTCATATAGATAAAACCCCTTGAAATAATGTCCGGTTCGCCTTTTATTTTGCCGGTTTGGCTGTCAACGACGGCAATAATAACGAACATTCCATCGGCTGACATTAGTTTTCTATCGCGCAAAACCACTTCGCTAACGTCTCCCACGCCCAAACCATCAACCATCACGTAATAAGCCGGCACGGTTTCTTTGGTTATTTTAAAAGAGTTCTTGGAAAGTTCGGCAACTTGTCCATTATCCATAAGCATTAAACGGTCTTTGCTTATGCCCAGTTCCGCTCCCAATTTGGCATTGGCGGCGCGCTTAAAGTAGTGGCCGTGAATAGGCAGTAAAAACTGCGGCTCTATAAGTTTTATCACCGTTTTAAGGTCTTCGGCGGGCGCGTGGCCACTGGCGTGGATATCAATTAACTCGGAAGTATAAACGTCCGCTCCTTGCCGGCATAATCCGTCTTTAATGTTTTGGATGCTTCTTTCATTGCCGGGCACGGCCGACGAAGAAAATATAACCATGTCGCCGGGTTTTATTTTTACGTGGCGATTTTCTCCGGTTAAGATTTTCATCAGTCCCGAATTCGTCTGGCCCTGGCTACCAGTGGTAAATACCATAATCTTATTGTCTTTATACTTATTTATTTCTTCAATAGGTATCATAAGGCCCTTGGCCGGCTTGATGTAGCCCAAGTTTTGCGCCAGTTCTATGTTTTCCTTCATTGAACGGCCGGTAATGGCTACTTTGCGCCCGATTTTGTCGGCGATTTTTAATATCTCGTAAATTCTGGTTAAAAGAGTTGAAAATAAAGTAATAATAATCCTTCCTTCGGTTTTGATAAAAAGTTCTTCCAGATTTTTTTCAACGATTTTTTCCGAAAGCGAACGGCCCGGTTCGTCGGCATTGGTTGAATCAATCATGAGAGTGTGAACGCCCATTCTGCCGATCCTTTGGTAATCGCTTAAGTCCCGCGGCTTCCCGTCGGCGTCATAATCAATTCTAAAATCGGCGAAGTGAACAATATTGCCAACAGGCGTTTTAAAGATAACGCCGGCGGTATCGGGAATGGTGTGGTCAACGCCGAAAAATTCGGCGGTGAAATAATTGCCGATCTTCACAATGTCGCCGCTTCCCACTTTGTTAATATTGAGCTTTGGAGCGCGGGGGAAATCATTTTGATGTTTTAAGACGATGGCTTTGGTCATTCCGGTGGCGTGAATAATCGGGTTGCCGATTTTTTCTATTAAATAAGGAATAGCGCCGATGTGGTCAAAATGGCCGTGAGTCAAAATTAGTCCTTTAATATTTTTCTTTTTCCCTTCAAGATATGTCGTGTTGGGAATGATAAAATCAATTCCCGGTGTTTCTTCTTCGGGGAATTGAATGCCCATGTCAATAATTACAATCTCGTCTTTATATTCCAAAAACGAACAATTGCGGCCTATTTCTTCAAGTCCGCCCAAGGGAACTAATTTTAATCCCGACGCTTCGGTCGGGACTCCGACCTCGCTTTTTGGCGAGCGTCGGAGCTTTTCTTTGTGTTCTCTTGCCTCAGAAGCTGGTTTTAACCTCACTTCCGGCGGCGTTATTTTTGTTTTTATCATAATTTTTTTATTGCTTTTTTATATTATGGGCGAGGGGAGAGTCGAACTCCCACGAGATTGCTCTCACAGCGCCCTGAACGCTGCGCGTCTACCAATTTCGCCACTCGCCCTAATTTTTGGCCCATTCGCCCGCGAATTCTTCAGGATAATTTAAAAACCTTAATTTTTCAATATTATTTATCAAGCTATAAAGTGGCCGGTTTTTTGTTAAACTAAACTCCGGATATTCTTTCGGCCGGATTTTTTTTATTTCCGGAATCAATTTATAATTGGGGTTTTTTTCTATATTAACTAATTTTCCGCCGGAAACGAAATAATACATGGCGCCATGATTATTTTCATATGGCTTGTAATCATACTCGGCTTTTTCACTAACAAAATTGGCCATTAAAAGGGGTTCGTTAAAAACGTTGATTGTATTATGGCCAAAGGAGGGCGGAATTATAAATTTTTCTCCGGAGCCGGCTTCAGCCAAATAAGCGGCCGATTCCGATTGGATTAAAAAATAAGCGCGGCCCAATAAAACCTCATAAATTTCCGGATAGGGTTTTTTATGATAATGGCCGGCGGTTTTCACAAATTCATTGCCGATAATTCCCGGCGGCACCAACGTTAAGTCGTATCTTAAATTATGGGAATTTATTTTTTCATTGTCAGTTGCCAAGTGAGCATTGCGCCAGACGCGATAAACCGGGCCAAGACCCTGCCTGCCGGCAGGCAGGCAATTTTTAACATCGGGATTTTTCAAATAAGGTCTCAATTCATCTAAAGTTCTTTCCGATTTCTTTATAAAAGGAAAATTACCCTGAAATTCTAAATCTATTTTCTTCTCGTCAAAAGAAATGGGCAAGCCGGATATTTTTTGTAAATCTATCGCCATATTCTTTCCGTTTCTATACTCCATTCGTTAATTTTTGAGTAGCGAGCCGAAGAAATGCCAAGTTTTACAAGATTTATGTTTTTAACGCTGTTTTTAACAACATAAATATAATTAGGGGAATACAGGAAAACCGCCGGCGCGTCGCCTAATACCAATTTCTGAAATTCCTCAAGTTTTGCGGCTCTCTTGGCAGGATCGGAAATCAGCCGCGCGTCTTCTAAAATTTTATTGACCTTTTTGTTGTTGTACAAACTGAGATTTAGTCCAGGATCTTTTATGGCGGCGCCGTGCCAGAAAACATAAGGATCGGCCGCGCTGGTATAGGATTCACCTATTAAAATAGCGTTGTAATTTTTATTTTTTAAATAGCTTTGCTGCAATTCTCCCAAAGATACGATTTTTAATTCACTTTCAATGCCGGCATTTTTTAAATCATCGCGAATCATAGTGGCGGCCAGCTGAATTGATTTTGTGGTAATTACAGAAAATTTCAAAGATGTTGTTTCTTTGTCTTTATCCAATTTTTTCGCGTATATGCCGGTTTCATCTTTAGTCCAGCCGGATTTTTCTAAAATCTCTTTAGATTTCTCCGGATTATAGCCATATCCTTGCATATCCGGGCTTGAACCCGGCAAACCCGGCGGTATCGGCCCAATCGCTTTTTTGCCTTCATTGTCCAGCAATTTACTGACCAGTTCTTCCCGATTTATAGCATAATTTACAGCCAATCGCACATTTTTATCTTTTAATATTTTATCATCGGTGTTAAGAAAAACGGCGTAAATTCGCAGCGAAGGCAAAGAAAATACCGTAGAATTATCGGCGCCCCTGATCTGATTTTTATTTTGAGCCGTTTGGAGCATTAGGCCGTCAACCTCTTTCCGGTTGAAAGCCGACACTGCTTCTTCTTCGGAAAGGTAAAATTTTAATATTATATTTTTTATTAAAGGAGCTTCGGCAAAATAGTTTTCATTGGCGGATAAATTTAACGAGATAATGCGGCCCAGCGAATCTTTTTGAAGTTTTACAAATTTATACGGGCCGGTGCCGATCGGTTTTAAATTAAATTCCGCCAAAGGAAAATTTTGGGGCATTACCGTTTTCCAGATGTGTTTTGGCAGTATGCCAAGAAGCGCCAAATTCGGGGTGAAAGCGGCATAAGGCGTTTTAAGAGTAAGAACCACGGTATTTGCATCGGTGGCCTCGGCTTTTATTCCTTGCCAGCTGTTTCTTAGCGGGCTGGCATATTCGGAGTTTTGGACGGCGTTAATGGTAAAAACAACGTCTTCACTGCTAAACGGCTCGCCATCGTGCCAGGTAATTCCGCTTTTCAATTTTACGGTATAAGTTTTTCCATCTTTTGAAACGTCGTAGTTTGAAGCCAAATCTGGCACCACTTCGCCGCGTTCGTTGTATTTAAGAAGCGCTGAGAATATTAAGCGGGAAACGTCGCGATCAGCGTCGTTTGTTGATAAAATCGGATTAAAATTATGGGGTGATTCGGGGATAGCTTCAACGTAAGTGCCGCCTTTGGCCGGCATTAGTTTTGTTTGGCTGCGGTAAAAATTTCCAACCAAAAAAGAAATCGAAAAAAGGATGACAATGGAAAAAATACCAAACCAAATCTTTTCCTTTAAATTAAGGTGTTTCCAGAACTTTATCCAATAATAAAATTTAAAATAAGAATGAGGCAATGCCGGTGATTATGAATAAAATTGCCAGAATAATCGTGGCCCAAAAAATTATTTTTTCCATTCCCCGACGGGTGTGGTAAAAAGTTGATTCGCCGCCGAAAACCGACGAAAGGCCCGAACCGCGCGCCTGAAGAAGAATCGCTCCTATTAAAAGCGCGGAAATGATTATTTGGATTATTGACAAAAATTCTAACATAAATTTCTATTTTTTATCTTTAATTGCTGAAACCATAAAGTTGAAAAAACTGACTATAATCATTGTTAAGAAGTAAGCGCTAAGCCCGACGATAGAAAGTTCGGGGGCGAAATAAACGACTAGCCAAATCAGAAAGATGTTTATAATTAAAGTGAAAAATCCGAGCGTGATAAGAATAAGAGGGCTAAAAATCATTTTTAACACAGGTTTAAGCAAGGTGTTGGCCGCGGCGAGCATTGCCGCAATCTTGATTAAGCTGATAAATTCATATTCATAAAAAACATCGGGCACAAGCCACGCGGAAGTTAAAATTGCCACGGCATTAGCGATAATATGAAGTAAGAATCTTTTAACCATAGTGTATCAAATAATTAAAACTTTGACAACCCCCAACAATTTCATTATATTTCAATTAAGCATTATTTAAAAGCCCTTTTAAAAAACATAAAAATCAGGAGCCGGCCATGAAAAGAAACAGCAAGTTATTTGGCAATGAAAAGGGTAATGAAGAGACGGGCGGGTTATATTTCAATAAAAAATTGCGCCTCGTTTCAATTTCCGGCGTAATTACCTGGTCGCTTGCCGACGAATTCTTTAATGTTTTGACTGGTTTTGAATTGCTTTCTCAAAAAAAACCTCTGACTATTTATATAAACAGCGAGGGCGGCGACACTTATGCCATGTTTAAAATTTACGACCATATCAAAAATTCACCGCTTTTTGTTGTAACGATTGTTGCCGGATGCGCGTCATCGGCCGGATTTATAATATTTCTGGCAGGCGATCAAAGGATAATGTTCCCCAACGCATTTTTAGGTTTCCACGCGCCAAGTATTTATTTTTGCGACGGAAGCAGCGAAGGACCGGCCGAATCCGAAGAATCTGCGTTTCATCAAAAACATCTTCTTAACGCTATGGTGAGTATTGTTAAAAACAATTCGAATATGACGGAAAAAATAATCAGAGAGTATTTCCGAATTTTAACCAGAATTGACGCTAAAACCGCTTTGAAGTTCGGATTGGTGAATGAAATTATTAATCCGCCGAAAAAGGTTTTACCGAAATCTTGGAGTAAAATTTAAAAAGAGCAAAAACAAGCTCTTTTATTTTATTTGGAGTTTGACCCCACACTTAAATTTAAGTGTGGGGTTGACAGAAAATTTTTATTGAATATAATTTAATTATTAATCATAAAAAAACCATGGGGAAACAATTTTCTATAAAACCTTTGGGCGACCGCGCGGTTATCGCCCCGATAAAAGAAGCCGGAAAAACCAAATTAGGCATTATTTTGCCCGAAACCGTAGATAAAGAAAAACCGGCTCAAGGCCGGGTGGTGGCGATTGGGGCGGGTGAAAAAATAAAAAAATCCGGCATTAAAAAAGGCGACGAGGTTGTTTATGAAAAATACAGCGGCACCGAATTTAAAATAGGCAACGTTGAATATAAAATTTTAAAAGAAGAAGAAATTTTAGCAATTTTAGAGTAAAAGTATGGCAAAACAAATTATATCTGGCGTTACTGCCAGAGAATCTATAAAAAAAGGCGTTGACCTATTGGCTAACGCTGTAAAAATCACTTTGGGGCCTCGCGGTCGCAATGTGGTTTTAGACAAGGGGTTTGGAGCGCCGGTAGTTACTAACGATGGCGTAACCATTGCCAAAGAAATTGAGCTCAAAGACAAATTTGAAAATATCGGCGCTGAATTGGTTAAAGAGGCGGCGTCAAAAACAAATGATGTTGCCGGCGACGGCACGACTACGGCCGTAGTTTTGGCGCAGGCGATGATTGCCGAAGGAATCAACCTTATAAATTCCGGCGCCAATCCGATGGTTTTAAAACGGGGAATGGATAAAGCGGTTGCCAAGGTCTCGGAAATTTTAAAAAAGAATTCCAAACCGGTTACTAAAGAAAAAATAAAAGATGTAGCTGTTATTTCAGCCAACGATGAAGAAATGGGCGCTTTAATCGCCGAAGTTATAGGCAAGGTCGGCAGGGAGGGCGTTGTAACGGTTGAAGAAGCGCAGACGCTTGGCGTTTCTTATGAATTGGTTGAAGGTTTGCAGTTTGACCGAGGTTATGTTTCCGCGTATATGGTGACCGATACCGAACGGATGGAAGCTGGTTTAGAAAAGCCCTACATTTTAATTACCGATAAAAAAATATCATCACTTGCCGAAATAATGCCTCTGTTAGAGAAAGTTGTAAAATCCGGAAGCAAGAATTTGGTCATTATTGCAGACGAAATTGAAGGTGAAGCGCTTGCCACTTTGGTTGTCAATAAACTGCGCGGCGTATTCAATGTTTTGGCGGTTAAGGCGCCGGGTTTTGGAGACAGAAGAAAAGAACTTTTGGAAGATATAGCGGTGGTGGTTAACGGAGACGTTATTTCGGAAGATAAGGGAATGAAGCTTGAAAACGTTGAGCTAAATTCTTTGGGAGAAGCCAAGAGGGTGGTTGCCAGCAAAGATAATACGACTATTGTCGGCGGCGGCGGCGCCAAATCAGAAATAGAGCGCAGAATAAAACAAATAAAGACCCAGCTTGAAAAAACCGAATCGGAATTTGATCGGGAAAAACTGCAGGAAAGATTGGCAAAACTTTCGGGTGGGGTGGCGGTTATAAAAGTCGGAGCGGCGACCGAAACGGAGATGAAAGAGAAAAAATTCAGGATTGAAGACGCGGTTTCAGCCACAAAAGCGGCAATTGAGGAGGGGATTGTATCCGGAGGCGGTGTGGCGCTTTTTGAAGCGGCTAAAGAAATAAAAAATCTTAAAAATCTTGCCGGCGCGTCAGAATTTGGCGATGAAGCTAAAGGCGTCGGTTTAGTATTAAACGCACTTGAATCGCCGATGAGAGTTATCGCGAAAAATTCAAATAAAGACGATAATGAAGTGATTCAGATGGTAAGCAAGGGAGAAAAAGGAATCGGTTTTAACGCCATTACCGGCGAGTACAGCGATTTAATAAAAGATGGGATAATTGATCCTCTGAAGGTTACCAGAACCGCTTTACAGAACGCCGCTTCAATTGCTTCTATGCTTCTGACGAGCGAGACGCTGGTTGCTGATAGCCCTGAAAAAAATAACCCGCCAACCGGCGGAATGCCCGGAATGGGCGATATGGGAATGTGATAAAAATTTAAAGTTTAAAATTAAAAAATCAAAATTAATGCTTGTAATACGTTTGCAAAAAGTTGGGAAAATCCATACTGCGACTTTCAGGGTTGTGGTAACTCAAAAAACTGCCGCCGCAAAGCGGAAGTATTTGGAGTTACTCGGCAATGTTAACCGCAAAACAAAAGCGGTAAGTTTGAATAAGGATAGAATTTTATATTGGATTTCAAAAGGCGCCCAGCCGTCCGACACCATTCATAACTTGCTTATTTCTCAAGGAATAATTTCCGGCAAAAAAATTCCGGTTCATAAAATTTCTAAAAAAATACCAACACATTAAGTTCAACAAGTAAGTGCAACACTTCTAGTAAAATAGGAGTGTATGAAATACAAACATTTGTCGGTTGAGGAAAGAGAGAAAATACAGGAATTGCTCT
>Ga0209210_1003099_pt1 | contig 11520 bp, 17 predicted proteins | sample RifGroA1_FD_183991 | JGI IMG/M metagenome (GOLD analysis project Ga0209210, IMG submission 183991) | Contaminated groundwater microbial communities from Rifle, Colorado, USA - Rifle Groundwater A1 (SPAdes) (version 2) | ecosystem: Environmental > Aquatic > Deep subsurface > Groundwater >...
GATGATGGTTGTATCAAGAAAAGGAAAAACAGTCGCCACGAATATGAAAATTACTGCCAGAAGAAATATTCGCTTAACATACACATACTTTGACCTATTTTTTGGGAGGTAATTCACTGTCATTTTCTATAAGTAGATCTCTAAAACGCTCCAAATCTGCAAGAATAATACCTGTGCCACGAGCGACAGCTGTGAGCGGATCGGCGGCAATATGCACCGGTATATTGATCTCACTTTCGATGAGATCGGCAAGACCTTTTACCAACGCGCCACCACCGGAGAGATACACTCCTCTGTTCATAATATCGCCTAAAATATCAGGCGGAGTGGATTCCAATACTTCTCTGATAGTCTCAGTGAGACTTTCGACCGATTGAGAGAGAGCGTTACGAATATCTGTGTCAGTAAGAATGATTTCTTTAGGCAAACCTGACACCAGATCGCGTCCCTTAACCGGCATCTCGAGTGGAGCATGAGTGGGTAGAACCGAGCCAATGGAAGTTTTGACTGTTTCGGCCGTCTTTTCTCCCAAAAGAACTTTGAATTGATTTCTGACATGAGCAATAATATCCGAATTAAATTTGTTTCCGGCGATGCGTACATTCTTGGATTTGACCACTCCACCCAGTGAAATGATGGCTATATCGGCAGTGCCGCCGCCAATATCAATCACCATATTACCGACGGGGTCATGAATGGGTAATCGCATACCGATGGCGGCCGCCATCGGTTCCTCGACGATATGTACTTCCCCAGCGCCGGCATTTCTGGTCGCATCGCGCACAGCGCGAATTTCCACGTCTGTGATTCCCGAAGGTACTCCAACAACTACTCTGGGACTAAACAATTTAGTGGAACCAGATGTCGCCTTACCCAATAAATAGCTGATCATCTCTTCGGTAATCTCAAAATCGGAGATGACACCGTCTACTAAAGGCTTAATAGCCAAAATATGGCTTGGCGTCCGGCCAAGCATCGCTCGGGCCTCGGTACCGATCGCGACAATTTGTCCAGTCTTTTGATTGACGGCCACCACTGACGGTTCGTTAATTACAATCCCCTTACCGCCAAGATATACGAGGGTGTTGGCCGTACCAAGATCAATACCCACATCGTGTGAAAAAAGTTTGCGCAGATTTTTTAGACTTGGAAATTTCATTATTCTCTTAATTTCTTAATTAGATTTCCGATAGTCATTTCCTTTAGCTCGCCTGTAGCCCGATCTTTAATTTCTAATTTTTTTGATTCTAGAGCCTTGTCTCCCACCACTACTCGGGTAGGAATGCCGATGAGATCGGCATCGGCAAATTTTTCGCCCGCGCGCAAATCGCGGTCATCATAAAGTACCTCTATTCCATGTGAGATAAGAGTCTGATATATCCCGTCAGCAAAATTTTTAGCTTCTTCAGTCAAAACCAGTAGATGAATGTCAAACGGGCTGATTTCACGTGGCCATATGATACCTTTTTCGTCCGATAGCACTTCAACCACTGTGCCCATCAGACGTCCTAAACCAATGCCATAGCAGCCCATAATGACAAGTTGCTGTTTTCCTGTTTGGTCATTAAAACTTAGATAAGGGTCCGAAAATCTCGTTCCGAGTGAAAAAATATTACCGACTTCTATCGCTTTCTTCTCTGGCGCTCCAACTGGTGTCTCTACCTCCTTATTCACTGCCTCTTTCTTCTTCTCATCTTTAATGTAAATGACGTCTTCCCCTGCCGCGGTCAGAGTTTGAAATTCATGAGAATATCTAGAGAAACTACCCCCAGAAGCAAGGGTTAAATAGGTTACATCCCCAATACCAACACGATTAAATATGTTTCGATAAGCAATTTTTGCCTGCTCATAAAATTGGTCATGTTCATCTTGTGTGCGAGAGAAAGAATACATGTCTTTCATTAGAAACTCTCTGGTTCTTAAGATACCAGACTTTGCTCTCTCTTCGTTTCTAAACTTTGTTTGAAATTGATAGACAGAAAAAGGCAGATTCTGATACGACGAAACAAACTGTTCCAACATATTTATGATCGGTTCCTCGTGTGTGGTGGCTAGACCTAACTCGTTGCCTGATTTTAATTTAGTCTTAAACCAAGGCAGTTTATCGTCCGCCCACCTATTTTGCCCTCTCTCCCAAAGTTCACGTCTCTGTAGAGCTGACATTGAGATCTCTTGTCCGCCGAGAGTATTCATCTCTGCTCGAATAATATTTTCTATTTTTTCTAAAACTCTGAGACCAAGTGGCAGGTAATCATAAATACCGGCCATCTCCTTATTGATAAAACCGGCTCGGATCAGAAGTTTGGCATTCTTGGCTTCTTCGTCCTTGGGCGCCTCTCTACGCGTCTTTGTGAAAAGTTCGGTTTGTCGCATCCCGCTATTTTACAGAAAACCACACTAAAAACAAAGTCCGCTCAGAAAATATTGCGGAGGTCTTTGATAGTGATTAAGAGCATCAGAAGAATAAGAAGGGCAAAACCGGCGGTGTTTACGATATTGAAAACTTTTGATGAGATTCGTTTGCGAGTAATCGCTTCAATCAAAATAAAGAACAGACGACCGCCGTCAAGCGCGGGAAAGGGCAAAAGGTTTATGATAGATAGATTAATCGATATCAGCGCGGTAAAAGTAAGCAAATAAACAAGTCCAAGTTCTCGCGCATCACCAACCATACCTACTATACCCACCGGACCCGTTAGACCAGAAATATCTGCGACACCTCCCAGAGCTTGAGCAATGAAAATTATAATTGCCTGTCCGGTTAATATGGTAAGTTCGGAAGTAGTTTTCAATCCATACCAAAGAGCTTCGTGCGGCGGAAGCTTGGCAATTCCTATAACATCCATAGATATGCCCACGGCCAATCTGTCTGTAACAATCCCCTCTTGTGGCACAATCACTTTTGTAGAAATACTCTGTCCTCTCTCCACGATAAAAGTAACCGGTTCTATCGATTCAGCAATGAAAAGAGAAGCTGCTTCTGGTGTCAGTTCGGAATGAACCTCACCTCTTGAAAGCGCTAAGATAACATCTCCGGATTTTAGACCGGCAATAGCCGCTGGAGTAGCAGGTAAAACGGTGGTAATAACGGTATGCGGATTCTCAACCGGAAGCGAGAAGTCGGCCGGCGCAGGTAAGCCGATAATAAAACCGAGAGAAAACAACAACCAAGCAAAGATAAAATTGCCTACTACCCCGCTAACAAGCACCGCTGATTGAATCGCCCTATTTTTAGACTGAAAACTCTCACTTGGAGGATCAGCCTCCAAGTACTTGGAGGCTGATCCTCCAAGTTGTCCAAGTTGGCTGGATTCTTCGGGATTCTCCCCAAATATTTTTACAAATCCGCCAAATGGCAACCAATTAAGCGTAAACGGCGTACCTTTCCAAGTAAAAAGCTTTTTGATCCGTGGTGGAAAACCAAGGCCAAACTCATCAACGCGAATACCGAATTTTTTGGCTACTAAGAAATGCCCGAATTCGTGGACAATAATAAGCGCGCTTAAAATTATAATAAAAATGATAAATGACACAATAAAATTAGGTTAAAATTTCTTTTTCTTTTTTAAGAGCTAGTTCTTCAAGTTGTTGATTAATATCATCAACCAGTTTCTGGAGCTCATTTTTGAGTCTAAATTTGTCGTCTTTACTAAGGATACCTTCTTTCTCCGACCGATCGAGAGTTTCCAAAGTTTTCTCGCGTTCTGCGCGCACTTTAACACGCGCTTCTTCAAACTTCTCTTTTACCAACTTTGTTAAGAGAGTTCTACGCTCACTGGTTAATTCGGGAAAGAAAACACGCACTCCTTGCGCATCAAGTGAGACAGACAATCCTAGATTTGACTCTCTAATGGCTCTGTCTATATTGGGAGCGACGTTGCTATCCCAGGGAGTAATGATTAGAGACCTCGGACCAGATCCAAGGATAGAAGCCACTTGATTGATGGGCATCCGAGACCCATAAGCTTCGACAGAGACAGCATCTAAGATACCGGAGGTGACTTGATTAGTGCGAATACTGGAATATTCTTTCCTTAACCAACCAAGCACCATGGCATTCGCATCCTTGAATTCGCTGAAATCGTACGCCATGAAATTATTGTAACACTAATGACAAGTGTTCAATAACTAGACGAGACGCGATAACGGAGTTCCCGATTGAACGTCTAATAGCATAAATTTTCTCCACGGACTTGCGCATTTCGCTTCTTTTTCTTAGCAAGAGCAGAAGATCGTCAAGAAAAACCGTCAGATTTTTTTCTTCATCGGCAAATTCCTTCGCAAAAATGAGTCTGTTCTTGGGAGATAGGGACAGAAATTTTTCTGCCACTGCGGATGTGAAAATACTGTTTCCAGATACACGGACTGCCTGCATTCGGGAACGTAGAGTCGGCGTGATAAGACTCTCTTCTCTCACAGATAGAAAAAAATAGGTATTGGAAAACGGCTCTTCAAATGTTTTGAGTAACGCATTTTGCGCTTCCAGTGTCAGACGCGCCGGTAAAATGAGAAAAATTTTACTGGAAGTAACGGCCTTGCGCGTAGACCACACTCTTAATTCTCGAGCCTCATCGATACCAAAAGTCTCCGCCTTGAGAGTAAAAAAATCTGGATTGTTGGGAAGCTCAATACCCAAGCCGCCGCAAAGCGAGCGTAAATAGAACTCTGCTTCCTCCAGAGTTCCGACCAGAAGATTAGCGTGATGAAGGTTTCTCAACATCTAAGAGTTCAACTTCAAAGATGAGAGTTGAATTGGGCGGAATTGTGCCCACCCCTTGTTCACCGTAACCATAGTCCGGAGAAACAATGATAAGCCGCTTACCTCCGACTTGCATGCCGGAAAACCCTTCATCCCAACCGCGAATAACCTGACCAACTCCGAGAGTAAAACTAAACGGAGTGTTCCTATCAAGAGAACTGTCAAAAACCTTGCCATCCGGGAGAGTACCCACATAATGCACGGTTAAAGTATCACCGGGTAGGGCCAAGGAGCCGTCTCCCACCACCAGGTCCTGCGTCTCCACACCGGTCTCTAACGTTGCGGTATTTAAATTATCATCGGAAGGATTAAAGAGATTCACAATAGAATCAGTAAATAAAAGATACGTTAAGAAAGCCAGACTGACAAACACAGCGACCCATTGATTTTTATTCAAATTTTTCATATTTTTTTAATATTTTTTTCTTAATACTTTATAGGCGTACTCGCTATATGATATGATAACCTTATGAAAGAATCAACTGATAATATTTTGACCCTAAGCCGGGTAGAAATGCAGAAACTCGCCCTAAAACGAGTGGCGGAAATTTCAAGGGAATTTACGGAGGGATTTGACTTCCTCGCGGATTATTCCAAGTCAGTCACTTTTTTCGGCGCGAACCAATTCAGGGAGAATAATCCTTATTACGCGGATGCCCGTAAACTCGCTTCATATATAGTGGAAAAACTCGGTTATTCCATCTTTTCCGGTGGCGGGCCGGGTATTATGGAGGCGGCCAACCGGGGCGCGTTTGAAGCGGGCGGTAATTCGCTCGGTCTTTTAATCAAGCTCCCCGAGGGACAGATTACAAACAAATACATCACTAAATCATTCGATTCGTATTATTTCTTTGTGCGCAAAGTTTTATTGTCTTTCTCGGCCGAAGCATTTATATTTTTCCCCGGTGGTTTCGGTACTTTAGATGAATTTTTTGAAATATTGACTCTTGTTCAAACTAAAAAAATTGTTGACATACCGATCATTTGTGTCGGTTCTGAATATTGGAATAAACTTAGAAAATTTATGGAGGAAGAACAGCTCAGTCGCGGCGCTATTACGGCTGAAGATCTTAATCTTTTTCACATTGTGGATGACCATGATAAAATTATTGAAATTATCAAGAAGGTACCTGCACGTAGCAGTCTGCCCCTAACTGAAATAAAGTAAAAATGCCGACAGGCCCCAAAATAGTAGGGATCTGTCGGCAGGATGACACGGTAGTTTTACTTACCACCATGCCAAAATAGGTTTCGCCATTGGCTTTGCGGCGCGCGCCACGCGCGCCGCCGCTTCTGCTCGAGACGAGGTAACGGCGGTGGACCCCATAGGAATCCATCCCCGCCATTGTTCTTGTTCTCACAAGAAAACATGCGGGTAATTTGACGGGCTGCACTCTTTATGATCCCGGGGAAGGATACACACTTCTCACTCACGGCGACACAATGATGTGTCGCAAAGATTTTAGCCCAAGTGGGCACCCCGGAAGCCTCTTTCCGAACCGGACTGAACCGATTCAGTCCGAATTTTAAGTCGAACAATGGAATCACGACGATCCCATCGGGCGGTGGCTCATATTTATCCGGGGACACCGCTACGACAATGTCATGACCCCCATTCAAACGGAATTCCTCGACTCCCGCTTTCAACAGCGTGGCGCTCCACGGATTCCGCACACTATCCTCTTCATCACCATGGACCGTAAGAAACACCACCTTCCTGTCGCCACCAGCACTTACCGTCTCGGTCATATCGCACCTCCTCAAAAAATTTTACTGTCCTTTTGTAGTCTAACTCTCAAGCCTAAAATGTCAAGATAGATAGTTTAAGACCCCAGAGAGATCGGCCAAGGGGTCGGAATGGCCAGAAGCATCAAAATTGCGCCGAGAATCGCCAAATTTTTCATAAACTGAACCTTATCCATCATGCGCGCTTGCCCTTCTTCTTTCCAGAAAGCATGCATGGTGAAAGTGACCGGGATAAAGAAAAGCACCAGAGCGGCAATACCTGCTGTAACGCGTACTCCAGTAATGATAGTGTAGCCGCCAAAGAGAAGTAAGAGACCGGAGATGATAATCGCGGCTTGCACCATGGGAATTTTTTTGGATTCGGTGTAGGCCGTTAAATCTTTGACCTTGAATAAATGGTTATAAGCATTGTAAAGCAAAAAACCTCCTAACAAGAGTCTGCCGATAAAAAAGATAATATCCGTATTCATATAATTTGAATAAATTTGTAAGTGGTCACATTATCACATTTCAGAAAACTTACCGCTTACACTTGTGTTTTATAAATACTTGTTGTATAATGAGAGTAGACAGTTGATAGTTTATATTTTGGTCGCAGAAAAAGGAGAGACTGCAATGACAACAAATTTATGGTTAGTGATCAGTTTTCTTTCGGTGTGGATTATTCTGATAGTTTTCATTGGATTGACCCCCGTAAAAACAGGGTCAATCGCAGTTGTATTCCGATTTAGGAGATTCGTACGAATAATGCAACCAGGCCTTAACTTCAGGATACCTCTCATAGAGTCGGTTGAGTATTACTCGACCCAGACTCATCAGGAGGAGCTCCCAGCGGAGGCCGACATGATTGATCGGGTCCATGACGTCGCAGAAGCAGGAAAGAAACTTCCCTTCCGCGTTCTCATGAAAGGGAAAGGAGAAGCCATCTTCTATATAAAGAAGACTGAAACGGAATGGAACCAGGTTCATTTCCAAGAACTCGATGAGGCTAAGAAAATGGCTTTGGAAGAGGATTCACTTCATTCACCGCTAACCGGAGAAATCGCAGTTGTCGTCGAGTGGTATCTGAAGGATGATGATGAGAGATCTATCAAAAATTTCATCCAGAACGTCATTCCAGAGAGTGAACGTAATCGAGAAGAGGAGGTCAGGAAACGTATCGAGGATATGGCGTCCAGAACACTGCAGGAACTCCTCGGACCCGTTACTCTCGGTCATGCCCAAGAAATGATGCCTCTTTTCAGCTTACTTATAAGGGAGAGGATAGAGATTCTGGTCGGGGAAAAAGGTGAAGGTGATAGACCCTGGGGTATCCACATTCGAGATGCTTACATAAAGAGCATCCATCCTGGTCGGAGAGTGAACGAGGCCAGAGCAGACGCCGCAGCCTCGGTAAGCAAGAAACAGGAAGCAATCCGAGTGGCAGAGGGTGTAGCAACAGCGACCCGGCTACAAGCTGACGCCGACGCCTTCTCCGAACAAAGAAAGGGCGAGGGTGAAGCCGCTCGAATTGGCGCAATGGCAGTGGTGATGACTGATGACAATGCCAGATTCATCGCTACCCTCGATGTGGCTGAACAGGTACTTCCCAAAGCCAACTTGGTTGTTATGCCAAGTGATCTGGGTGCCATCGGAGGCATCATCCGACTTGGCCAAGAGATCAAGAAGTAAAAAGTGTGAAATGACAAAGTTTAGTGTGCCACCGTCTATGAGGCCGACGGTGGCACTTTTTTATTTGACAGGTATAACATAATCGTGATATAATAAAACGCAGATAGAACAAAAAATCTCAAAATAGAAAGGGTTAACTCATGACTACGTTAATGATAATCGTAGTTGGCATTTTGGGTACAGTGTTTTTAAGCTTCGCGGCTTATAAACATTGGTCTGACGTAGCACCTACTCCACGACTAAATCCTATTGGAATAGTCGGAAATCGTAAATTCAGAATTAAATGGAGATGGTCATGGTTCTGGTGGGCAATCGGCATTGGGTATCTGGTGATTGCTTATCACTACTATCCATGGGAACAATTAGAAACAGGAGGCAAACTACAAAGTTTGGATCCCAAATCTAAAGTTCCTGCCCGAATTACCGACAATACCTTTGTGACCATAGTGCGACCCGGACAACCAGCTAGGGTTGTAATGGCACCCGGTTGGATGATGGTGTGGTGGGGAGATAAAAGTCGTTTTACAAGTCATGCCATCTGGGAAGGAAAAGACAAGGTCAGGATCTTTTCCGTCAGAGAGGGAGTGGAACATGCATGGATAAAAATCCATACGTACCACGACCCGGATCCGTTGTGGTACACGCGCCAATAAAAGGCGCGTGTACCACAAGGGCGCCCAAGACCATGAAGGTCGGGGCGCCCTTTTTTAGTTTTAGTAGGCCGGGTAATTGAAAGGGTAACTCGGGGTGGGAATACCGAAGGTGCCGAGAATCAGACGTATCAGGCCGTAAGCGGAAATCATGATGAACATACCGAAAATTCCCCAGAAGATTTTCCTTTTACCCTCTTCGCGACCAGCATCAACAGTTTCCGAGGAAATAAACTGAAAGATACCCCAGAAAAATACCAAAAACGCAATGGCAAAGACAAGAAGAATCAGAGGATTCAGTATGAACTGGTTGATTTTGTTTAGCAAACTAGAGATACTCATCTCCCCCTAAACTTTAAAGACCCGGAACCCTTGGAACCACAATGGTATCACCTTGACTGACACCAAGAGCAGTACCGATGAAGCGGACAAGACCCCAAACAGAAATCATCACGAAGAGAGCAATTAAGCCCCAGAGCATGATTTTCTTGGCATCCGCCTTGGCAGTCTCGTCGCCTTGGGCAAAGATAAACTTAACCAATCCCCAGAAGAATGCCAGAAGTGCGATACCGACAACAATAGGAAGGGCCAGATCTACCAGTCTTCCTATAGACCGTACGAACGTTTCCACGTTGCCGAGTGTCTGAGCGAAGGCAAATGCCGGAGCAAGCGCCAAAGTGGCGAGGATAACTTTTTTCATTTATTTAACTGTCTAATATTACTTTTAATATACCTACACGGTATGCTTATATGATACGTTAGAGAAAACATGGGCGCAACACAGTTATCCCCTTATTATTTTGGTCTATATGATACTTAGACTGGGGTTAAAATTGGGGAACCACCGCTACCGGGAAGAGGAAGAAGCAGGGCGTTTTGCATAAAGCGGATTATTCCCCAAACCGATAACATAACAAACAATGCAAGCAGTCCCCAACCCATAAGTCTCTTACCTCCCTCTACTGCCTTCTCGTCTCCACCGACGCGAAAGATAAATTTAGCCAGACCCCAGAAGAAGACAAGAAGGGCAACACCGACTAAGATAACGATAAGCGGATTAATAAGACCACCGACTGCCGTAATAAGATCTTTAATTCCAGTCATTTTGAATTATTTATTAATTATATGGGTAAAAGCGGCGGGCCAAACGGCCGGCCAAAACCGAAATCCCGATATAAGAAAGCCAGAATCCCCATCAGTGACAACAGAATGAAAAGCGCGATAAGCCCCCAGAGCATGAGTTTTTTGCCCTCTTTAACCGCCGTTTCATCCCCGCCGAGACGGAAAATAAATTTGGCCAGACCCCAGAAGAATACCATCAAGGCCAAACCCGTGATCACAGGCAGGGCCGTTCGTATCAAATCAATGAATATATCAGACAGGTCTTTGAAATTGCTTGGGGTCATTATTTAAGTTGATTAATGGTATTTTCAATTACCTGCGCAATCACCCATGAGCCGAGAAGCACGGCCGTACCCACAGATGTATAAAGAAGCGCCTTGTGGGCAGTGGCGAGTTTTGTTTGATTGCCTTGCGCTGTGACATAAAGAAAACCGGAGTAAATAAAGGCAAGCACCGCAAGTACTCCGCCGATAGGAAGAAGGATGTCATTGATAACTTTGCGTAGAAGAGTGAAGAGCGTGCAATTCGCCGCGCCACAGTTGAAGGGGTTTGGGAGATTTATCACTTGCGCATAAACAGAAACCGCGCCAACAATAAAGAAGATGAAAAGGGGGGCGAGAATAGCGGATAATTTTTTCATATGGTTGAAGTATTACGGTGCGCCCAAGATAGAAAACCCCGGGTTAAGCAAGACACTGGTTATAGTGTAAACCAGAAGCCAGGCCCCGAGTATCCACAGATAGCCGATAAGCACCTTCCTAAAAATCTCTTTGGCTTTATTTTTGGCGCTTTCATTGCCGCCTGACGTCAAGAGGATAAAACCAGCGTAAGCGAAAGCGGCCGTGGCTAGGAAAGTGGAAAGGATAACCAAGGCATTTATAAGATTTTTAGCAAGCAAAATAAGATGCCCGAAGGTGCACGGGGTAGTCACACCATCACAAACAATCAAATCAAAAGTTTGCGCTAGTAGGTCATTCATTTGATTAACGCCTCCATTTCTTGATTCGCTTTGTTTATCGCTTCCACCGTGCGGGCCCGACCGCTAGTTACGGACTCAATCGCCTCGCGGAAGATTGTATCAGTGGCCATTATATCCGGATCAAGCCAACCCTTGGATTGCAAAGCTGCGTCGTAAAAGACTGGGAAAATCGCGTCAGTCGGCCTGACAGAGAGGAGGTCGCGTCGCGCTGGTGGCAAAGCAAGAATCTTGGAGAGCGCAAGAGCTGTCTCTTTTGAGATTAATTTGGTGGCGAGCGTGAGTGCTTTGTCGGGGTTTGGAGAACCGCGAGGTATGGCCACTGCTCGCAGGCGTCCAAAAGTAATAGTTTTGCCGGAGACCCTAGATTGAGGTACGGTGGAAACACCGAAATTGAGGATGGGATTTTTATTCTTTAACACCCGAAGCTCCGAAGCAAAACCTAAATAATAAGCGGAGTCACCGCTCGTGAAATGCGTTTGAGCGTCAATCAGTGAGCGATTCCAGCTATAGTAGACCTTCGCCGGATTTGAGAATTGAGTATAAAAATCAAGAGCCGTTTCGCCCGGCGAAACCAGAAGATCAAAATTGTCGGA
>Ga0209210_1003103_pt1 | contig 11518 bp, 15 predicted proteins | sample RifGroA1_FD_183991 | JGI IMG/M metagenome (GOLD analysis project Ga0209210, IMG submission 183991) | Contaminated groundwater microbial communities from Rifle, Colorado, USA - Rifle Groundwater A1 (SPAdes) (version 2) | ecosystem: Environmental > Aquatic > Deep subsurface > Groundwater >...
CGTGTACCTTACCCTTGGTACCTGGTTATTTAAGTTTTATTAGCGGAACTTCGGTTGCGGAGTTGCAGAATCCAAAAAGGGCGACACGGGCGCGCGCAAAAATATTTTTCAACGGCGTTTTGTACGTTATTGGCTTTAGCGCCGTTTTTATTTTATTTGGGAGTTTATTTGGTCTTGGTGGGTCGGTGTTTTTTCAATACCGAGCGCTACTCATAAAGCTGGGCGGAGTTTTTGTTGTGCTATTCGGGATATTCTTGATCGTTCCAGCTTTTGCCGGAATTACAAACGGGAAAATACATTTTTCGAGAATTCCTTTTTCCCGTTTTCTTGCAGCGGATCGACAAATTCGAATTGCGAATAAACTTGCACCTGGAAACCCAGTAAGCTCGCTTTTGTTTGGAGGTGCTTTTGCGTTGGGGTGGAGCCCCTGCGTGGGGCCAATACTCGGGGTGATTCTTACGTTGGCTGCTTCTTCTGCCACGGTGGGGCAAGGCGCATTTTTGCTGTTTGTATTTTCATTGGGGCTTGCAGTTCCATTTTTGCTTACGGCGCTTGCGATTGGCTGGGCTTCTGCGCATTTTGGGAAACTCGCGCTCTCTCTTAACTGGGTTTCGCTTCTCGGTGGCGCCTTCTTGCTATTGTTGGGGATTCTGATGCTCACGGGCACATTTCTCTTTTGGATTGGGTTTGTCTACCGTTTTTTTGACTTCCTTGGGATCAATTACGAAGAGGTCTTGCTTGATTTGCTCTAAAAAGGGAAAATAGCGATATGGAAGCAAAACAAGATACGCAGAATCTTCTCCCTACGATTTTTGTGATTTTGGGGGCGACCGGGGATTTAATGCGGCGCAAGCTTGCTCCGGGTTTGTTCCATTTGTATGAACAGGGGCAGCTGCCCCCTTTATTCCAAGTGATTGGATTCTCACGCGATGAGTTGGCCACTGACAGCTTCCAGGAAATGGTTGCTGGCATAGTGGCACAAAGAGTGCCTGGAGCTGATTTGGACGCAATAGGGCGTTTCAAGAAATTTTTTGTGTACCAGCAAGGGCTTTTTGAAGAGAATGAAGGGTATCAAAGCATGGCGTCATTCCTTGGGCAGAAAGACGGGGAATGGATGGTATGCGCCAACAAGCTTTTTTATGTTGCGGCGTCTCCGCAGTATTACGAAACTATTTTCCGCAAATTAGCCTCTTCTGGTTTAACAAAGCCGTGCAGTCCTGAAGAGGGGTGGACGCGCGTTATCGTGGAAAAGCCGTTCGGGAAAGATTTGGAAACCGCCAAGGAGCTGGACGGGCTTCTGGGAAAACTGTTCAAAGAGGAGCAGATTTATCGGATTGACCATTACTTGGGCAAGGAAACCGTGCAAAATATTTTGGCGTTTCGTTTCTCAAACTATTTTTTGGATCCCGCGTGGGATAAAGAAGGAATCGAGCGGATTCATATTGCATTGCTCGAAAAAGAAGGTATTGGAGGCAGGGGTGGATTTTATGAGGGCATCGGCGCGCTGCGCGACGTGGGGCAAAATCATGTGCTTCAGCTTTTGGCTTTGTTTTGCATGGAAAATCCGGGGACATTCGGCGCTGCCGAGGTGCGAAAAGCGCGGGCCGAGATTTTACGCGCCCTGAAAATATGGAAAGGAAGCAATGTAGAGAAGATGACTGTGCGCGGCCAGTACGAGGGCTATCGGCAGGAGAAAAGCGTTGACGCAAACTCTTTAACTGAAACCTATTTTCGTATAGAAACTTATGTGGATAATAAAAGGTGGAAGGGAGTGCCAATTATTTTGGAAAGCGGAAAGGCGATGCCGGAAGACCGCGTGGAGGTAACTGTTACATTTCGACACCCGACTCCCTGCTTATGTCCGCCTGCCGGCGAGGCAGGCTCCCCAGGGAAGCACTATCAGAATATCCTTCGCTATCGCGTGCAGCCCAAAGAAGGAATACACATTTCTTTTTGGGTGAAAAAGCCGGGGCCTGCCATGGTGTTGGAGGAGAAGGATTTTATCTTTGACTATAAAGAAGCGTTTGGAGCAGAGCAGGTGGCAGACGCGTATGAGCGGCTTTTGTTGAGCGTGATTCACGGCGATCAGACGCTTTTTGTGAGCACCGAGGAAATTATGGCAGAATGGGAGTTTGTTGACCCTATTTTGCGCGCGTGGCAGAATAATGCAAGCCCGCTGGAGATATATCAAAAGAATACTATGCCTTCGGCGTGATAAATTATGAAAAAGCAAATCGGCTATATTGGTTTAGGTAAGATGGGAAGCGCCATGGTTGCCCGGCTGGAGAAAAGAGGTTGGCGCGTGGCAACATACGACGTGAACGGCCAGGGCACAGCAGAAAGCATTAAACAACTCGTTGCGGGGCTAAAAAAACCGCGCGTTATCTGGATGATGGTTCCCGCTGGCGATCCGGTTGATCGGGTGTTGTTTCGGGATAATGGCCTTGTTGTTCTGCTGGAGAAAGGCGATATTGTGCTGGATGGAGGAAATTCATTTTACGAAAATTCTATGCGGCGATCAGAGAAACTTCAAAGGATAGGCGTGGCGTTTATGGATATAGGGGTTTCAGGAGGGCCTGGAACAGTGCAGGAGGGGAAGCCGGCACTTATGGTTGGAGGAGACAAGAAAGTATTTGAAAAACTCAAACCCTTGTTTGGAGACCTTACGAGAAGGGAAAGTTTTGGATATATGGGTGAATCGGGCGCCGGGCATTTTGTGAAAATGGTGCACAACGGCATTGAATACGGTGTGATGCAGTCGCTTGCGGAGGGGTTTGCTCTTCTTAAGCAGTCGTCCTTCGGGTTAGATGTTCAGGAAGTGGTCCGCGTGTACAACCATGGCAGTGTCATTGAATCGCGGCTGACTGGTTGGCTCGAACAAGGATTGAAGAAATACGGGAAGGAACTGAAAGAGGTTTCCGGGTCGGTGGCTCATACGGGCGAAGGCGCGTGGACCGTGAAAACCGCGAGAAAATTGCAGGTTTTCACACCGGTTATCAAAGCGGCATTGGATTTTCGCGTGCAGTCTGGGAAAAAGCCGAGCTACGCCGGAAAAATTTTAATGATGTTACGGAACCAATTCGGCGGTCACAGTATCAAATAGAACACGGTATGAAAGTTTCAAAAAGCGCCAGCAGGGAAGCTGCAATGAGAAAAGCGATTACGCGGTTAAACGAATGCTTGCGAAGCGCCACGAGAAAACAGGTTCTCCTTATGTTGTCCGGCGGCTCTTCGCTTGAACTGGCCGCGGGTATAGACATGCGGCATATCGGCAAACACATTACCATTGCGGCTCTCGATGAACGATATAGCCGGGATCCTGCCGTGAATAATTTTTCCCAGATTACCGAAACTGAATTTTGCAAAAAAGCAGAGCGGAAAGGAGTAGACTATATTGATACGAGAATCAATCGCCGTATAAGTTTGTATGGATTGGCAGGAAAATTTGAGCGGGGTCTCAAGAGTTGGAAAAAGAAACATCCTGCCGGTCGGATTATCATTACGCAGGGCATTGGAGAAGACGGGCATACCGCTGGCATTCTGCCTTACCCTGAAAATCCCAAAAGGTTTGCGCAACTTTTCGAGAGACCGAGTCGGTGGGCGGTGGGTTACAACGCGACAAAAGGAAAAAATAAATATCTGCGCCGTGTCACGGTAACACTTCCTTTTTTATGGGAACAGGTAGATTGTGCTGTGGTGTATGCTACCGGATCCAAAAAGCGAGGGGCGTTGCGCCGGGTTTTCGCAGAGAAAGGAAATCTTGCAAAGACTCCTGCTCGCGTGATACGACAAATGAAGAACGTTTTTCTTTTCACCGATATTTCGTAGTAAGGCTAAGCCTTACTAAAAAAATGAGAAAGGTTCGATTCGCAAAAAGTTGTATCTATCATATTTACAACCGCGGCGTAGAAAAGCGAGATATTTTTCTCAACGATAGCGATCGGTGGCGTTTTCTCCAGGCTTTGCTTTTGTTTAATCGAGAGAAGAGCCCTTTTAATCTTCTTTGGAAGTTAGAGCAGGAACACAAAGGAAGAATGAATTTTAGGATTCTCAAAGAATTTTTGGAAAGAAACAGCAAACAGAAAACTCCCCTTGTGCGCATCATGGCAGATTGTCTTATGCCAAATCACTATCATCTTGTTGTTGAGGAGCTTGCAGAGGGTGGTATCACAAAGTTTATGCACAAACTCGGCACTGGCTATACAATGTATTTCAATAAAAAGTATCATAGAGTGGGCGGACTGTTTCAAGGAACATTCAAAGCGGTGCAGGTTGACACCGATGAATACCTGCAGAATCTTCTTGCATATGTTAATGTGATAAATCCAGGAGAATTGATTGAGCCCAACTTAAAAGAAGAAGGAGTAAAGGATGTAGAAAGAATAATGCAGTTTGCAGAATCATATTCGTGGAGTACTCACCTTGAATACTTGGGTGAAAGAGATTCTCCAATTATTGATAAAGGGGTCGCGCAAAGTCTTTTCTATAGTCGGGACAAATATAAAAAATTTGTCGAGAATGCTTTGACAACGCGAAAAATTAATACGATTGAGCATTTAATACTCGAGTAAGGCTAAGCCTTACTCAAAAAAATATGAAGATTTTACGATTTTTGAGGAAGCACAAGATAGGAGCGATGATAGGATTGGTTTATTCTGGCTCTGTACTATATTTAGTTTCGGCTTCATCCAACCGTTACCTTTGGGATATATGTTCGGATAATCTTTCGTATCATACTTGCGAGGGCTTAGGCTGGACAGTTGCATTCATTGGTGTACCCGTGTACTATCCATTAGACATGGTTTTTCCATTTCTTCCCGAATTTGAAATGAGTATGTTATTTATGTTATTGTTGATAGCCTATGCTTTTTTGGGCGCAGGAACCGAATTTTTAATTCGCAAACTTTTCAAGAGGGTAAGGAGGAGTAAGGCTAAGCCTTACTAAAATATGAAACCAGAGAATTTGAGGACAAAAATATTTTTGGACAGCGGGGATCCGGCAGAAACAAAAGAAGCAATGGCGCTTCTCGGATTTCTCGATGGGCAGACAACAAATCCTTCCCTCATAGCGAAAAATCCCGAAACCGCGGGGAAAAAGTTCGCCAAGGAGGAGCTTCTCGAGTTCTACCGTAAAGTGGTGCAGGAAGTATCGCGGGTTATTCCCGAAGGTTCCGTATCCATTGAGGTGTATGCGGACAAGAATACGAACGCCGAAGAGATGCTTAGGCAAGGGAGAGAAATGTTTTCGTGGATTCCCAATGCCCATATTAAATATCCGACAACCAGGGAGGGATTGAAGGCGGCTCAACAGAGTGTCAAAGAAGGTATGCGTGTGAACATGACGCTTGTTTTTTCCCAACAACAGGCAGCGGCCGTGTATGCCGCTACGCGCGGCGCAAAAAGGGGCGACGTATTCCTTTCACCCTTTATCGGCCGGCTCGACGATCGGGGAGAGAACGGCATGAATTTGATTGAGAATATCTTAAAGATGTACCAAAAAGGTGATGGCCATGTGGAAGTTTTAACTGCGTCCGTGCGAAATCTCAACCATCTGCTTGCGGCAGTTCAACTGGGTTCTGATATTCTCACAAGCCCGCTCAAAGTTCTGCGAGAGTGGGACCAAACAGGCTTGCTGGTGCAGGGGGACTTTTATAAGCCAGAAGCGCTGAATCCTATTCTGTATGAAGAATTGAGCTTGGAGCAAGATTGGACCGCGTTTGACATTTCACATGAGTTAACGGATGTTGGGGTGGAACGATTCTCGGCAGACTGGAATGCCCTCTTGAGTTAGAAGAAAGCAAAATGATACGATATGGGCATGAAGTACGATCTTATTGTTGTAGGTTCAGGAGCGGCGGGGTTGGCTGCTGCGTTGTACGCGGGCAGATATAAAATGTCCACCCTTGTGGTCGCGGGGGAATTTGGCGGGGAAACAAGTACGGCAGGGCGAATTGAGAATTATCCTGGAGTGAAGGCGCTCGACGGATACGAACTGATGAAGATAATGAAAGAGCAGGCCGTGGAGGCTGGTGCGGAAGTCGTGAAAGGACGGGTGGTGAACATTGAGAAAAGTGAGAACGGATTCCGCGTGGCCACCGAAAAAGAATCGTTCGAGGGAGCAACGGTGATTCTTGCCATTGGTTCTCGAAGGCGCCATCTCAATCTTCCCAACGAAAAAGAGCTTACGGGCAATGGAGTGCACTATTGCTGGACGTGCGACGGTCCTTTGTATGGTGGCAAAACTGTGGCAATGGTGGGTGGAGGTGACTCTTCAGTGAAAGGGGTAAATTTCCTGGCAGAATACGCAAAGAAAGTTTATTTAATTGTGCGGGGTTCAGAAGTGCGCGCAGAGCCAATAAACGCAGAACGCATGAAAAACCTCGGAGATAAAGTAGAGGTATTGTTCGACCATGAGGTTAAGGAGATCGTAGGAGAGCAGAAGTTGGAAAAGTTGGTTCTTTCAAGTACAAAGCATAAAACCGGCGAAGAATTGGACGATCTGATAGTGGACGGCATGTTTATTGAAATTGGTTTTGATCCAGACAGGACGTTTGCCGACCAGTTGGGCCTTGAGCTCGACGAGAAAGGGTACATGAAAGTGGATAATATGATGCGCACGAAGGTGCCGGGGATTTTCGCGGCGGGCGATACCACCACGCATTTCGGCAGTTTTAAACAGGATATTACAGCGGCGGCTATGGGGGCTGTAGCTGCCACTGCGGCATATGAATATATTGCACAGGATAGGTCTGCGTGATAGCATAAAGAGCGTAATCAAGGTAATCTATGGAAAAATATAAAAATTTCCTTGTCCCTGGGGCTATCCTTGGAGCAGGTATGTTCGTCGCTATTTCAATATTTGCAACGGGCGGATTGAATATTCCTCCTCAAGAAGGATTTCCTGCACAACTTGGGGATCCGCAGCCCGAAGAGTTAGCTCTTGGTCCCAAACTTTACGAGCAGCTTGCGAGGAAGTTAGGAGCTGACATGAATCAATTTAGTAGATGCGTAGCAGAGCGAAAATACAAAGAAAAAGTAGAAAATAATTTCCAGGAAGGTGTTCGTCTCGGAGTAACCGGTACGCCGGGAAGTTTCGTAAATGGGCAGTTCGTTCCGGGGGCTGTTCCTTATGAGCAGCTTAAGTCAATCATCGACAGTGAGCTTAGTGAAGCCTCAATGCTTCCCGAAGGCCTCCGTATTGCCGCAGACGAATACATCCGGGGGAATCCGAATGCCCAGGTTACTCTGGTTGAATTTTCCGACCTTCAATGCCCTTTCTGTAAAAGGTTTCATCCTACCGTTCAGCAAGTGCTTAATGAATACGGCGACCAGGTGAGGTGGGTATATAAACACTATCCAATCGATCAGCTACATCCACACGCACGACCTGCGGCTGAAGCGTCGGAATGTTTGGCTGAGCAAAAAGGGGCAGAAGGTTTTTGGCAGTTTATCGACGCCGTTTTCACGGCTCAGGGATAAAAGATTTATGAAAAGTATTTTTCTCTGGGGTGGAGTAGGTGTTGCGGTTGTGGCCGGAATTTTTCTGGTGCTTTCTTTCGCTACCCCTCCTACTCAAGATCAACAAAATGGCTTTGGATCTCCGCTTTCACTTCCTGTTTCCGCGCGCGACAATATCAAGGGGAATCGTGATTCTTCAGTGGTGTTGGTGGAGTACGGTGATTTCCAGTGTCCTGCGTGCGCTGCGTACGTTCCCCTTATTAAACAGTTGGAGCAGGAATTCGGCGGCGAAATAGCGGTTGTGTATCGCCATTTGCCTTTGCGGCAGATTCACCCGAATGCGGAGCTTTCAGCACGAGCCGCACAAGCAGCAGCTCTCCAGGGAAAGTTTTGGGAAATGCATGATGTTTTATTTGAAAAACAGTCTTCGTGGGCGAAAATATCCAACCCCGAGGATACGTTTGCAGAATACGCCGTTTCTTTGGGGTTGGATGAGCAGCAATTTCGCAACGATTTGAAATCAAATGAAGTGCGCGATCGCGTACAGGAAGATTATACGTCCGCGGTTGCTGATGGCTTGAATGGCACTCCTTCCTTTTTCTTCAGGGGAGTACGGATTACCAATCCGCAAACCTATGAACAATTCCGCCAGCTTGTTTCCTCGGCGCTCGGAGAACATGGAAGTTCCACAGAAGCCACAGAGTGAACCTACGCCCAAGTGGCTGGTTTTCGCTATGCTGGGCTTGAGTTTTGCGGGATTTCTCGATGCTACCTATCTCACTGCCAAGCATTACCTCGGGTTTGAAATACCCTGTACTATTTTGAATGGATGCGAACAGGTCTTGAGCAGCCAGTACGCCAGCATATTTGGGATACCGGTGGCGCTGTTCGGAGCCGTGTATTACCTTGCGGTTTTGGTTTTGATTGTTGCGTTCCTTGATCGGAAAAACGCGGTATTTCTGAAGGGGGCCGTGCTTTTGCCAATAGGGGGATTTTTAGCTACGCTTTGGTTTGTGTTCGCGCAGATAGTTTTGCTGAACGCGCTTTGTTTCTACTGTTTGGTTTCCGGCTTGTTGACTACATCTTTGTTTGCTCTATCAGTTTATTTCATCTGGCATGGATATTTTGAAGGGTTCCGGAGAAACGGAAACATTTGATCGCGATAAGTTCTGTCGTTCGCTCCGCCTTGCAGGCGCGCCCGATAGGGTGGTGCGGAAAGTGTGTGTTTTGGTTGCACAAGAGCTTCGTCCTAACGCCAGTACCGAGCAGATCGAAAAGAAGACAGCGCGTTATCTCGCGAAAGAAGATTTGTTGCTCGCCGCGCGATACCGCTTGCGAAGCGCCATTATGGAGCTTGGCCCTGCCGGTTTTTTCTTTGAAGAATATGTGGCAGCTATTCTGCGAGAGTACGGATACAAAACTCAAGTGGGAACAATCATGAAGGGGCATTGTCTTTCCCACGAGATTGATATTCTGGCAGAAAAAGAAAACGTACACCATATCATAGAACTCAAATATCACAACAGAAGGGGGGTTAAAACCGATGTGCAGGTGGCAATGTATTCGTACGCCAGATTTTTAGACATCGCGGCGGCGCATCAGAAATTTGAAGTGAAGAAACATTTCGCATGGGTGGTTACGAACACCAAGTTTACCAAAAGTGCGATTACCTATGCGGCCTGCATGAATATCCAGCTTCTTGGCTGGCATTATCCAAAATCGGGGAGCTTAGAGCAGCTTATAGAAGAGAAGTCTTTGTATCCAGTAACAGTGCTGCCATCGGCTAATCGCTTTGTAAAAGAGCAGTTCGCCAAACAAAATCTTATGTTCGTGCGCGATCTCCTTCAGCATTCCCGTCCCGAGTTGGAGAAAAAATTCGCCATACACTCTTCTCTCGCCAATCGTCTCCTCCAAGAAGCATACGGGTTGGTATAGACAATAAGCTATGCGAGAAAAAAGGCGCCTTAGGGACGCTTTTTTTGTTGTTAGGACATGGGTATGGACATTTTGGAAAATACCTGTAAAATGAGATTGAAAAGTCCGGACACGGGCACTGCATCATGTCAGGCGCTATATAGTACCTGGCCATTTTCCCTGATTGCAGTGCCCACTTCCGGACTTTTGTTTGTGTATATGTATATATTGTACCGCATTTTTCTTTTTCGGGCTGTGGAAAACTTCCTGCATTGACACTATTGTTTAGGGTGGGTATTCTGAAATAATTAGGGAAATTTGTTCGGACGCCTCATCTAGCGGGGAAAACTGGATAGGGCGATGCAAAATGCATACGCTTTTTTATTTTCCCCACCGCAATACCGAGGCCGCGAGAAATCCAAGCTTGAGACTTCAAAGTCTTGAAGTATCAGGCTTGGATTTTTTATTGACTGTCTATAGGTCAATAAGGTCCAACAATTCAAAGGTCGAACAGTAATAAGTCTGTAATGTATAACAGAAAAATTCTATGACATTCAAAAGAATTATTGGTTCTATTCTTGTACCAGTATTCGCACTGGGATTGTACACGTTTCCACAAGGAACTTTTGCTAAATCTGGTGGAGATGTAGAGGTTACCAACAACAATTTTGCTGTTGTGACCAATTATGTATCGGTAGAAGCAGAAACCGGCGAGAATCAGGCAAATGGTGGTAACGGCGGCGATGGTGGTAACGGCGGCGACGGTGATAGCGCTGGTGATGGCGGCAATGGCGGTGAAGGTGCAGAAGGTGGTGATGCAGGCGACGGCGGCAACGGCGGGTATGGTGGGAACGGAGGTGACTCAAGTGAGGGGGGAAACGGCGGCGACGGTGAAGATGGAGGTGACGCTGGTATGGGTGGTGACGGTGGTGCTGGCGGCGACGGCGCAGAAGGCGGTGAAGGCGGCAATGGCGGCGACGGCGCAGAAGGTGGTGAAGGCGGTGATGGCGGGATCGGTGGCATTATTGACACCGGCGACGCGACTGCCGTAGCTCTCGTTCACGGTACGCGGCTGTGGTTGTAAAGATGAGGAAGATGGTCATCATCCTTGGGGACACCGCAAGCGTCGCGGTGATGGCGACGTAGAGGTTGTAAACAACAGCTATGCTGATGTGGCCAATTATGTAGAGGTGGAAGCAGAAACCGGAGAAAATACCGCAGACGGCGGTGATGCCGGTGATGCTGGAAACGGTGGCGACGGCGCAGAAGGCGGTGAAGGCGGCAATGGCGGCGATGGTGGTGAAGGTGGTGAAGGATGGACTGGCGGAAACGGTGGAAATGGCGGTCAAGGTGGCGAGGGATGGAATGGAGAGCAAGGAGGTGAAGGTGGTGAAGGATGGAATGGCGGAAACGGTGGCGACGGCGCAGAAGGCGGTGACGGAGCAGCAGCTGGCGACGGCGGCAACGGTGGTGACGGTGAAGCGGGCGGCGATGGTGGTAAGGGAGGGGGCGACGGTCGTATCACGACCGGAGATGCCGACTCTGTAGCTGCTGTCGTAAATGTTGTAAACCGCAACGTTACGCGCGTTCGCAGATAGTCTCTCTGAAGGTTCCATCCGCCTCATCGGCGGATGGGCCTTCGCATATGCCTTTGAGGCTGTACTCAAAAGCATATACGAAGGCATTATGAAATTGTTTCTGTATACATCTCTAATGTTGCTCGCGAGTTTTATTGTATTGGCGCCAAACGCGGCTGAAGCAACAACGGTGCAAAACGATGTTTCGGTACGATCTTCTACGGGCGGGAATTCATCTGGCGGGGAAATAGTTGAAGGAGAAGCGCAGGTTTCGGTGTTTATTGAAACAACCGTTGATGGGGAAGTGGTCCAGCGCGTGGAAGAAGAAAAAACAGGCGTTCAGGGTGAACCAGTTGAAATAAAAGAGCAGGTGGAATACAAAAACGATGCAGCGGGAGTAGAAACAGAAGCAAGCGTTGAAATCCAAGAAGGATCTGATTCGACAACAGTAAAGCACGAGGTCGAACAGAATCAAGAAGAACAAGAGAATAAAGAGGAAAACCCGCTGATAGCTTCGATTGTCGGATTTTTCCGAAAAATCTTCAGCTGGTTTCTTGCATAAAAAGGTA
>Ga0209210_1003104_pt1 | contig 11507 bp, 16 predicted proteins | sample RifGroA1_FD_183991 | JGI IMG/M metagenome (GOLD analysis project Ga0209210, IMG submission 183991) | Contaminated groundwater microbial communities from Rifle, Colorado, USA - Rifle Groundwater A1 (SPAdes) (version 2) | ecosystem: Environmental > Aquatic > Deep subsurface > Groundwater >...
AAGGTTAGGCACTTGGCTGGAACGCCAATAAGCCCCGCCAAGCCCGACGAGACGTATATGACGTCAAAATGGTCATCCGCATATTGCAGCATATCCCAATTCTCGTTGCAGACGGATGGTATCTTCACGGCTTTACAACCCAATAGTTTGCACTGTTTTAGACTCTCCATATCAAAAGCAGATAAGAGAAATTCAATACCATTACACTTGGCCGTGTACTTTCTGAGATATTCAAACTGCCCCACGTCCAACCGGCACGCGGGCAAACGGCCGCCGACCTTATTCGCGGTCTCCTCGCTGTAAAGCTGGAACTTCACGCAGTCCGCACCGGAGAAAGACGCGGCAAAAATTAACTGCGCAGCCGCACTAGTGCTGCCATTCGCTTCGAGACCCGCTTCGGCTATTATGTACGCGCTCATAGTTTGGAAAAGAACCCTTCTTAATCTTCCGGCGGTCAATCTCAATTTTCGCGCCTGACGCTACGGGGGGACGAAATTTCGTGTTTTTAAGCGCTACTCGCAAACTATCTATCAATTCTTTATTACTCATAACAGTAAAATCCTATCATCTCACCGTCCGCTCTTTTTGCACCGTCGAAAGCAAAACCTACCTTCTTATATAAACTCAGAGCCAACTCGTTCTTGGGGTCAACGTGCAGGCGCACGCGAGCCAGATTCCGTTCCTTGCCCGCCTGCAATAAGAACCGGCACGTCAACTCGCCATAACCCCGTCCCCGACATTCGGGGTGGACGAGAAGACCCAGGCATTTATCGGGCCAATTCTCGTCCCATCCGCGAATCCACCCGTAGGCAATTACCGGATGCCCGTAGCCCAAAAGGATATAGTGCACGTCGCACGTACCCTGCCGGTAAACCGGCGGGTTCTTCAAGAACCGTTCATTTTGCGCTTGACTGAAAAACGCCTTTAGCCTGGCCTTCGTCGGCCTTACTATTCCCCGCATCATAACAGTTCCCTCCGCATAGCCTATACTTATTCCACCGGCCAGCCGCTAAATCGGCTCGTATTTCCCTTAACTCCGGGCCGAAATCCCAGATATTCTTGAGACTGCTCTTGGCCAAATCACCGACCACCATCTCGTTATCATAGTCCGCACAGCAGGCAACTACCGTCCCGTCCCAGTTGATAGACATTTTATCAAAGATTTCAGGACAGTTTTCCGCCATCGAGCAAGGGTCGAATCCAATTTTCTTTGTTCGGCTAATTTCAACTTTGTCGGCGATTTTTTCAGCAAAATGCCGAAACTCCGCCACTTCATTTGCTGTACTTTCATCGGTTATCGTACTCCCTATCTGTATGAACGGCATCCTGAACGCTCCCCTTTTTTTGTATATTTCACCGACAGTCTCAAACAACTTCTCGAAATTATCCTCTCCTCGCCACTTTTTGTACTGCTCAGCAGTAACACCCTGAAAGGAAAACTTGATAGTCGATGGGCCGTATCTCAAGTGGATTATCCGGTCAATGGCCTCGTCGTCGATTAGCGTCCCGTTGGTATTTATCCAGACGGGCACGTTCACTTGCCGCGCCAGTTTACAGAAGGCCAGGCACTGCGGATGTATGAATGGCTCCCCCCACCGAACAAACCGCAAAGCCGCACCGTACTTGGCAGCCTCCTTGAGAATCAACCCAAACAAATTGGCGGACATCAATCCTTTCGGCCTCTTGACTATGCCCTGCCCAGTCGGGCACATAGCACAATGAAGATTACACTGATTAGTCAATTCAATATCTATCAGGCGAGGGAAGTCTATTGGATTCGCCAGCTTGTCCGCCATTGTGCCGGAATTGCACTTGCGATAAATGCCGGCAAAACTGCTTAACTTGCCAGCCTCTTTAGCAATCTTTTGCATATTTCCCACCTCGAAAGTCTATGTTTGCCCGCCGCCCGGAATCGGGCCTCGGCAACGTCCCAATCCCATTTGGTATCAATGTCAATATCATCGTGCTCATCACAGATATAGGCGTAAACGTTCGTTTTCCAATAGTCTTTGCGGTTCACCCAGACATCCCACTTGGCAAGGTAGATGTACCCGTTTATCCGGTACGCGGGCGGTAAGTCCTGCCTGTTCTTGTCCTTAAACTGCTTAGGATACCAACCCTTCAAACATAAATCATTCGGCAGCTCCTTGACTACTATCGTCGGGTCTTTATACTTGTGAACCCCGACAACCATATCGGCGTTTCTATCTTTCCAATTCTCAAACGGCGGCTGGCCCTGAATCATTCTCGCCGCACCCTGTATCTGTGCGGGTCTTAGCCCAGGACTCGTAGCCTGAATCAACTGAACGTAATCATACTTTTCGCCGAGCCTAAGCAGTGAATTCACCATAACGTCCGCCACCAGCGACGTGTCCGAAGCCAATTCAGCAGGTCGCGGCTGAACGTCCGCGCCGCACTTAGCGGCCACGGCCAGTATCTTATCGGAATCACTGTTGACTATTATCCGGTCGAATACGCCGCTATCTTTTGCGGCCTCGATAGACCACTGAATTAGCGGCTTGCCGCAAAAGTCCTTAACGTTCTTGTTCGGGATTCCCTTGCTGCCGCCCCTGGCCGGTATCACCGCCAGAAAACTCTTGCCCCCGCGCATTTTGCTCTCCCTCTTGCAACCATCCCTTAATTCCTACTTCCGTTAGGCCCAGTCTCGGCTTAATAATCGCGTGCGACTCCGTGTCAGACCCGCAAATAAACGTTATTTTCACACCGGCCCGCGCCATTCGCTCCGAAAGGTCTATATCGTTCACCGCGTTCCGCCTTTTGCGCCAGCAATGAAGATTCGTCTCAAAGTATCTCAGATAACCGCGATACAGCCACGACTGAACTGCGCCAACGGCTTGCCCGCAATGAACGTCCGGTATTGGCTGTCGGCCATTTAAGTCAATGGGAAACGATACGAACTCATAATCATATTTAGTCGCCGCTTCCAGCGCCCATTCAAGATGTCTCGGATGCCAGACATCGTCGTCGTCAATTCGGGCTATCCAATCCCCCCGCAACCTGGATAGCCCGTAGTTTATCGCCCTACACGGCCCGGAAAGCCATTGATAAAACGGATGGTCGGGGTAGTGACGAACCTTTTCGATCCAATACCATTTAATCCTACCGTCGCCGATATTAGACGCCGGATACGGTGGCGCGCCGTCGCCCACAATTATCAATTCCCAATTCTTATGAGTCTGCGCAAGAACGGAATCTATCGCCTCAGTCGCGTTCCGTCCTATCGTGGGCATTATAATAGAGACAAGCGGAGTCGCCTTAAAATGTTTCGGTGCGTTCTCCGGGTAGTATTGATATTCATAATGCCTGCGGGCAAGGCGCAGGCGCACCTTGTCCGCAACACTGTACCAACAAAAGAGGAACGCAGTGATTAGTCGGTCAAGAATTACAAGATGCCATTTTCTATGTGGTCTCAAAGCAGTTTTTTAACCTCGCCAACTCTCTTGTTTCCATGCACTTTAATTGCTCCAGGCATAAGGCAACAATTTTAATAAGGTCTTCTTTATCAAATTCCTCGATAGGAACGCCCCTGTAATAAATTTGCATCGGCAACCTGTTCGGGGGCGGCCATGTGGCGTCCGCCAAGCATTGTTTCGCAGTTTCTTTACACGTCATTGTCCGGCCATTTTCTATGTGGTCTCAAAGCAGTTTTTTAACCTCGCCAACTCTCTTGTTTCCATCGCTTTTCGTCGCTCATCCACCTGTTCGGGGGCGGCCATGAACGACCAGTAATCGAGAGCCATATTCGTCGCCGCCCGAAATTCGGCGTCGTAAGCGGCTAAACGAGAATCACTTTGTTTCGGTTTGCGGCGCATGCTTCACTACCTCTCTATTCTTTCTCTTACCTCTGGTCTCTGTTTATATATGCAGTTTTCTTCACTTATACATTCCTTACACCGAGAGTGATACCCATACTTTCCACTCTTTTGCTTAGAAAACTTTTGTAAAGGTAAATTTCTGTAACATCCCTTACATATCTTAGTCTTTGGAATTGTCTTTATCATCGGGCGAATGGCGCACCACATTTCTATATCTGTTCGGTTTCCAAAATGGAAAGTCTTTGAACCAGCCCCGCTTCTCGAATTCGGTCTCCGGCTCGAAGGTGTGGCCCTTGTAATAGTCCCTAAGATTGTCCGTATTGAAAATCTTGTACTTACCCTTAATACATCTCGGCGAAACACCGATAATCCTATCCAAGTTACCCGCCGATATATCGTCGTAGTCCTGTTTATCGTTGGCCACCATCGGCATAGGCAGGCAGGCGGAGCATAAGGGGCAAATAGTTCCTCGCTGAAAGTACCAATCACTTTCCTCTTCCCGCCACCAGCCCGGCTTAACGGGTATGCCAATACTCTCTTTCAGCAGCCACGCTATCGCCGAGGCTATCTCGCAGAAAAAGGCGCCAAGCGGAGTAACGGCGGCAGACCATCTAAGGTTCACCCAGCAATTGTCTATCACCCGCCACATCAATTCCTTATCTTCAAAAACCTCATTAGGCGCTATCAACACCGGCTGATGCCAGCAGTCCTGGCCGTCTTTGTGATCATTGTAGGCCACCAATTCAGGATAGAAAGTCTCATCAATTATCTCTTTGTATTTGTCGTAGTTCGCTCCACTGCACCATAGTTCCCTGCGGGCCTTTACTGGCCGATACTTGCGCAGCAATTCGCACAATTCGGGAAATTGCGGATGCAGTAACGAATTGCCCCCGAAGAAGCCGACGCTCCCTGGATGGCCTTGCAAGGAAACAAGCGCTTGCTCACAATAGTCCAGCGTCATTTGGTAATGATTACCCTGATGGCCGATAAGCTGTGAGCAGTGGCAACAATCGTGCTCGCAGACGTTATTCACAATGATTTGAATACACGACGCTTCGATGGGCATTCTCATCTTACATCAAACCTTTCCGGTAAATTCTGAGGCAACGTAATGTTCTCCATTCGATAAGTGGAAAGCAGCCAAAAGCCAAAAATTGCCTTCCGTATCCATGGCCACCAATAACGGATCACCGCGTAACTCCACTCTAGCTTCCGCCCAATCTGCTTCTTGAACTACGGCAACAAACGGATACTTCTTCCGTTCAAGCGTCAAAAGCGTTTCCTGAACAATCTCTGGTATAATTGTTTTAAGGCACAATCTAATGGTCCACGATGGGCCATTAGTTCCGCCGTACTTAGATACCTGAGTTTTATTACTTATGGACAACTCTAACATCTCGCGTATTTCATTAGGCCACGTTTTCACGTTATTCGCAAACCGAACGTCATAGTCTTTTGCCGCCGTATCATAATAAAGCGTTCCACAATGAGGGCAATCCCTAAGACGTCTGGTGTACGACCTTATTCCTAGCTCAAAAACGTTGAAACGGGCCATGTCATAGTCCCATTGGTGCACCGCGTAATGAGGGAGTTGCAACTCCGGAAATCCCCTTAAAGCCAACCCGAACGTAACGGGACGATACAATTTATGCAGGCGCAAAAACCGGACGTCAATTCGAGCAACGTTTTTTGTTTTTTTGAGCCGTTCCACAACTGCCGCCGTCGTCATCATTTTCATTTTTCACCTCACGTCAAACCTTTCCGGGCTGGTTAATTCGTTCTTAGTGTCCCTGCGGCGCAGCTTGGCGACCCAAGCCTGCAAATACCAGATGTGCCCCGTATCCGAACCGAACGCTCCCGCCCGCTCCAATAACTCTCCACCGGCGTACTTCGCCAACGTCTCATCGAATTCTCTCTTATCCATCTCGAAATACTCGAGAAAATTATTAAGATGTTCGTTATCGAATTCCCCATCGTATGCCTCAATCAATTCCAAACCTTCACTCCGCGATTTCCATCCTTCGCGGATGGCTATCGAAATATCGGAAGTACACCGCCCAAAACCAAATTTGAGCAGCATTAAATAAGTATGCAACCCCTGTAGCCAGTCTGAAATTTGCGACCAACAACTAAACGTACCCACGCTGCGCACGGGTTTCGTTCTCATTCCCTTCGCTATTGCAAAATCAGCGTGCTTCGTCGGACTCCAATTCTCGAACCGACTGTATTGAGTAAAGAATATCTTCTCTAACTCGTTGTCCGGCGGGATTTCCCAGTCGAGCTTGTGCTGCCAGTAGAATTCCGTTAGGTACTTTTTATCGACTGGATGTTTCCACCTGTCTTTTTCTCCACTCGAACCGCCGTATTCCTGCTCGCCCTCTTCACCGTAAATAATGAATGGAATCTTCATCTTCCAAGCCTGATTGATTACCACGGCGGATACGGCAGTCTCCCAGGGATGCTTAGGACGGCCCTGTTCGATAAAGTATTTCTTCGCCAGAGACCTGTACTTGTCCTCTTTAAGGTTTATTTCCATCTTCTCGAAACCTGGACAAGTATTCTTCCTGTTCCATTCTCCGATCTCCGTTTCAAGGTGAGGCAGAACGGTTACTAAGAGCGGGGTCATCCCGAACTCGTCCCGCATCTTATAGGCTACGTAAATGCTGTCCTTACCGCCCGACCAGGGCACTATACAGTCCGGCTCGCCCTTTCGCCGGTACTTATCGCAGAGCGTTGCAAAGTAATTCTCCCGCTCAAGCCAGTTGATTGCCTTCTTCTCCTCAGACCATGCGCAGGCGTTACATACGCCCTTCTCGTTAAAGGTTATGCGCGGGCGGGTGCTCGGCGTCCAGCATTTACTACACCATCGTATATCTTCCGGCTCCATTCGTCATACTCCACCCTGTACAAGAAGCAACCTATCCGGTATTACCGGCGGGCCTTTTTTGATTATGTACTCGTCGGGATAGCGCCTCGCTAATGCAATGCCGCACCAGGGGCACTTTATCATCTCCGCGTTGCCAGCCTCCATTGTCGCCGACGACGCTACTGAGATAACGCCGCTGCCACTTTCAATTGCGCCCGGAGGCGAAAAGCTCGTGTTCTTGCAGCATTCGCACTGCCATTGCATAATGAACCGCCAGACGTTTGGGATATAGTAGGCACCATCCAGTTTAGGCGGCGGCCAGGCGAAGGGCACTTTCAATTTGCCCAACGGTATCATCGAAATTGCCTTAGCCGCCCTTTTACAGGCGTGGCCGTCTATTGTGCCATAGAAATCCTGCTCCAACTTTCTAATCGCCTTATCATTTGCATTGGAACGGTAGAGTTGGACGGTTCTCACCGCGTCGATTATCTCGTCGATAGTCTCCAACTCAGGCGAGACCTTAGGGAATTGATAGCCCTTGACCTGGTTTATCTCGCCGCAATAGCTGAACGCCGGTATTCCGCACAGATGAGCCTCGATAGCCATTGTACTGCCCGCGTGAATTAGTACGTCCGTATTCCACAAGGCATTCTCAGTAATACTAGGCGGGGCAAGGCGGCAATACTTGCCCACCGCGTCCTGATAGGCCCTCGGAATCTCACCCACCTTAGGACGAATAAAAGTTGCCCAACCTTCTTTTTCCAAGACCTTACCGACCTCGCGGATCATCTTAATCCATTTAGTCCGCCCCTCGTTGTGCCGGTCGAAAGCATCTGAGTGGATGGGACTGCCTGGGTCGGCTTCGGGTACGTTATAGTTCCTGCTGCGGTCCGCGTGCCCCCAGCCGGGCGCAAAGAGCAGTATCTTTCTATTCGGCGACGGCTGAGGATACTTATTGTAAAAGTACGGGTCAAACGGCAGTGCGCCCGCCACGAACAGTTTCTCTTTCGGGGTGTGCCCGTGCTCGGCGACAAGATTCGCGAAGTCTTTAGACCAGACTATTTCAAGGTCGCAGTAGTAAGGCCACGTGCCCATTACCGTCTTTCGTTCGGATTCCTCCATTAAGTCCCAGGCTTCGCGCGCCGTGCCGCCCTCGCAGCGCTTGACGACAACCTTAATGCCCCAAGCACGAATCGTCTCGATAAAATCGACGGTATATTCGCATCGCGGCTCCGGCAAAACGACCAGATCCGGCTTGTAAATCAGAATATGCTCCCGGTTCTTGGGCAGGAAGTCGGTTACGTTCACCTCATAGCCTAAATCGCGCAACTCCTCACCAAGATACTCATCCGTCGATTTATCGCGCGAGGGTAAATTGGTTAAAATAGAGATTTTTTGTAGCATTATCAAGTTCCCCTTTCAAATAATTAGTAATTACCCCGCTGTTTCGGCTTTTTAGAATTATCTTTTCGCCAAAGTGCATATCGCGCCCAGCTTCTCTTTCGTATCTCTTCTCAATGCTTTTCTCGATACCGCTTCCGCCATTCGGCATTTTTCTCCGGATGCTCTTCCTGATACCGCCTGATTAGCATTTATTCCCCTTTCGATTATTTTCTCGTTCTTCTTGTGGAACGCAAAGATGAAAAGAACCGAATATCCCCTTGTTCACCTGAACGATTTTGCCACAGTTTGCACACCGGTCAAACACCTTACCCCCACTTATTATGATTTTACCCGGCGGCCATTTTTCATCATCTATCATCATTATTCCCCTTTCACGTAAAAACATCTTTACCCTTTCCGACCATCCAAATATCCGCCGTCATAAGCCAGTGGATTTCCTCGGAGAGATTTGAGTTGACTACCGCGTTGGCTACGGCGGGAATAAGATAGTCGTGCCCCGCTAATATGCCGTGCTGCTTCACCTTAGGCCACCATAGTTCAATGTCCCTTTTCACAAACTGATAAGAATGGTTCGCGTCGATATAGGCGAAGTCCAGACTTTCATCGGGTATTTTCGGGGCGGCCTCCTCGCTCGTCAAGCGCAAAATCTCGACATTTTTATTTTTTGCGAACAATTTGCAGACGTACTCGTAACGGGCATCTTGAACGTCCTGGTCGTCGTTGGCTATATCGTCATAGACCTCTTTGGGAAATTGCCTGTACGGGTCGATAAGGCGCATCTTCAGGCCGGGCATACCCCTGAGTAGTAGTTCGGATATTTCGCCCGTAAAGACCCCTATCTCGGCGCCCCGTTCGGCTTTCGTGCACCTTAGAATAATGCCGATAAAGTCCCTTCTGTCCCAACTGTGAATGTTGAGCTTCATTTTGTTCCCCCTGGAAAAAATTGGGGGACTGAGTCGCCCCAGCCCCCCTAACCCGCCATCATTTACGTAAGTTTCTGGTCGGACAGAACAAGCCACTTAGTGCCATTCCAATTCATATCGAGGAAACTGCCCGAAATGAGCGTAACGGCGGTAGCGGCAACAAGCGGTGGACTAGCCAGGTATTCGGCCGACAGGTTCGGAGTGAACCCATTGGCAAAACTTACCTTCCAGCCAACGCCCGTAAGCGCACCGTCAACTTCGATAATCTTGCGCTGGCCGATAAACGTGCCCGCGCCGATAACGGCGCTGCCAACCACTGACGATCCCGCCTCGGACGATATGAACGTTACCCCGTGATAGGTAATAGTAACGCCTGCAATCGCAGTCGCCAACATCGGTATGTACTGGCGTCCGCCGGAGGGCAGGCCGGTCATTAGCTCGGCCATAATCAGAGCCGAAGCGGTAGTAGCCGCCTCAAGCACCATAGCCGAACCCTCGCCCGGAAGCCCGTACTTCTGCCACTGACCGTTAATGTACGGAGCAGTAGTATGAGCCGCGCCAACCGAGTTCGTGCAGACACCAAAGGTCAGCATAGTACCCGCATTAGCACTGGCTACACTGGCGTCCCGATGGTCAACGGTAATTGCCGCGTGAATCTGGCAAATACTGCCCGGCTCGTGTATTAAAATCCAGTTCGGGCCGACTACCCCGTCGGAAACCTTGTCGATAGCGCCTGCAAAGTGCAGGTTATTTTCAAACGACGGGTCTTCGACTTGAACGCGCCGAGCGTCGCACCAGTCGGTAGCGGTAGCGCCGGACAAACTTTCACTTTCAGCCGTTATATCAACGGCGTCGAAGTTGTAGTTGACCGCGTAGCCCGCGTTGGCCGTACCGGTGCGATAGAAAACCCTTCTGGTTTTTGTGAGGACTCCGCCCCCACCAACAATACCCTGAGACATAAAAAACTCCTTTCGTAGAAGCCGAGCAAGTTACGTTACTCCTCACTCGGCTTTTACCCCGGCGTCGCCCATCCGGGCACTCCGGGAACGAACGTTAGTAAAAACAGACAAAATCAATACGCATTTTCCCAATTTGAAAGCATAAAGCCGCCCGTTCTGCGGTTGTCGCAGACGTAGGCGTAAGTCAAGTCGAGATAAACCGTAAGGACAAGGTGCTGGTTCACGTCGTTAATAGGCTTGCCCCAGATGAAGTTCTTGCCGGAGAGCACCATCGGGTAGAAGTGATTATGGTTCACTCCGTAGATGGGGTTCTTGCCGCGAACGTAAATGGAGACGTCGTCCAGACTATCAACGTAGATAAACGGGATGCCTTTATAGACGGTATTGCCCGCGTACTTGCCCAAGTCGCCACCAAGCCGGTCGTCACTCTTGCGAGCGTAGGCTTCGATATTCTTCAAAACCTCGTTATTGGTATAGAGCCGGAAGTTGGAGAACCCGCTCTCCGGGTCTATCGCCTGGCCCGCAATCTTGGGCGTCATAAACTTGGTCTTTCTGAACGCCTCGCCGAGCTTATCGAGCAGACTATCGTTCAACTGGTCGCTGTGATTTGCGTACCAATTAGCCCAACGCGCGTTAGTCGCACTCGTACAAGCCAGCCCGCCGACCGTAGCCATCGCCGATTCCGTACTCAGAACGGCAACGGAATAGTCACCCACATAGCCCTGAAATTCGCCGGTAACAACCGAGGTATCGGCCTGAACGAGCCAGCCGGGTATTCCGAAAGGCGCTTTCGTATCCGTTGAGGACGCCGGAGTCTTCCAAGCAGCCTCTTCGAGCAAGTCCGCGAACTCGCGTGCGCAATTCTGCCTGCGGTTCTTGAACAAGTTGAAGATTCGCGTCTTATCGTTAAGGTTCATCGCCAGTTCGTCCACCGAATAGGTAAACGAGTTCTTGGCGTGACACCAGTTGACCTCGCCCTCAACGTTGACGTTTGCAACGTTGGGGGTATCAGTCTCGAACATATTGACGTGGCCCGCGTTGCCGGTGTCTTTCACCGTCAGGTCCCACGTCGCTTTCTTCCCGCCTGAGAGGATTTTCTTATCGCCGGCGAACCAGCGATTGATTACCTCATAGGTGGGGTGTTTAAGAGCTATCTGAACGGCGTCCTGATCGAAAGCGTTCATAGTAGCTACGCCCAGGTCAACAGCCTGGTCTATAGTAATACCACCTGATGCCATAAGAAACTCCCTCCTTTCTTATGGAAAAGCAATACGATGGACGAACTTCGTCGTCCGTCGTTTTTACCAGAGGTCGAGCTTTTTGCCCGTTTCGTCCATAGCGGACATTGCCTTTTCGTCGGAGTTAGCGAATTTCTGAGTCGTTTTCTGGCCGGTGGGCCGGGCGGTGAACTTCGTCTTTCGACGATTCAACTTGTCCACTACGTCCCGTTCCTTCCTTTCAGGGGCCGCGCCCCTGCCGTACAGTCCGCGAAAGCTATTTGCAGCCTTCGCAAGACTAT
>Ga0209210_1003107_pt1 | contig 11503 bp, 22 predicted proteins | sample RifGroA1_FD_183991 | JGI IMG/M metagenome (GOLD analysis project Ga0209210, IMG submission 183991) | Contaminated groundwater microbial communities from Rifle, Colorado, USA - Rifle Groundwater A1 (SPAdes) (version 2) | ecosystem: Environmental > Aquatic > Deep subsurface > Groundwater >...
AACCAAATCTTTAGCCCATTTGTTATCATCTTTTGAAGAATTTATTTTAATAACCTCGAATTTTTCAGGAAACCTTTTTTTATATTCTATCACCAAAGAATCGGCTTCCTCCCCGTTTACAAAATTCATTGCAGGAGAGCCTTCGGGAATATCTTCTTCTGGATTCATATCTTTTAAAACGGGATGTTCCACATTTATTATTCTCCACACATTTTGAATCGGATCATATTTTGACACATATTTTGGCATCATTATCTCTCCTTTTATAAATTATTCTAAATTCCCTATCACTTTTAATCTTAATTCGGATATTTGACAAAAGTTTGGTTCTAATTCTATCCCAATATATTTTCTATTCAACATTTTAGCAGCTATACAAGTAGACCCACTTCCACAAAAAGGGTCTAAAACAATATCGTTTTCCGAACTTCCCAAAGTAATAAGCCAACTCATCAATTTAATGGGCTTAACAGTTGGGTGATTATTTTCCTTATTTAAGCCTATATTTCTTTCGGTAGAGCTTGCTTTTGAACAAATTAAGAAAGGAAAAGTCCTTTGAACTGACTCTGGCAGAAGTTTTAGTTTCTCTTCAAACCAAATATCTAAATCAAAATATCTTGAAAAATCCCCAGAATCACCATAATGAGCACCAGATTTGTAAAAACCCTTTTGTTGGTTAAACTCATAAATCCCACTTTTAGTATTTGATTTTTCGGGATTAACATCCCCCTTAATACTTTTTGTTATCACCCCAGTGTCAAGTGAACTATCTGAAACCAAAAGATTAGCGGGATAACGCCCCAAAGATTTAATAGTTTGGGGATCTAACTTATCAAGTCCAACAAAAAATTTTCCGTTATCATTGTTTATTTTATACCTCTCCTCGCTGGAATTCTTTTCATTGGTTCTATATGGTATTCTACAATTATCCACCCAACTAATACCCTTGCCATTTTTTAAAGCCTGTTCTGTATAATTCTTTTCTTCAATGGATTTCATTGCTACTAAAACAATCTCTACAGCGGGTTTTAGTTGAAGACCAGCAAAACTTCCATTTAATTTTTTAGCTTCTTCGGAAGCTGGTTCTCCGTCTATATATTCTTTTAACATCCCCTGTCCTAAGCCAACTTGACCCAAACTATTTTGGCCATCTCTTCTAACAATCCCTTTTCTTTCAAACCCAAGTTTTTTATCTATTGCTTTTGAAATATTCAGTCCCTTTGGAAAACCCGATGAAAAAGCAAAATAAATAGGTGAAAAAGCAATATTAAAACCAGAATTCTCTAACAAAATGGCCATTCTACTTTGACAATCCATTCTTGGAATAGACATTACAAAAGCAAAACCCCCTGGTTTTAAAACCCTTAAGCACTCTTTCCATATTTCTATATCTGGAAGTGCTTTGTCCCACTCTCGTGACATAAAAGAAATTCCGTAAGGAGGATCTGTCACAATTAAATCAACGGAATTATCTGGAAACCACTGTAGTTTTTCTAAAGAATTACCACAAATTATTTTATTCATAAACTCACACAAAGAATACTTATTCTCCACTTTTTTTCTAGTGTTCTTGTTTTTCGAACCATTTATTAAAATCTTCAATATCAGTAACCTTAAATCTTTCTTCTACTATTTTCATATCTTCTGGACAAATATCTTCAATAGGATAACTCCTAATTTTCTTAAAAAATTCGTCTGTTTTCCTACGATTAAACCACAAACTATCCCAAGTCCACCGCATTATTGTATCCCAAATATTACTTGACCACATCTTTATTTTGTCCCACAAAATTACATAAAAAGGAACAAACTCTGCTGCTTTTCTTATATCTGATTCGGCCCAATCCAAATAAGGACAAATCTTATGTTCTGCTCCTCCCAAACACTTTATAGTTGGATAATTTTGTCCACAGGGATATTTTTTATCCTTATTCTCCCCAAAACAAAACCCCTCACAAACAATATGATTCCAACTCATACTAACTCCTTTCCTTTATCAAATAATTCTCCTAAAGACGGGAAATAATGCCAAATAAAAACTTCATTACCTACTTTATCTTTTAGAACCACATCCCCTAAATTAACATTCCAATCCGAATACATATATAAAAGGTTATATCCTTTCTCCCATAAACCCATAGGGAGTTTATGTGTCAAATTTTCTTCTAATGACAAAAATCTTTTTAGAACCATGTAAAACAATTATTACAATATTTTTTTCCATCTATTTCTTCCACAGTTCCTATTTTTCTGCAGAAGAGACATTGTTTTGAGTTTAATATTATTTTTTTTCTTGGAATATTAAAACTATCTTTTTCGTTAATTTTTTTAATTCCTATTTCCTCTTTTGTCCTTACAAAATTACCCAAATCTAACACTTTTGACTCCCCACGGGACAACAAACCAAATTTATCTTCATACGCTGCAATAGCCAACATGGAACTAAAAAAAGCATCTCCATGTCCAAGTGTGGTCTCTGGTGCTTTTAAATCATTCGTCACACACAAAATTGATTTTAATAATCTTTCTTCGTTCAATAATTTAATTTTACCCTGCTCAACAATTTTAGAGAAAGAATTTGCCATTTTCCTTTTAGAACTTTCGGTAAAAATTATTGGGACACAGATTCTTTTAGGCAAATGCCTCTCTTCCATTTCCCCACGGGTATTATCATAATAGATATAATCTATACGAAAAAAATCTATTGCTGTCGTAAAATATTCCACCTGTTTGGTATAATCCCAATCATCAAGAAATTTATGATGAATCATCACCAAATACCCTTCTCGCTCTTCAAAAACAGATATATGACTAGGATGTCTCTTTTTCCCTATATCACATCCACCGACAATCGGCCCTAATTTAACAAAAATATTTCTTCATCCTAAAAAAATATATTTTAAAACTGCTACAAAAATAGCCAAATAAAAAACATAAGAAGCCAAAATAATTATATCCCGTATCACCATCATTTTTTTGTGTTGTTTTATTTCTTCTTTGCTATAATAACTTGATATACAATTTTCTTTGTGACACTCTTTAAAATGTTTGTCAAGACTATCAAGGGATTTATATTCTTTGCTCTTTACCCCGCAAAAACTACATTTCATTTTCTCCCCCTGTTACCATTTTCTTAAACCCTGGTTCATAAAAATCAGCTACATAATTCCCCGTTTTATTAACCAAAATATTACAAGATTTACATAACCACTCGAAATCTGTCCACTCAAAAGAAACCATTTGGTTATAACATTTTGGGCATTTATCGTCATATGATATTGGGGTCCCACACACTTTACAAAAATCTATTTCCGAAGACCAAAAATAACAATCATTAATAAATCTAATACTTTTACATTCATAAGAGTGACCCCTCTTACAAGTTACAATCCCTGTTTTATTCATTATAATACCTAAATTCTAAAATTTTGTTTATCATATCTTCAGGCAAAAATTCTTTAAAACTTTCAGAGAAAGCCACATATATTTTACCCATAACTTTCAGTACAGCGGGATTTTTTAGAAACCATCCTGTGTACTCATCTTTATATTTTAATTTTACAGCTTTTTCCTCATTTATTTTTAATTCTATAACATCCTTTTTAGGGACTCTTGAAGCAACCTCTAATAATTCTGGAGAACCCTTACGTGGCCTTCCCCTTTTCTTTTTAGTTTCCTCTTTTTTCCCAACTTTGTTAAAAGATTTAATTTTTACTTTAGGGGGTCTACCCCTTCTCCCATAACCCAAACTTTTCTTTATTTTTTTAATTTTTAGTTCTTTTCTCTTTTTCTTTAATTTCACTTTTAAAGTCCTTATTAAAAACAATCATACACTTTTAACTTGGGTTCTCTTATTCGCTATTCCTGATGGAAATATCTCCCATAACCTTCCCATGTTGAAAAGGTCTCTTCTCGTTTTTAGCCATTTTATTTTCAATTTCGGTTTCAATGTCTATATCAAGAGTTCCGCAAATATCCATCAACCGAATTATAGTATCCGCTATCTCTTCTTGAAATTGTATTTTATTGTTATCCCTATATGCTTCCGCAGCTTCAGACACCTCCGAATGAACCAAACAAAGTTTTTCAAGCATATTCCCCCATCCAGTAACAAAGCCCTTTCCTTGCCTCACCGCACAAACATATTTACTATAAGAGTTTAAATCCAACATCCCCCTTTCCATATACTCCTTTTTATTTTTTTTCCTTTTGCATTTTAAACAGTTTCTCTATCCAACTATTAGCGTCTCCTTGACCCCTTTTTTCTAGCCAATTCTCCTGATTTTTGACTGCATGTTTTTTTGTTTTTCTTTGTTTAACCCCTCTACTGGGCATGTTTACTCTCCTTTTTTTGATATTCCTTCTCTAAATAATCCCTAATGCTTTTTAGTATTAATAGTCGTTCGGACATCTTGACAAGGGAACAATTATTACAAAAACTATTCATTTTTTTATTAGATAAAAATTCAATCTGTTTATCTATCTTATTCCCCCCAAATTTATCTGGAAAAGTATAATCTAATTCTTTTATCTTCCCTCTAACCCTACCATCCTGAAATTTGTATATTAAAAAGATTTTTATCTATAACCCTATCTAATTCCTCTTTAGAAAAAAAAGATTGTGTAGACAAAACTGGAGCTAATTCAAATTCTGATGCAAAAGCTTTCCCTCCAATCTTCTCTAATTGTTTCAATAATTTTTCAGGCCCGAAACCCTTTTCCCACAAAACTTTTATTTCTGGTTTATCTAATAAAGGATTATATGCAGGCATAAAACGATATTTATATTGACTATTATCCCTAAGTTTAAAAAGTAAATCGGAATAATCTTGTACCGTTCCCACTACCATCATAAAAGAACCATCTGTGGGTATATTAGAAATTTCTGCATTAAATACTTTTTCTATTTTTTCTAGTTCGGTGAATGTCAAAGGGTTTTGTGGATCAGACAAAATATCATCGGATACTGTTATTCCTCCAATCCCTGTATGCATTCCTCTTTTTACACCAAAAACGCCACCCGTAAAACTTCTAAATCTATTAGCCCCAATTTCATATTCAAAAGAAGTTTTAGATTGTTTATTTTTATCTATCAAATAATGACTTAAAATCGGATTATTTAAAACTATATTTTTGATATTGCTGATATGATAACAACAGAGTTCGTCTTTATAACTGATGTATATAACATCGTCACTTCTTTTAGCTTTTAATATTCGATAAAGAATTACTGCATAAGTAATTGTAGATTTGAGATGAAAACGGGGCAATATTAAAGCATAATATTTCCCGTCTTTTATTGCATCGTCTATATCATTAGCAATTAAGTGTATATGCCATGCATCAAAACTAAAATCAGGAAAACTGAGGGAAAAAGTGTTTTGAATAAAATTATCTAAAGAAGAAATATCTGGTTCTTTAATACTCTTGTTGTTGGTCTTTTGTAAACCATCGTAAAGAGCTGTTAAAGCTTTCTTAAAATCTTCGTCCACATGAATAAGCTCTTTCATATCCGAATCTTTAGAAGGTAATTTATGGTATCGTGACATTTACCTCTCCTTCAACAATTTCTTTTGGTGTTTCTGTAATCTTTTTTTGACTATCAACCCCCAACAGTTTACCAAAACGAATTCCTATCCTATTTATTAAATCATTGTCTTGAATTTCTTCTTTAAGTATTTTTAATATTTCGGTAATTAAAGTGTATTGAAAAGCCTCTTGTTTTAACTGTTTCTCCAGCTTAATGCTTTCAATCAAAGAATCCACAGCCACAGACCAGTTTCTGGGTTTAGAGCCATCTTCACTAAGATATTCGCTTACCTTTTTCTTTATTAGTTGAAGAACATCTAAATTTTTTGCTGTATCAATGTTTAAGTGTTCTATTGCCAAAGATAACTGTTCTTTAGCCACTTCATTTAAATAATCTAACTTTTGTGGTTTCCAATTGAACTTTTTTATCCAGGTAACAATTGTTGAAACTTCAACCCCCGCTCTTTCTGCTATTTCCCTTTTGGGAACTCCCTCGAAATACATAATTTTTGCTTGGGTTCTTATGACATCCAGATCTTTAAGTGCAAGAGCTTTAGTTTTTTCTATCACAATGTATTCCCTTTAATGTATTTTTTTTCATTTTTAATAAAAAATTTTGTTTATCCACATTTAGAATATCACAAATATCACTAAAAAAAAATGATTTAAAAAAAATATTAGCTGACCGCCTTTGATTTATTGTACCATACCTTTTATCAATCAACGCTTGTTTTATTATAGCTGCTATTAATTCTATATAAGAGTTAAAAACATCCTCATCAAAATTTCCATAAACAGCACACATTTAACTTTTTATTCGTTCCATCGCAACTTTCGCATAATCCTCGTCTATTTCTATTCCAATTGCTTTTCTGTTTAATTTTCTAGCTGCAACTAATGTCGTTCCCGACCCGCAGTAAGGATCTAAAATAACATCTCCTTCTTTGCTACAATTTTCAATTAACAACTCTATTGGTTCTAACGCTTTTTGAGTAGGATGTAATAGTTGTTTAGGCGGAACTCTCCTACAATCTATTACATCGGGTAATCTCTTGTTAAATTCAAATTTTTCTTGTGGGTAAAACAAAATTCCCTCCCATTGTCTCCCAAACGCTCTTTTTAAATCTCCTGCTGTCCAATTGTTTTTTACCATTGAGATAAAAGATTTTGGTTGGGGAACGTCCTTTAAATTGTCCCACCTACAAAACATAAAAATAGCTTTTCTTGCGAGCATTGAAAATTGTGGAATTACTTCTACAGGATAAGAATTATCCCCCACAATTTCATTAAACGGATTTTTTCCCTTATAATGTCCACTATGATATTTCATTCCATAGGGAGGATCTGTAATAATTAAATCAACACTTTTGGATGGAAAAGAAGATAAAATCTCTTTACAATCACCCAAATATAAAATAAAATCTTTTTCTGAATAATAAACTTTACTTTTTACTATCATTTAAAAATTAAAATACAAAATCTCTTGAGATTTGGGTCGTGTTGTATTGGTTTGATGAACTTTTATACCAACACTACTTTTTACCATATTATAAACTTTTTTATTCCAAGTCGAATATAATTTCTCTAATTCGGGGTGTTCATAATAAGAAAGAATAGCTTTTCCCTTAATTTTATTTAGAATATCCGCTAATCTGTAATGATCGAAATTTTGTCCACCTGGATAATAATCATTCACAACTTTTTGGTCTATCCAATAAGGGGGATCGAGATAAAAAACTGTATTTTCCGAATCAAAAAAACTAATAATCTCCCCATAATCTTTATTCTCTATTATAACTTTTCGTAATCTATCCCTAATTTTAAAAAGATTATCTACAGATAAAGAAAAAGATGCAGCCGGGTTCCTGACTCCAGAACAACCAAATCCCCTGCCAAAAGTACCCGAAAAAGATGCCCTCTGTAAAAAGAACCATATAGCCACCTTCTCAATTTTTTTTGTGGGTCGCCATCCTGTTTTCCATTTTTTTAGAGTTTCTTGGTATAAATACCGACTATAAGGTATATTTAAAAGATAATCATATATTTCATCGTGATGATTTTTTACTGTTAGAAAAAAATCTACAATATCATTATTTACATCGTTAATTACCTCCACCATAGAGGGTTTTTTATTTAGAGTAATTGATGCACCACCAAGAAAAGGTTCGCACCACACTTTATGTTCGGGAATCAATTCATATATTTTCTCTTTCATTTTAACCTTCCCCCCAATATAAGGAAACGCCACGATCCTTTTCATATTTTCTCAATTCATCCTTTTCCGTCCTTTAGTAATCTTCTAAGTTGACCTTTTGCTTTATCTTTCATAATAATTGTTATTATATCATTTTTTTGGCAATAAGATTTCATTTTATATCTCTTTCATAGGATCGGGAATGTGTGATTTCTGATTAAGAAATCTGGAAGACATCATATCTACATGTCCACTTATAAATTTATCAGAATAATTCATACAGTAGGATTTCCCATTCTTAATATTAACTCCTATCTCTTTTCTCCCGCATATTCCACAATTGTTTAAAAGACATTGTTCGGCCCCGCAAATACTATTAAGACCAGCCTCTTGTAAGCAAATTACATAAATATATTTAGTCAAAGATGTTATTTCCTGTGTAAAAACAAAATTCGGTCTTATACTGCATTTACCTTGATATTGCCCGGTTGTTCCAATGGGCACATATGCTTTATGATATTTCATTATATAAGGATCTTTCAATTTCATAAAATTTTTACAATCACGATTGTTACAAAAAATATCCAACAACCTCTCCTTTACCCATACTTATATTTATCAAAAGGACATTCCAAACATTTTTCAGCAAGATCGCACCCATCCGCTTTTATTAAAAATACGGGAATTTTTCCTTTTTTTCCCGAACTATTCTTACTTTTTTTATTTAAATTATATTCATCATACCCCCAAGTTCTCTCGCCAACATTAAATACTTTCACTCTTTATATCTCTTTCCTTTAAAGATTTTTTATAAGATTCCATCATTTCCCTTAAACATTTAGCAATTGCATCACAACAAGAAGAATACATTTCCCCATCATCTATAGAAGGTGAAGTACATCTCGTGTGCTCTAAGGATTCAATAACATCGTCAAGACTCTCACCGTTATTATTAAGTGTTATACCAATAATTTTACCAATACTACCCATCATAGCCGCCCCACAGCTTCCAATTTTTCCCAATCTGATAAAACATTCAAAAGGTTTATCTCCTTCAAAACCTAAAGTTATATATAAAGTTCCACATTCAATTTTAGCCTTTCGTGTAATACTCGGAAGACTTTTAGGTCTTATTTTTTTATCCACCTTATTTATCCTTGTTTTCAAATAACCAAACTATCAAAGACTCCCTATCTTTTTGTTTTCTTAATGCTTCGACTATTGCATCCGCCCCAAGTTCAAATAAATCAAAGGGAGATGTCATTCCATCTTCAATCGAATCTTTGTCAAATAAATTTGTCCATCCTTCGGGTCTCCACCTCTCCTTTTCTTTTTTTTCTTTAATTTCAACCATATTTCTAAACCTCTTCAATATTATTGCAGATTAATTACCAGAAATAGCAATACAATAAGCGTCAAAAACATGTTGTGTTCTTTTTTTTAACTCAGGATGTTTTTTAAGAATAAATTCCGCTACTTCTTCTTTTTTTACCCCACCATTTTTTAATACTATTTTTTTCCAACTTCTAGCTGGCATAATTTGATATTTTATTCCATTGTTTAAACAAAATGTAATTAACATTCCTTTTATTTGTGCCAAGTCCAAAGTAGCTCTTGGATTTCTTGTATATATACTATCTTCTATAATAAATTTAACATTATTTGTTAAGTCTAAAACTTCCGAAGAATCAAACAAAGAATTAGTAAGTTCTTCAAACCTTTCACTAAATTCTTTTTCCGAAGCAACTATTTCTATTATTTTTTGATATTGCCACTTTTTATTTATGACTACAAGGGTAATTCTATGAGAGTCATAATCTACTCCACAAATTCTTTGTCTTAAGGCAACCAAAGACCACTATCCGTTTTAACTTCTCTCTTTTCTAAACCTGCTTTCTTATCTTTTACCGAAATCTTAAAATTTTCCATTAACCAAATAAAAAAACTACAAAAACGACTGTGTTCGGGACATAGCCCATAAACTCCTTGATGGGGAATTTGATTCTTATTACAATCTGGATAAACACATTTAATTTTAGTTTGGCTCATCTTCTTTTTTCCTTTATCGTCTTCACTTAATCCTTTTTTTAAGGCTTAGTTTTATTTTTGCCAAATCACTATATAAAGCTGCCGATTCTTGCAGATTATCTCCCGTTCCAGATATATTTTCTATATTGGGACCAAGAATATACTCAACTGGTTCATCAAGATTTTCATTTACACATCCCTTAACAACAAGAGACATAGGTTCTATCGCCGATTCCCCCGTTTTAATTACATTGCCTACAGGTTTTTTTAATTTATTGTGCACAATCAAAAAAGAATCAGCTAAAAGATTATCTACAGCTTGTTTTATAGTATTCTCTATCTCTTTTTCTATTATATCTCCGTTTTCTGAATTCATAGCTTTTAATATTGTTATAAGAGAAGCTATATTTCCCAAAACTTCACTAAAATCTTTAATTATTTTATCTTTTATCACCGCTCAAACTCCTACAAATTATTTTATATGAACAAAAATTAAAAGGATTAATTTCACTACACCCAAAGCATCTATCGGGTGTTTTCCCAATCTTTAAATAATTCAATACAGAAAACAACTTATCATATATTTTATCAACAATTTCTCTATTGAATTTATAATATACTGGAAAAATTTCTTGCCCATTTTTATCTTCATAAAGAAGAATCCCGTTATTACAATTTTCAATATCCATATATATCTGCAACTGTACTACATGTTCCTGTTTCCCTTGTTTGTTTTTTTTAATTTGATTAAATCCATTTGTATTTATTGATTTCAAATCTACAATAAAATTATTGTCCAAAAGTTTTATAATAGCATCTAACCTCCCAGAAATTGGAGGTTTATTCTTTTTTACTACCTTTTCTTTTTCTACTAGAATATTCGCACCAGAAAAGTATCTATAAAACCTTTCGTGCATATCGTTCCCGTTGTCAAAAATTCTTTGTGTTCTTGCATCTATTTCTTCGGCTTTTTCCCCTCTCATAAAAAAATAGAGAACTCTTTCAGATTCATAAATATTAAAAACGGAAAATTCATCTCTAGAAATTAATTGTCTTCTGTCCCGATTAACAACAATAGAATCGTCCAATAATTTAATAAAATTATCAACATTAAGAACAATATCATCTTTTTTTAATTGTGAAAGGAGAGATGTAATACTAATGGCTCTCCTTTAAAACTAAGTCCCGTCGGGTAAGTTCACGGCTCATACACTCAGCTTGTATTTGATATAAATCCAATATTTTTTGCAAAGCTTTTATTTTAGTTTCCTGTTCAAATAACTTAAATTGTAAAGATTTATAAACTTTATTTCCTAAAATTATACTAGAAATAAGAAAATCCTTACTTACTCTTTTTACCTGTATTTTTTCTGTTTCCGCTGCCTTATTATTTATCGCTAAATCAAAAGCTTTCTTGTTTATATTATAATCTAACTCCTCAAAAGTCAATATTCTCAAACAATAAGCTCTCCAAGAAGCTAACTTAAACATCCACCTTCCTAAATCAATCATAGTTAATTTAGAAACATCTTCTGGAAAGGTGTAAGCCTCCCCAAAGGTATCTGGCACTTTAGGTAAAGATATATTTTTAAGATATTCTGTTGTTTTTCGAACCCCATCTTCTGGCCTCCAGACTCTAACATTTTTATCGAAAAACAATTCGTCAGGAACAATTATATCTACCTTCCCCAATCCTCGTTCTTTTAAAAGGTATTCCCAAAGATTTTTATCATCCTGGGGGTGTGCAACACA
>Ga0209210_1003108_pt1 | contig 11499 bp, 8 predicted proteins | sample RifGroA1_FD_183991 | JGI IMG/M metagenome (GOLD analysis project Ga0209210, IMG submission 183991) | Contaminated groundwater microbial communities from Rifle, Colorado, USA - Rifle Groundwater A1 (SPAdes) (version 2) | ecosystem: Environmental > Aquatic > Deep subsurface > Groundwater >...
GTGAAAACCAAAAGTATAAACAATTCCCCCTGAAAGCGATTCGTTGGCAACTTTGAAATGAAAAAAGTCATCGCCGCTGAAGAAGGTGCCCAAGACCGAACCAAATAACACCAATACTAAAAGAAAAGCAAAAAAAAGCCTTGCTACCATGTTAATTCAAACAGATGCATTATCTCCTGCGGCCCTTTGCTTCTGTACTCCAGCGTCCCGGGTGTTCGCGCAGGATGAGGATACGAAGCAACTTCCTTCAGACCTAATTTGTCAGCGTTACCGGTAAATCTGGAGGTGTTAACCAATAGATAGGTTTTATTACCAGCGTCTTTTGACTCTCTTAAACTTTTAGGGATATCGGATATTCCCAGCCCCACTCCTATGATGACTACATTGTCTACTCCCTCCAAATACATCTCCAGCCCGTTCGGAAGGGTTCCAAAATATCCCTCTGTCCCAACCACAATTTTGGTTTTCGGATCCTTTTGATTCTCTTGTTTAATAAATTCGGCTACTTCTTTTATCCCCCAGCCCGCGGTCCATTCTTCAACATATCCAGATCTCTCCCCTTGCGGCAAAGTCGCAGCTTCTACTTTGGTTAATAATTGATAGTTGATATATAGACTCTGGATGACAAAAACTCCAATTACCGCGATGGCTATATTCTTTAAGTTTTTCTTCGCTGTTAAAGGCACGCCCGATGCCAATATAAATACATATGGCAAAACAAATAAAACGTATCGGGCCGTAACCACTTTCGAAAATTCTGCCATAACCAAAATGGGTAGAACTGCCCAAGCCAATAAGAGCAATGTTCTTCTCATGTAAATCCTTCTTAAACCCAATACGATTCCCAAAACAAACAGGACAAAAGCTGACACTGGTAGAAGCTCTAAGGCGTAAGTCCTAATCCCTCCCAAGTGTCCCTTGAGGGGGTCTAGCGGGCTTGTAAAAATTCTTGTGTACGGGTAAACGTAGTCATAATTTCTTTGACCCAAAAGATGGAAGTTAGGTCCCAAGCGAAGAACATTATACATTCCAAAAGCAATGGCGTAAGAAATCAAAAGAAGGAGGAATAGTTTAGTAAAATGAATTACTTTTTTATTACGTACCTTTGGCATATCTGAAATTAACCACGTTGTCGGCAAAAGAAGCGCAAAAAAGATTCCGGGGGATTTGGTAAGAACAGCCCCGCCGAGGGAAAATCCAACCACCATGGCAACATCTAATCTTTTCGTTTTCGCCATCACCATCCCAAAAAAGAAAGTCCAAACACCAAACATCGAAAGCATCGAGTCAACAAGTGCCAGTCTGTCAAAAAACACTGCAAAAGGAGATAGTGCATATAAAAGGCCAGCCAGTAAGCTCACTTTTGGAGATTTGAATAAATAATATGAAGAAACGCAAATTCCCACTAACGTTCCCAAACCAGTTACTGTTGATAAAAATCTTCCAGCAAAAAGCGGGTCGGCAAAAAGTTTTAAGAAAGCCATGTCCGTCCACATAAAAAGGGGTTGTTTACCATCAGAAAGGGGTAAGAATCTTAAAGTAGATTCGTTAATCATAATCTGGGACCAGCGGATATAAATTGCCTCATCTACAAAGACCGGCAAATAAGTCAGTTTGATAAGCCTTAAAAAAAGCGCGATTGCTAAAATAACCAACCCCAAAAACAAGATTCTTTTCCAATCATTAAAAAGTTTTTTCATACCTTATACCTTCCCTGCAAGGCATTGAGTCGAACTTTAATTAAATCTCGTAACCCTTCCCAGGAATCTTTAACGGGACTGACTCTTTTGGTTTCCTGGTGGTGCCAATTAACCGGCACTTCGGCGACCCTTAACTCTAACTTACGAGCTAAGTAAAGCATTTCCAAGTCAAATCCGGCGGTGACTGACGCGCCTTGAATTTTTCTTGACTCGCGAAAAATCTTCATCTTGCCAAAAATTCTCTTCGCCGCCTCGGCACGGAAAGCTTTAAAGCCGCACTGGGTATCTTTGTAAGGCAGACGCAAGACCAAAGTACGAAGCAAGGCAAAACCAAAAGCCATGAGCTTTCGGGATGCCGGAGCTCCTTTGCGGCCGCTTCGGGAACCAATCACTCCGTCATAGCCATCTCTAAACTTAGGAAAGAATTTTTCTATTTGGTTTAAGGGGGTGGCCTGGTCCATATCCGTAAAAAGAACAATTTCACCCTTGGCCGCAAGCATGCCAGCAATAACAGTTCCCCCTTTTCCCCGATGCGGCTCTTTCAAAACCCTAAAGCCTTTGTGTTTACTGGCAAATTTTTCAGCTAAATCCGCAGTTTGGTCGGGGCTAGCATCATCGACAATTAAAACTTCCCAAGCATACTTTTGTTTTCGAAGATACCGGTCAACTGTTTCTAAAACTCCAGCTTGGATATTTTTCTCTTCATTGTAGGCCGGAATCACCACTGAAAGTTTAATTTTCATTCTGCTTTATTATACTCAATTTTCCCGCTTCGCCCAATTGGCATCCAACCAACCTTTTGGAATTTCCAACCCCACCCGGTCAATGACAAAGGTGTTTTTCTGCGGCGGAATTACTATCTGCATCAACGGGTCAAAATCGTTGCCGTTTAGTTTGACTCCGCGGTAATCAAACAAATACCTAAAACCAACGTCTTGCCCCAACCCCACGCTGTAGGAAAGATTAAAAGGAGAAGTATCTTTAGTAATCTTAGCCAAGAATTGAGCTATCTTGTCCTTCTGATAAAGCCCAAGGGGCGTCTCTCTCAATTGATCACTCGCCTTCAAACCAAAATGGACCAAAAGCAAAAGAACAATAAAAAACAAGAGTTTACTCTTAAGAGACACTAATTTGGCAAAAACCAAGCCGACAATTACCAGAGAAAAATTAAAATAATATTCCGAAGGACGCTTGCCATAAAAAGCAAAGGCCAAAGGAAAGAAAAGCCAGGTATAAAAAAGTCCCCGCCAAGCCGGTTTTTTTCTCCAAACATATAAAACGCCAGCAATTAAGAAATAGAAGAAAACTGAAAAAAGTCTTGAAATCGGCATCCCAAAAGTTCGCGCCACGACATTATCCCAAACCGGCAAAAAGGAAAAATAATCACGCGCTCCTCCAGCTAAAAGAAAATCACTAGCCAACTTTAAATTCAAAAAATTATTCCTCAAATCAAAAAGTACTAACGGGGCAAAGGTCAACGCAAACCCCCAAATGATATTCCTAACCCTTTTTTTATCCTTAAGAATAAATGGGACGACAATTGGCGCCAAAAGGAGAAACTGAATATGGAAACTAACACCAACTCCCCAAACCAATCCAAGAAGGAAACTCTTTGACCGAGCCAAAAGGTAGAGAAAAATAACAAAAGCCAGAGGAACAAGAAGCGGATTCCAAGCAACCGTGTCAAAAGAAAGCGTGTGGGGATTAATTGCCCAAAAAGCCAAAAACAATAAAGCAACTTTCTGACTAAAAAGTTTCTTGAGAATTAAGAAAGAAACAACAAAAAATATTAAGTTGTAGAAAATCAAAAAATAAACCGTCGCGTAAGGCGAAAGATTGCTCAAAGCGTAAAATGGAGCAAGCAAATAAAAGAAATAAGGCGGCAGGAAAAACCCGGTATCCGCCAACACGCGGGGACCGATAAGTTTCAAATCGCCTTGTAAAATTGATTTAACCGCAAGGGCGTCTCTTTCATTATCCCAACCAAAACCGATTCTTTTTTCCAAATTGTAAAACCTCAAAAAGGCAAATAATACAAATACTGTTATTACTGCTAAGTTAACGGTTGACAGCTTTTTTTTTCTAAAAGCAAAAAACACAACTACTATCCAAATCGCCAGAAAGAGAAGTGTAACGTTATTAAAGAATGATTGAATTGGAGTCTGCTTTATTCTCCATGACAAAAAGTTTTCACCATTTTTAAGAGATAATGTTGAAATACAATTTAAACCCCCGCAATCAAAGGATTCAATCACCTGCCCGTTCGCTTCAAAACGATACGCACCCGGGAAGTAGCCAAGACCCATCATTAGTTTGTCGCCAACAAATTGATTTTTGTCCATCGTGAGTCTGACGGAACCAAAGGTGTTCCCTCTCTCGCTAACTTTATAGGAAATGGCATTTTTATTACCTTCTGTAGAAATAAGTTCCGTCGTGAACCAGCAAGCCCCGCCGGCACTGGCTGCAACCACATCATCCCCAAGGGTTGTAGTCGAATATCTGTGAGGATGCAGCTTCTCGAAATCATCATAGCGGTATATATCCTCGCTTGAGACGGGTTGGGGGAGAAGATGGTTTCTATTACCATAGACGGCAAGCACAGAAACCCCAATAAAAAGTACTAAGACAATCTTCTTGTTTTTAATTTGACTAATTAAAAATCCAAATAAGGCACTTATCGCAAAAATTGCGATGCCGAGAATTCTCCAAGAAAATTGAATTTCCTGGAGAGGCTTAATTTTTTCCCAAACCGGGATCGACCAAGGAAGAATAAGATATATCGCTACTAAGGACATAATAAAAAAGAACACCACCCAAATGTTTGTTTTTTTCGCCTTAATTAGAAAATAAGCTATCCATATCGCAGCCAACCCCAAGACCACCCATTGGGCATACCCCAACATAAAGCTCATCCCGTCGTTTGCAGTCCCGTATGAAGAATAAAAATAACCCCACCTAGACCGAATCATCTGCCCAAGAGTTGGGAAGTGTTCTCGCCACTGCAAAAAATTGCTTCCAATTTTGGTAAACCCCTTCTCAAACACGGCCGGACCGACAAAAAATGCTCCAAATCCAAAAGCGCTAATGTACGCCGCAAAAGTCCAGACAACCGTTTTTAGGCAAGACCTTAGAAGAAAAAGTTTGATTATCAAATATGCAAGAATAATCGGCATTAAAAACATGACGGTAAAGTTATGTGAAATAGTCAAAAACCCACCCGTCAATGCGGCGAGCAGGGCATATAAAATTGTCCTCCGGCCGCCGGCCTTAAAAAAGAGCGAATAAGAATATAAAACTACGGGAAGAATCGCATAGGCTATAAATTCCGGGCTTCCTCTAACAAAGATAAGAGAAAATCTATATGGGGCATACAAATACAAAATTGCGGACCCAAGTGCCCCAAGTTCGGAATCGGTCTCTTTTTTCATCCATAAATAAAAAAAGAGGGTACCAATGGCTAAAGAAGCAAAATCAATTATCGCCAGAGCCGTAAAAATATTATGAGTAGCGAAATTTAAAATTATGACAAAATAATAAATAAGGGGGTAAAAAAAATTATAAATTGGGACGCCGCAGCCGTAGTTTAAGCTTCCCGCCCAGCGCAGCGGAAAGTTTCCTTCACTAAACGTAGCAATTGCATCAAAGCTTCGGGCAAAGTGATGTTCGCCGTCATGCGTACTAAAAACATTATATTTAAAAATTCCCTTCCCGGCCCAAACAATCAGAATTGTCAAAATAATTACGGGCAAGAATTTCAAAAAAAATCTTTTCATATTCTATTTCTACGCTGAACCACAAGCCCCCTAAAAACAGTCTCCTCTTCCAGTTTCCCGATTCCCTCCTGCCGCGAAATCCATTCTCTAAAAAACTTTGAACCGCCGTCTTTCTCATAAAGAGTATAAAGCAGGTCTTCCCGGTCCCCCGAGGGCTCGTAACCGTAGGCGAGAGCTTGCCACTTGAATAGGTAATCATAAGCATAGGGAATAATGGGTGGAACATAAACATCGACATTGAAAGCGCGGCCATCGGCATCTTTATAAACCCAGTCTATCGCCGCCAACTGCTCCTTTAAACTGACATTTGATCTTCCCACAACCAGATATTTCTTCACAGCCGGTATCTGCATTTGAAAAAATAAAACAAAAAATAAAACTAAAAATATCATTCCAAATTTGCTTTTTACCAAATAGGAAAGGCCAATTGCAAAAAGAAGAATATATATCAGATAGAAGCCGCTAAAATAATAATCAAAAACATTGCCCTCATTCCCTTGAAACAGAATAAAGCCAATTAAAGGTGAGACTCCAAATAAAATTAAGATTCTAAAAGTTTTATTTGCCCAAAGTTCTCTAAAATTGAGGATAACAATTGCCAGAACACCAAGTGAAAATGCCCAAAACTGTCGAATATTTGCAATCCATATCTTGATAAAAAACATTTTCCAATAAAATGACAGTCTTGCCGCCAAAACCTCCCAGAATGAGAGCCTAAAACTTTTTTCCTCAAACAGAGTTCTTAAAATTGCCCTGGTAATTACAAAATTATTTTTAATCTCAAAAATAATCTGGGGGGCAAGTGTTAAAATAAAAACAAATACGGATGCTACTAAAATTCTTCTGCTAGGTAATTTTTTTCTCTGCCAAGCGATGAAAATAGCAAAGGCCGGCAGGTAAAAAACGGCGCTCGCCGCCTCAAATTGCAGAGAAAACCCAATCATCAAAACAGCCACTACCCACCACGCCGATTCCTTTTTCTTTACAATTTTTGCCAGTGAATACAAAAGAATTACGCTGGTAAGAAATATCGGGGTGGGATTGGCCAACCACCTCGCGGCCACAATCAAGTAATAGGAAAATCCGACAATTCCTGCCGTAATTAGCCCGGCATATCTATTAAAAAACTCCAGGCTAAAAACATAAACAACAATAATTGATATCACTGTCAGAATTGCCAAAAAGTTCGCCGGCCAAACTGGATTACCTCCTCCCAAAAAATAAAACGGGGTAATAATTAAATAAAAAAGGGGGCCCAGAAGTACTCCCTGAAGACCAGTGGTGGGCCCTACTAAAAAAATGTCCCCTTTATGCAAGAAATTCCAAATAACTAAAGCGTCCCTCCCTTGGTCGTAATAAAAACCCAAAATGTTTCTAGTGTTATAAACCCTCACAAACGTCGCCCCAATCAGAATTAGGAAAAGGAGTAAATAAATAAATTTATGGTCCCGAATCTCTTTAACGATCTTTATCAGCATGCTCCAATTTATATAAGCGAATTCCCCCAATATTCCACTCATTTACAATCTTACTCATGCCAAAATTAGCCACTTCAGCTTTAGGGTCGCTAGTCGGATGACATTCGGCCTCCGGGCGCTCACAAACTACAAAAAGCTGTTCGGATATTGTCGCCTCCTTATTCCAAACATCAGCGTGGTAAACTTTCGCTCCCCAAACTTCCAAGAAATACCGATACCCATCCTCATAATTGCGCTCCGCCAAAACCGCTAGGTTAAATTTCTTACCCTTCGCTTCCTCAAAAATCTTTTGAGCGACTTCCTTGCTCCTTTGCAATTGCCTGTTCGGCGGGTATCTCAAAGGATTATTTACCAAATTAACCGCTACCAAAACAAAAAAGCCCAAAAAAAATAAAAACTTGCCAAACCTATCAAACCTCTCCGATAGGTAGCCGCTAAGTCCACCTAAAAATAAAAACGGTGCCGGAAAGAGAAAGCCAAGGTAATGGTCATAAACTTCATGGCGGTAAAAAGATAACCCCAAAATACCAAATCCGAGCCAGACCAAAAGAAAGCGGCAATGGGCGTGACCCAGTGACTTTTCAAAAAACCGGTAGATAATTACACCCACAAAAAAAACTGCCAAAAATGTGCCCACCAATTCATTTCTACCAGCCAGAAGCCGGACCATGATAAACCTAAAGTTAAGCCAAAGATTTTGCAGAAAAACCAGTAAGGTAAAAGAAAAACTGCCCTGCGGTTCAGAAATAAAAGCCTTTAGAGCCCTAAGATTCAGCCAATTGTGGCGGATGTCAAAAATAAGAAGCGGGCTCATAAGAACCAAAAAAATAATTAGGCCAATCAAGAAATATTTTTTGAAATTTCTAATTTCTAATCTCCAATTTCCAATGAATTTTAAATTTCTCAATGTCCAAATCAAAAAAACAAGAATTACCGGCAGGAGTAAAAGCCCCAAATAATGCGATTGTAAAACTGCGGCATAGGCCGCTCCCAAAACAACCAGCCAGTAATATTTTTTCTCCTGCCAAACCTGCCAAACACTATACATCGTAAGCAGAGCAAAAAAGGGCATAATGTTTGGATTCCACGAAGAGTGGGAAAAAATAATCACCGTCGGCGAGATGGCATAAAGAAAACTTGCCAAAAGGCCCGCCGTCGGTGTGAACCACCTTCGGGCCACAAAGTAAACAAAATAAATCGTCGCCACTCCCAATAAAGCAACAAGAACTGCCGGTCCTACCGGATTGTAGCGCGCCAGAAATAAAGCTGGGGCAATTAAATAATAATAAAGCGGCCCCAGATACATATTGCCAACCGAAGTTCCTGGACCAATTAAGATCGGGTCGCTCTGGGCCAAAAGACGCCAGACAATAAGGATATCCCGTCCTTCATCTCCCAAAAAAATCATGTACTCGGCAATACGGTACAGGCGCAGGAAAGCTCCCAAACCCAAAATAATTACCAATGGCCAGTTCAGCTTAGTTTTGCCCATAATTTAAAAAGATCCAAAACACTTTTAAAAACAACATTTAACTTCGCACCTGTTTGCTTACCGGCAAGCCTCGGGTAATGGTGCACCCCCACTTCAGCAAACCGATAACTCTTTTTCTTGGCCTTCACTAAAAACTCAATTTGGGTCACCTTTTCCTCCCCAACTAAAGGCTGAACCGAATCAAAAACTTGCTTTTTAATCATCTTGAAGCCGCAGGAATAATCTTTCGCTTTTAGTCCGAATAAAATTCTCGCCAATAAACTCCAGCCAAAAGTATAAACCTTCCTCAGAAACGAATCAGCCCTTTTGAGGCGGTAGCCCAAAATTAAGTCTGCTTCGTCTTTCTTAGCAATAAATTTGCCGATTTCTGAAAAGTCAAACTGTCCATCAGAATCAGTAAAGGCCACCCATTCATATTTAGCACTTTTAAAGCCGGTCTTTAAGGCTCCACCGTAGCCTCTATTTTTGGGGTGATTTACCAGCTTTATTCTTCCACCGCGAAGCGACAAGCTTTGCTTATCGTCTTTAGCAAGTTTTTCGGCAACCTCTTTTGTCCTGTCCGAGGAACCGTCGTTAACAACAATAATTTCCCATTTGACCGCCACCTTCTGCAAAATTTTTTTTGCATCTTGAACAACCCTCCCAATATTGTCCTCTTCATTATAAGTCGGGAAAAAAAGAGAGAGCTCAAGGATTTTCTTTGGCATAGTAATAATTACTCCCAAATTCTAGCACAACCGAAGTCACTCGTGATATCATCTAAAGATGACTTCAAAATTAAAAACCCTGATACCCGTTCTCATTTTTTCTTTGTTGCCTACTTTAGTTGTCTGGCTCCCATTTTTTTTAAGGATTCAAAATTTTTGGAGCATTCCCTTACCGCAAACTGGAATGGAAACCATTGTGGCTAATTATGACGGGCCGCTGTATTTGGTAGTTGCCAAAACCTTCTATAATGCCGCACAAATATCTCAAAATTTTGCTTTTTCCCTCCCCATCCAATACTACGCCGCCCACTTCCCCCTGTTTCCACTACTTATCAGAGCCTTAGCTGAAGTCACTCACTTAGTCTATCCCTATGCCATGCTCGCCGTTACCGTCTCAACCTCGACTCTGGCAATTTACTTTTTTTATAAGCTTATCCGCCAATATTCCAATGAATCCCAAGCTTTGTGGCTCACTTTTATCTTTTCGGTTTTTCCAGCCAGGTGGCTCATCGTCCGTTCAGTTGGCTCCCCAGAGCCTCTCTTTGTCGGGAGCATCATCGCCTCAATTTATTATTTCCAAAATAAGAAGTACCTTAAAGCCGGCATTTGGGGGGCAGTTGCTCAAGCGACCAAATCCCCCGCCATCCTTCTTTTTGCAGCCTATTTCTTAATTATTGGTTCGTCAGCAATTAGAAAATCCTTCAAAAAATTAGAAATCAAGGCGTACCCAATTTTTTTAATTCCACTTTCTTTACTGGGAGTCTTTTTTATTTACCAAAAAACTTTTAACAATTTCTTTGCTTATTTTAGCTCGGGGGATAATATTCATCTTTTCTTCCCCCCCTTCCAGATATTTAACTATTCCGCACCCTGGGTCGGCACATTTTGGCTGGAGGAGATTATCTTTATCTACTTATTTGGAGTTTTGGGGCTGCTTCAATTAATCAAACAAAAAGAAACTGTTCTCGCTTGGTGTGTGGCTATATTTTTTGTCTCCACCATTTTTGTTTCTCACCGGGACCTAATGCGCTATAGTCTCCCCATCTTTCCATTCCTAATAGTGGCCTTTCGAGATTTTTTGGTAAAAAGGGAGTTTAAACTTGCACTGGCTTTTATCCTCATCCCCATCTATCTTTTCTCTCTCGCATTTATCTCACAGAATGCCATGGCAATTTCAAACTGGTCGGGTCTTCTTTAAACCTCCTGATACGCCAAAATTTGTTGATTGAGAAATGAAAGCTGAATATCTGGGACAAAATTAGGATCCCTTTGTAAATAATTCGCATATCCGGCGGCAATCTCTTTCATTCCCTGCCTAAACTGAATTACTCTGTCTTCAAAATCAGAAATGTGCAAAAAACGGTGATTCCCCAATTTATAACTTGAGCACTCTCCTAAAGAACAAAGAATGTGGGGCAATTCCAAATGGTACACCGAAACCCTGACGTCCATTATATCCAAATACATAAAGGGTTGAGCGTCCTCGGGAATAATTTCTGAAGCCAGGCTGCCATTAACTTTAAGCTCCCCTGAACGGACAAGATCAGTCGAAAATTCCTGCTGTAAAACTCTCAAAACTGACTGGTAGTTGCTTTCATTCTTACCCGAAAAGCTCATCAAAACCGAAGTGTCCCCTTTTTTCTTGCCAAATTTAATGTTCTCTGTTTTCTCATCCCCAACCAGAATCTGCTCATTGTCGCCCTCGGGCGACAAAACCAGGGCGGTGGCTTGCCGCTGAATAATCCTCTGCTCTGTATTTCGGTAGACGCGGTGGAGGCTTTGAATTGAAGTCCGAAAACTCAAGGGCATTCTGCTGTAATACAGTTTCTCTAAGGGGATATTAGGCTCCAGAGCTTTCTGGGCAAAAAAGTACAAAGCCTCGGTCAGGCTGGAATGCCGACCCGCAGATTTGATAACCCCAAATTGCTTCACCTTCCGGTGGTACTGGGCAACCGAAATGGGGAGAGAAAAGTCGTGCGCCTTAAGAACCTCCTCCACCGATCCATGCCGGAAATACAAATCCACATACCACTCATCGGAATATTTGGGAAACTCGACTGCTGAATCCTGCTCGCGCGTCATAGATAACCTCAATTTTACCATTAACGAAATGTAAAAGACCAATCAAAAGCTCTCAAAAGTTGAGAGTCTTTGACAGAAAAGAACACATACAATACTCAATATAGGCATGCAAATCTCAAGACATTGGCGAGAAAAGGCACGAATGTACAAGCTAGAGGGTGTACGTTATTGGGATGGAAGCGTTAGTTTGCAAAATAGACCAGTTCCTCTTGAATCTAGGAATGGAAACGGCCATAACACAGAAGGCTCAACCACTTCAGTTGCTGT
>Ga0209210_1003111_pt1 | contig 11493 bp, 11 predicted proteins | sample RifGroA1_FD_183991 | JGI IMG/M metagenome (GOLD analysis project Ga0209210, IMG submission 183991) | Contaminated groundwater microbial communities from Rifle, Colorado, USA - Rifle Groundwater A1 (SPAdes) (version 2) | ecosystem: Environmental > Aquatic > Deep subsurface > Groundwater >...
GCAAGAACCGGAATTGCCAGCATTCCGGTGCCGACTATACCAACGGTAAACAATAGGCTTGCCGCTTTACCGGCAATCGGCTCGAGAGCTTTTGCGGCTTGATCTGCAGTAGCAATTTCGTTAATGCCGGAGCGAAAAAGTGTTGAAGCTGTCGTTGCAATAATTGCAAACATGACGATGTTTGAGAAAAACATGCCAAGGTTTACGTCTTCGCGGACCATCTTGAGTTCGTGCTTTGTGACAATTAATTTTTCGCGTTTATCCCTTTGGGCTTCTTTAATTTCCTCAATTTCTTCTGAGGTTTGCCAAAAAAATAAATAAGGGGAGATAGTTGTTCCAAGTATGGCAACGATTAATGTGACCGTTCCACGGTTAAACGTAATATCCGGAACAAATGTGCTGTAGAGAATTTGAGCCCAGTCTTGTTTGGTGACAAGTGCCGATGCGATATAGGCAAAAAGAGCAAAAGTGAGCCACTTTAGGTTTGAAGCTATAAAATTGTAAGGAAATTTAATCATTAAAAAGGTAATTAATCCTGTAAAAAAAATGGCGATAACGGTAGAATTCAGTGGAACAAGAAGTTTAGTTGCTGCAACCATTCCGGAAAGGTCAGCACCAATATTAATTGTATTTGAGATTACAATTAGTGCTCCTAAAATATAAAGGAAGATCCGGTTTCTGAACGTTGCTTTGATATTGCCTGCCAGGCCCCGTTGTGTTACAACTCCGATTCGGGCACACATTTCCTGAATCGCCGCCATTAGAGGAAAAGTAATAAATGCCGTCCAAAGAAGGGAGTAGCCGTGGGAAGCCCCTGCTATTGAGTATGTAGCTATACCGGAAGGGTCATCGTCGGATGCTCCGGTAATAATTCCCGGGCCGAATTTCTTGATTACCTTTTTAAATTTTTTTAGCACTAAGCTATTGTAGATATAATATAGATTGATCTGTCAATCGGTATTTAGTATTTTGTATTAAGTATTTAGTATGAGTGGAAAACTCTTTATCGTTGCTACTCCTATTGGGAATTTAAAAGATATTACGCTGAGAGCTCTTGAAGTGTTAAAGGCTGTCGATTACATTTTGTGTGAGGATACGAGAGTTACCGGAAAACTTTTGAATCGTTATGAAATTTCAAAAAAGCTCGTTCCTTTTAACGATTTTAATGAAGATAAAAAAGGTCAGGCAGTTATCAATGATCTCGTCTCGGGCCAAAATATTGCACTGGTTTCTGATGCCGGGACACCTTTGATTTCTGATCCCGGGTATAAGCTCGTTCGAGCGTGTATCCACCAGGGGATAGCAGTTGAAACGATTCCGGGACCTTCATCCGTAATTGCTGCATTGACTATTTCGGGTTTGCCCCCGGATAAATTTACATTCGTTGGCTATTTGCCAAAAAAAGATGTTAAACGTAAAAAGTTTCTGGAAGATTTAAAAAGAAGCCGTGAAATTGTAAGGTCTACAATAATTGCCTTTGAATCCCCTTTCAGATTACTAAAGACTCTTGAGGATATAAATGAGGTTTTTGGGGATATCGAAATTGTCGTTTGTCGGGAACTGACAAAAATGCATGAGGAGGTAAAACAGGAAAAGATTTCTGAATCAATAACATATTTTTCGAAAAATATTCCAAAAGGAGAATTAGTGCTGTTGTGGTAGCTGTCTTTGACAAGAATCTCGATGCTTTTATGTCAGAGCAAGCTTCGGCCGGTCATTTGGGAAGGTTTGGGGATTTGCAAAACAGAAAGAATCGTCGGTGCAACATCGGCAAGTAAACCTTGTGGCAATTGTTGATTGATACCCCTAAGTTCTTTAAAGACGAAAACTCCCGGTACCGGACTTAAGTTATGCTCCGTATCTTTTTCACCGGTTTGTAAGCTTATCATTTCTTCTGCGTTTCCATGATCTGCAGTTACAATCAGACCGCCGCCTGATGAAAGGACTGCGTTAACGAGAATTCCAAGATAATAATCGGCTGTTTGCACGGCTTTGACAGTTGCTTCGATATTACCGCTGTGGGCAACCATGTCTACATTGGCAAAGTTTAAAACAATGAAACTGTAGAGTTTTCGCTCCAGTACTTCAAGCATTTTTTTAGTAAGAGCTGGAACCGACATTTGTGGAGCTTTATCATAGGAAGGAACTTTCGGGGAACTTATCAGTATCCTGTCTTCTCCTGTGTAAGGTTTTTCAATACCGCCGTTAAAAAAATAAGTAACGTGTGCATATTTTTCGGTTTCGGCAATATGCAATTGTCTTTGGTTTCTTTCAGAAAAGATTCTGGCAATTGGCATAGTAACTTCTTCGGGCATGAAAGCAGCCTTGGAAACAGGTAAGTTTACTTCATAGCGCGTCAAGGTTACAAAAAATAAATTTTTTAATTTGGGGCCTCTTTCAAATGTTTTAATCACTTCGTTGCTTGACGTTTTTAATTTTGACAGGTCATCTAAAACAAATGCTTTGGTAATTTGTCGGGCTCTGTCGGGACGATAGTTAAAAAAGATAACCGCATCATTATCATTTACAGGACCAAGGGGTAAACTTGTTTCATCAACAATTACGTGCGGTTCAATAAATTCATCGGTTATATTTTGGGAATACGACTTTTCTAAAACAGCTTGGGCGCTGGTCGCTTTGTTGTCGCTTTTGCCAAGAATAGCCATATAAGCTTTTCCGGTTCTATCCCACCTGTTATCTCTGTCCATTGCAAAGTAGCGGCCGCAAAGAGAAGCTACTGTGCCGAGATTGCCTTTTTGGATTTTTTCTTCCAGCTCCGATATATAAATCTTTGCGGAAGTTGGAGGACTATCCCGGCCATCCGTAAACAAGTGGAGTTTAATTCGAGAAGATGGAATATTTTGCTTTTTCAAAAGGGCAAGAAGAGCATAAAGATGACCGATTTCTGAATGAACTGCTCCTAAGCCGACAAGGCCCATTAAGTGAATATTCGAACTGTTTTTATTAATATGTTCAATTGCTTGTTGGAAGGCTTCATTTTCAAAAAAAGTACCGTCGGCAATTGCATTGTTAACTCGAAGCAGATCCTGAAAAACAACTCTGCCTGCGCCCAAATTTATATGACCGACTTCACTATTGCCAACGTGTCCTTGAGGAAGTCCGACTGCCTGTCCTGAGGCAACTAAAAGAGCGTGAGGAAAGGAAAACCAGAGATTATTAAAGTTTTTGGGGTTAGCGCGAGTAATCGCGTTCCCAGGACTGTCTTGGGCAATTCCCCAGCCATCCAGAATAACTAAGACGATAGGTTTTGGTTTTTGGGTAACTCGCAGCATTTAGGTAATTTCATGCTCAATTTCTAAAAGCCTATTGTACTTGGCAACTCTTTCGCCTCTTGCAGGAGCGCCGAATTTTACGTAGTCTGCGTCGATCCCCACTGCAAAATCGGCAATGAAATCATCATTTGTTTCTCCGGATCTGTTGGAAACTACTATTTTAATATTTTGTTTTTTTGCTTCCCTAATTACCTCCAAAGTCTCGGTTATAGTACCAACCTGATTTGGTTTAATGATCGTGGCGTTACAGGCTTTTTGAGAAATAGCCTTTTTTAATCTTTCCAGATTCGTCGTTATAAGGTCGTCGCCAACGATTAGCGTATCCTTGCCAATTCGCTCGGTTAAGTTTTTCCATGAATCCCATTCATCCTCCGAGAGAGGATCTTCCATGGATAAGAAGTGACACTGTTCATTTAAAGTCACCAGATAATCTATAAATTCATTTGTTGAATAAGAAACAGGGCGATCTTTTATTCTGTATTCACCGTCTTTCATGAAAAAAGATGCGGCAATATCTATTGAGAAAAATACGTCCTGGCCAAGATTGTAGTTGGCTTTAGTAACAGCATCTTCAAGAAGCTTGAATCCGTCCGTGTTTGCAAAAAGGACTGGAGCGTAACCACCTTCGTCGCCAACCAAGGTAACTCCACTGTGGCTTTGAATAACCTCTTTTAAGGCTGCATAAACTTCGACTCCCATCTTAAGATTATTTGTAAAAGTAGTTGACTGGGGGGGTACGATCATGAATTCTTGAAAATCGATGTTGCCGCCACCATGAACGCCACCGTTTAAGATGTTCATCATGGGCGCGGGTATTTTAAAGTTTGTGTCTTGACGAGCTAAAAGTTTTGCAACGTAACGATATAAGGATATTTTTTCTGATGCTGCCTGAGCTTTAGCAATTGCTCCGGACAAGGCTAGTATGCTGTTTGCCCCAAGGTTTTGTTTGTTATCGGTAGAATCAGCTTTTATCATAACCTCATCAAGAAGTTTTTGCTCACTTGCTTCTTTTCCAATAAGAAGTGGCGCCAAGCTGTGAAATATATTAGAGAGAGCCTTCAAAACACCTTTGCCGTTGAATCTTTTAGGATCATTGTCGCGAAGTTCTGAGGCTTCGTGCTTGCCAATAGATAGACCTGATGGTGTGGAAAATATACCAACAGACGCGTCTGCCAGTTCAACAATTGCTTCAATAGTTGGATTGCTTCGAGAATCAAGAATTTCTCTGGCAACGATTTTTTTAATCTGGGCCATAGGGCAGAAATTACGCTTTAACTAATTTTTTTTCAGCCTCGTATATATTTTGACGAGTGATGTCGATTGCATCAGGATTAACCGATATAGACGTTATACCCCATTCTACAAGCATTCTGGCAAGATCTGGGTAAACTGAAGGTCCTTCGCCGCAGATTGATGATGATATTTTATAATGATTGGCTTTTTGAATGGCAGTTCGTAGTGCCCATAGAACAGACGGGTCGAGCTCTGAAAATTCATTAGATACTTCTTCGTTATCGCGATCGGTACCTAAAATTAGCATAGTTAGATCATTTGAGCCAATTGAAATTCCATCAATTCCTACTTTTATGAACTCATCAAGAGAGATAACATTAGCTGGTATTTCAACCATCATATAGAACTTGAAGGAATGATCATTAAAAAGGCCCGACTCTTCAACCAGATTTTTGACTACTACAAGTTCTTTCGGACGTCTGACGAAAGGTATCATAAGGTGAAGATTTTTGTGTTTTTGACGTGCTTTTTTAAGTGCCGCCAATTCTAGTTTAAAGACATCGGGCTCTTTAATATAGCGGAAGGCTCCTCTGTAGCCGAGCATTGGGTTTGATTCCTGCGGCTCGTATTTATCTCCTCCTTCTAGATTGCGGTATTCGTTGGATTTAAGATCGGTAGCTCGATAAATTACTGGCCGCATGCTAAAAGCTTTACCAAAAATACTTAGGCTGTCGGTAAGTTTTTGGATGAACACGTTGGTCTTTTTTTCTTCAATAAATTTTTTGGGATGAATTCCAATTTGCGCCAGAATAAACTCCGCTCGAAGCAAGCCTACCCCGTCAACATTTTTAGAGGCGATTTGAGATGCTAAGTGGGGTTCTGCTAGGTTAACGAAGACGTGTGTTGCAGTTTTATGTACAACTCGGTTTTTATCAACTTCTTTTGCTTCCCCTGTACTACTTTCTTTTAAGAATTGCCCCTTGTAAATTAGGCCTTTGGCTCCATCAACAGTTATGATCATTCCTTCTTTCAAAACTTTTGTCGCTTTTTCTGTCCCGACAACACAGGCTATTCCAAGTTCTCTTGAAACAATAGCGGCATGTGAAGTTCGTCCTCCTCGGTCCGTAACTATGGCAATTGCCCTTCGCATAGCCGGAACAAAATCCGGGTTGGTCATCTCTGTTACTAAAACGTCGCCTCTTTCTACTTTTGAAAGTTCACTAGCATCTTTAATTTTGACAACTCTGCCGGTACCAATAATGGGAGAAGCAGGAGCGCCTTGAAGTATAACTTCCTGATTTTTGGGCAAACGTTTTTGAAGTTTTTGGGCGTCTTTATCTGCCTTTATAGTTGTTACAGGTCTTGTTTGAACAATATATAGTTTGCCGTTTTGATAAGCCCATTCAATGTCCTGCGGAAAGAAATAATGCTTTTCAATCCTTTCCCCTATCTTGGCAAGTTCGATAATATCTTTGTCTTTAAGCTTTTGGATACTTGCATACTCTTTCGAAAGTTTAATAAGTCTATTGCCCTTGGGTGAACCTACTAATTGATTTTTTTGAGTAGAGGTGGATTTTCCAATGATTTTGAAATCTTTTTTTGAAACTTCGTAATGATCGGGTGTTTCCTGGCCGCTAACTATTAACTCACCTAGCCCAAATATGGCCTCAATGGTTATTTTTTGTTTGTCGTGTGTTATTGGGTCAATGGTAAACATTACTCCGGATACTTCAGATTGAATCATTATCTGAATAGGTATGGCGATTCCTACTTTAAAGTGATCGTAGTTTTTGGTAGCTCTGTAGAAAATAGCGCGAGCTTCAAACAGCGATGCCCAAGCAGAAAGTAGAGCCTCTTTTAAGGCCTTTTTCCCTTTGACATTAAGGTATGTAGATTGCTGTCCTGCAAATGAGGCTTCTGGAAGGTCTTCTGCTGTCGCTGAAGAGCGCACGGCAACGTATGGAGAAGCTCTTTTAGTCAGTTCTTGGTAATGCTTTTCAAGGTCTTTTTCGAAATCGTTATCCAGTTTGATTTTTTTTATTTCGCCTTGGCAAGCCTTAGCCTTGGTTTCAAGCTGCAGGGGGTTTTCAACATCCAAGTCATAAAGGATACCCCGCATTCTGGAAAGCGCACCTGATTTATTAATAGCGTCAAAATAGGCCTTGGCGGTGACAATAAAACCATAAGGTACCGGTGCCTTAATTTTGGACAGTTCGCCAAGATTTGCGCCTTTTCCGCCAACAAAATTGACATCATTTCGGTCAACTTGAGAAAACCAAACAATATCCTGCATTGGAAAATATCTCTGGAAAAACCTCTTTAGCTTATTGTAACAAAAGTTAGGATTTAAGGTGTTTTAGAAACAGGAGTGTAAGTAGTGTTGTGTCATTCAGTTGAGTTTTGCCTTGTTTTTTCAGGTAATCGATTTTAAGTAGAGATGAGAAAATTTTATTAAGTGTTTCCATTTGGAAATATTTAGCTTGATTTTGGATTTTTTGCCATTGCCAAGTTGCAATTGGCTTTTTTAAAAAATTCGCAACTGCTTCTTTTGGTAAACCTTTTTTGGCAAATATTAAGAGTTGGAGGCGATAAGCTAAATGCCAAATTAAATTTGACTCATTGGTTAACCTTCTTAGTAAGAGTAATGCCGATGTGCTTTTGGGGGAAACAGAGTCAAGAAACTGAAAAAGTATTGCGGGCTTTTTAAACTCTTGGATAGAAGCGTTTTTGATTTTGTCTGGTATTTTGATTTTTTGTCTTTCCCAAAAAATCACATCCTGATTTTGGGGAATTTGATTAATGTCGGCAGCAGTAATTTTTTTTTGAAACAAATAGTCTTCGCAAATAATGGTTTTATTTTGGGAAAATAAATTCTGTGAAAGTAGACTTTCTTTGAAATTCTCTCTTGTATGCTCGTGGGTAAATCTAATTTTTTGATAATTTGGATATTTGCCAAGAAGAACTTCTATGAAGTTATACGAAGAAGTTGTATCTTGGCCATGAATTATGTGGATCATGATGCTTTATAAACCGTGGAGTTCTTTTTGATTTCTTTTTCTGTTTTTAAACCAAATTCATCGCCCTTTTTAGCAATATCGATTGCCGTGCGCTCAATTTGCATTGATGAAACTACTTGTGTGAAATCTTGGCCGTTTTTGTCCGTGAGTTTTACGCTGTCGCCAATTTTTAAATCCCCTTTCGTAATCTTAACCACGGCAACTTGAATTTTGTCATAATAATGGGTGACCTTGCCTATTTGTTGGTCGGAAATGTCAGTTCACCTCGCTTTCTAACATTATTTTGTCGATTTTTTCCTGCGCATGTTTTAGCTTATTTTGACAAATTTTATGGAGTTTTAAGCCTTCGGTAAGAAGTGCTAATCCTTCTTCAAGCTCAGTGTTTTTAGTTTCAAGCTTTTCAATAATTTCTTCAAGTCTCTTTAGGGTCTGCGCGAACGTCAAATCCTTAGCCATTTAACCTTCTTTTTCCAAAACTTTTGATAGGAAACTTCCTTTAAACAATTGTACTTTAACATTTGCGCCAACTTCAATAGATTGAATGCTTTGGACAATCTTGCCGTTTTCGTCGTAAGCTATACTATAGCCTCTTTTTAAAGTATTCTTTGGCGAAAGTAAGTTTAGTTTCCAGTAAAGTAAAGTGAGCTGTTGCTTGTTTTCCAACAGCAGCGATTTTTGACAATTTTTAAGTGCCTGGTACAGAAAATCGAGGTGTTTGGGCATCTGTTGGTACCTGTCTTTATGGGTTATTAACTTGTGATATGTAAGGTCGCAAAACTGAGAGCAAGATGAGAGATTGACAGCAAAATTCTTTTGCGCTCTGGCTACTAAATCGCCTAATCGCTCTTCCAGATTTATAAAATCTCTGGTAATAATTTTGGCAGCATCTGTTGGTGTTGACGCTTGTATATCGGCAACAAGGGAGGCTATGGTTATGTCTTTTTCGTGTCCGACACCGACAATTATAGGCGTTTTCGCATTATATATTACACCCGCCAGTCCTTCATCGTTATAAGCTTGAAGATCTTCTTGCGAACCACCGCCTCTGATTAATATCACCGCGTCAAAATTTTTTTTGTCGGCCAGTTTCAGCGCCTTTGAGATTTGCGCGACTGCTCTTGTCCCCTGAACAACAACGTTATAAAGCTTAATTTTTATGATTGGAAAACTATCGGTGCTATGTCTTTTGAAATCATGCCAAGCGTCTGAAATGTCCGATGTGATGACTGCTATGTTTGTGGGAAAAGAAGGAAGTCCTTTTTTGTTTTTTTGTTCAAAATATCCTTTTTTCTCAAGCTTTTCTTTAAGCTTTTCCATTTGAGCTAAAAGCACTCCTTCACCGAATTCCTCGATTTTTAAAACATACATTTGTAAGCGAGCTTCTTTTTCCCAGAGGGTTAGATTTCCAAGCGCAAGAATTTTTTGGCCATTTTCGATTTTAAAATCTAGGTTACGATATATATCAGGTTCTAAAATGCAGGGGAGCTTGTATTCCGTTTGAGTATCTTTAAGATCAAAATACAGATAACGGTAACTAGAATTTAAACCTTTGAAAGAAGCAGTTTCACCTTCCACCCAAAAGCTCAATTTCTCGAGTTCTGATCTTGTATAACTATTTATCTCAGTAACGGTATAAACTGTTTTACCTTCAAATATGCGCATTGATTTTTAAACTAACTTCAGAAGTATAACATCTACTGTTTTTCTAGCTTTTTTCAACTAGTTTGATGTTGACAACTGTGAAGATTTAGCCTTATTTTGGGGGCTTGACAGTAATTTTTACACGCTGTATAAGGTTAGAGCTTATCGCAAGATAAGTAACTTGAAAGGGCTTCTCGCAAGAGAGGCCTTTTCTTATGTTAAGTTTCTAAAGAAAGTTGACGCTTCTTGCCATTTCATTAAGTATTCCTCTAATTTCTTCCAAATTGTTTTGATCATCAAGCTGTTGATACCTAATTTGTATGGGGTTTTTGCTGTTGAAAACCAGATAAATAATTTGAGAATAACCTTTTGGGATAATGCCGGCGCCTGTCGTAACTGTTTCGATTTTTTTAACCAGCTTTGAATCGATTTCGACAGTTTGCGAGGATAAAACGTTATAAAATTCATTGGGATTTTCGAAAAATTTAAGAGTGGGTTCCCAATCTTCGAGTGTTAAAGCTTCAAGTTGGATTGGTGCAAAATCCTGGGTGGATGATTCAGGTATGACAAATGAATAAGGCGCAAAATACTGGCATCTTTTTTCCTCCTCATTGTACGTGGTAAACCAACTTGAGGGATAAGATAATTCAAAACCTTTTGTTGTGTTTGAACAAAGTCTTACAGATTGTGAGAGAATCTTGGCTGATTGAACATCTTGTGCGGGGACAGGGTTGTCTACTTTTTCACGATCTATAGTCTGTGCCTTAGCACCTTTGACCTTCAAAACATCTTTTTGAAAAGAGTACTTGCCTAAAGCGAAAAAAGACAGCCCGTAAAAAACGACTAGGACAAAAATTAAACCGATTTTGATTTTTTGTTTAAATTTTAAGAGTGTCACTATAGTACTTTTTCAGTAACTATAGCTGCCCTAAGTCTAGGCTCTAAATTTTAATTTTTAAGCCGGATCTTGATCTGTTGGCGCGGAAGCATCTCCTTCGCTTGTGGTAGTTGGCGGTGGAGGAGGAACTTCTGCCGGTTGATCTTGTCCTTCACCTCCTATTGGAGTTTCAGGCGTGGTTGGTTCCGACGGTTCGCTTGGTAGGCCAGCATCAGTTGGGACTTGTCCTCCGTTTGTCGGCTGAGTCGTGTCATCTGAAGTTGGCATTTGGTTACCTGTTTGATCGTCACCGTTCATAACTTCTTTTTACCTCCTTTCTATTATAATATCAAATATTGATTGTCTTTTATAGGGCTAGTTTTTTATCCTTATTACTATTTTAAACCAAAAATTACCAAACAAAAAGCCCCGAAAATAGGAAACCTGAAGCAAAACCGGCAACATGGGCAACATAGGCAACACCGCCTATAGACGCTGTTGAAGTGACAATAGACGCAACGCCATTAAATGCTTGTGTGAAAAACCAATAAATTAACATAAGACTTGCCGGAATAGCAACAATGATTGGCAGACCAAAAATAGGCACGATTGTATCTATTGAGTTTCTGGGAAAATATTTAAGATAGGCACCTAAAACTCCAGCGATGGCACCTGAGGCACCAATCATAGGTAAAGTTGAATCTACAGTAAAAATGTACTGAACCACGCTTGCTGTAATGCCACAAAAAAGATAAAAACCCAGATATTTAATATGGCCCATGACTGCTTCTACGTTGTCACCAAAAATCCACAAAAACCACATATTGGAAAGGATATGCAAAAACCCTGCGTGAAGAAAAAGAGAGCTGATAAAAGGTGTCAGGGTTTCCGGTCTAAACAGGTCAACATTTGCTGGAATAAGGGCGTAGTTTTTGACAAACAGTTCTATATTTGGAGCAAATAGTTCTTGAGTGAAAAAGTAAATATTTACTGCAATTAAAGATAGGTTAATAAAAGGAAACTTTCCTGAATTTTGGCTGTCGCGGATGGGAAACATCGATTTGTATTATTAAATTTGTTATCTTTTGGACAGTTTATTAGGATAACAGATGGGGTAAATAGGCACAAGTTTAAATGTTAATTCATTCAATGTTATTGACTTTCGGGTTTTATTTGGGTAAGATAAGATCAATTTTTAATTTACAATTGCTCGCTTTGAGCGAGTTTCGAGTCGAAAAGGAAATTTTAATTGAAATCTAAAATTTAAATTTAGACACATTGAAAATTCACTTCTTATGGCCTACGAAACTGCAATTGATGAACCTGTAAAAGTCTGGGCGTTTTTTGACAGTTCTATTTCCCCTATTGGGATGAATTGGAGAAGACGATTGGTTAAGTTTGAAAAGTTGATTTTAACAACAAGTAAAAGAGT
>Ga0209210_1003112_pt1 | contig 11491 bp, 9 predicted proteins | sample RifGroA1_FD_183991 | JGI IMG/M metagenome (GOLD analysis project Ga0209210, IMG submission 183991) | Contaminated groundwater microbial communities from Rifle, Colorado, USA - Rifle Groundwater A1 (SPAdes) (version 2) | ecosystem: Environmental > Aquatic > Deep subsurface > Groundwater >...
AGCCATATATTCGTATTATACAGAAATTCACGATTTTGTCAAGTTAATCGTGAAAATAGACGAATAAATGATTCTATTCACGCTATTGATAGCTATAATCAATTCTTTTTTGCTCCCCCGGCAGGACTCGAACCTGCAACCTTCTTCTTAACAGGAAGCCGCTCTACCATTGAGCTACAGGGGAAACATATTAAATTGTTAAAATTTGTTTATAGAGAGAAAGCCGCTCTACCTCCGCCAGCTGGCGGACTACAGGGGAACGAAATAATTCACCTGTCAGTGAATTAAACGTTCTCCCACGCTTATATTGGCAAACAATATATTGTGTGGGGAATGTTAACGAACGTCAGTATTATACTACAGGAGAACATTACCTATCCATCCCATGATTTTCTAAATTTAATAAGTTGGCATTTTCAAAAAAGGTGTAATGTGCTATCCTCTAGGATGTGAGTACGAGAGGTGAAATTCCTATCGACCTGCACATAACTCCCATTGACGGAAGAAATTACCACAAGATAAAAGTTCTTTCAGAATATTTTTCAGAACGTGCACTCAATCAAGAACGGATATTTGTTGAGGTTCAATATCTGATCTGGCTATCGAAATATAACGTAATACAAAAATTATCAAAAAAAGAAATAGCAATACTTTCTTCTATTTCAGTAGATTATACGCGAATCCATAATATTGAATCGCAGGTGAATCATGATGTAAAAGCAATTGAACTGTATATTCAGGAAAAACTATCAAATACAACACTCAAAAATATCGCGAGCATGGTACATTTTGGACTTACCTCAGAAGACATTAATTCCTGTGCATACGCCAGATGTATCGATAGAGCAATGGAAAAAATAATTTTACCAATTATAAAAAAAATTCATCTCGCTCTGCAAAAATCTGCAAAGATGTATAGAACTCTTCCCATGCTTGCACGTACTCATGGACAACCGGCAACAGGAACAACATATGGAAAAGAAATCGGGGTCTATACATGTCGACTGAAAAAATCTTTTGATCATCTGAAATCAATCCACATCGGAGGAAAATTATCCGGAAATGTCGGAACGCTTAATGCGCACATAGCTGTTTTTCCTCACATAGATTGGCTTACTTTTTCAAAATCATTTCTCAAACATATAAACGTTGAACCAGAAATGGTGTCAACACAAATAACGCCGTATGATAGTTACATTCGACTATTTCAAAATCTTCTGCACGTAAATCTTATTCTTCTTGGATTTTCAAAAGATATGTGGCTATATACTATGCTCGGATATTTGAAACAAAAAAATGTTTCAAAAGAAGTTGGATCAACTGCACTTCCTCATAAAATCAACCCAATTTACTTTGAAGGCGCTGAAGGAGGATTTGAACTTGCTAATTCCCTTTTTGAACTCTATATCCGAAAACTTTCTTACTCCCGACTCCAAAGAGATTTATCTGATAGCACAGTACGCCGTTCTTTTGGAATCGCATTTTCTTACTCTCTTCTTTCCTACCAAAGTATTCTAGAAGCAATGGAGAGAATTGAACCAAATGAAATGTATATGAAAGAAGATCTCTTGTCACATTATGAAATAGTATCTGAAGCAATCCAAAATTATCTTCGTACAAAAGGCTTTCAAGATGCGTACGAAAAGACAAAACACTTTTTCCGCGGGCACATAACAGCTCAATCGGATGTTCATGACTTTATATCAACACTATCAATTTCTCATAAAGACAAAGAGTATCTCCTCACACTGACTCCCTTTTTATATACAGGACTCGCAAGTAAAATTGTAAATACCTATGTTTAAAAATAAATTTCCGCTCGTTGTTGTTGGCGCCCAATGGGGAGATGAGGGCAAAGGAAAAATTGTTGATGTTCTTGCAGAACAAGCTGATATCGTCATCCGATATAACGGAGGAAATAATGCAGGACATACCGTTGTCGTCCGAAACGATATTTTTAAACTATCTCTTCTCCCGTCAGGAGTAGCACAAAAAAAACATCTCGTCATCGCGCAAGGATGCGTCGTTGATCCTAAAACACTTCTTGATGAAATTACGATGATTAAACACCATCATCTTCCGATCCATTTATCTATCGATCCACGCGTTCATCTCGTCATGCCATATCATAAAGCACTTGATAGAGCTACAGAATTATGGAAAGGAAAAAAGGCGACAGGAAGCTTGCATTTAGGAATTGGGTATTGTTATGAGGATAAAAATAATCGTTTTGGCATACGACTTGATGATCTTAATCACCCTCAAATATTTAAAGAAAAAATAAAAACTATTTCTTCTCTACATCTCAAACGCATTCAACATGTGTATGAGCAAAAAGAATCATTTAATATTAACGAAATTTTTAACACGTATATTTCCTATGGTAAAAAACTTAAACAATACATTGAAGACACCTCAATGTTAGTTGAAAAATCTTTAAAAACAAAAAAAGTTTTATTTGAGGGAGCCCACGGGACACTTCTGGATCCGGTCTTTGGAACATACCCCTATACCGTAGCTATCCATACCATATCAGGAGGAATATTTCCTTATGTTGGGATTTCTCCACGAGCTATTAATTCACTTGGTATTGTGAAAGCATATACAACGCGTGTGGGCAATGGTCCATTTCCAACAGAATTATTTGATGTAACCGGAGAAATCATTCGAAAAATTGGTCATGAATTCGGAACTGTTTCAAAACGACCCCGTCGCTGCGGATGGCTGGACATTCCAGCGCTTCGAACAGCTACTAGACTTTCCGGATTTACGTCACTCGCCATAACAAAACTTGATGTATTAAGTGCACTAACTACTATTAAAGTATGTATTTCATACAAAATCAAAAACAAAAACTACACAGAAATTCCTGCATCAACATATGAATATGAAAATTGCAAACCAATCTATAAAACATTCAATGGATGGAGAAAAGACATCTCAAAGATCAGAAAGTTTTCTGATTTACCGAAAGAAGTAAAAGCGTATATAAAATTTATTGAAAAAGAACTGAACGTGCCGGTGACGATGCTTTCAGTTGGAGCTGAAAGAAAGGATACAATACTCTTATGAAATTTGATGAAGGATTTACCTATGACGATGTACTTTTGGTTCCACAACGATCGTTCATTGATCATCGGCATGAGATATCACTTACCACTAAACTCACCCGTTCTATTTCCATGAATCTCCCCTTTATATCAGCAAATATGGATACCGTGACAGAATCAGCAATGGCAATTGCTCTTGCAACAGAAGGAGGAATTGGAATCATTCATAGATTTATGACTATTGAAGAACAAGTGCGAGAAGTATCGATGGTCAAACGGAACGTTGGATTTATTCTTGATGCCCCTTACACCATTAGTCCTAATGACACAATTCATACAGCAATACAGAAAAAAATTAGGACTGGTGTTGACTGTTTTATCGTCACCGATGAGTCAAATCACGTACTTGGCATTCTTTCTAGACGTGATTATCAATTTACCAAATCTTTAGAAACGCCAATATCTAAACTCATGACACCAAGAAAACAACTTCTTGTTGGAAACAAAAAAACAACCATTCAAGAAGCAAAAAAAATATTTGCGTCAAAAAAAATCGAAAAACTTCCGCTTGTTAATAAAGACAATATACTTATTGGTCTTATTACAGCTCGCTCCGTACAAAACTTTGAAAAGTTTCCGTATTCAACAAAAGACTCGTATGGACGTTACCGGGTGGGCGCTGCTGTTGGAGTCGTAAACGATTATCTTGACCGAACGCAAGCACTTCTTGAAGCCGGAGTCGATGTTATTGTTGTTGATGTAGCACATGGACATAATGATGTGTCACTGCGAGCGCTGAAAACCATCCGGAGAAAATATAAACACATCGATCTTATTGGTGGCAACGTCGCAACACCCGAAGGAGTTAAAGATCTTATCGCGTGCGGTGTTGATGCAGTTAAAATCGGTATTGGCCCGGGAGGATTGTGTACAACTCGCATTGTTGCTGGTGTTGGTGTTCCACAATTAACTGCAATTATGCGAGCCGCCACAGCTGCAAAAAAATCCGGCGTTCCGGTAATTGCTGATGGTGGAACAAATTTTCCCGGAGATGTGACCAAAGCACTTGCGGCCGGCGCATCTACGATTATGCTTGCGGGGTGGTTTGCGGGAACTGATGAAAGCCCTGGAGGAATCATTATGCGTAAGGGCATGAAATTCAAAGTCCATAGAGGATCTGCTTCGTTCCTCGCGACCGCTGATCGACAATTAAAACTTGAACAGTCCACAGAACAACGGCTTAATTCAATTGTTGCAGAAGGTGTGGAAGCGCTGATTCCTTACAAAGGAAAAGTTGCGGATGTTATTTATCAGTTGGGAGGGGCGCTCAAATCCGGCATGAGCTACTGCAACGCAAAAACAATTCCTGCACTTCAAAAAAATGCACAATTTATTAAAATCACCGATGCTGGACTTAGAGAAAGCAAATCTCATAACGTCGAAGAATTATAATAATTATTCTATTTTTTTACTTGTAAACCCATTATGAGTGGTGTCAGTTTTGCAGTTAAATCTTCAAAATTCTCATAAATGAGAATGTGACTCGCAGCGTCTTTTCTTGTTGAAGATAACTCTTGTTGTTTCTCAGCAGATACCAACATGATAACAGGTTTTCCTTTCGCTCTTGCATAACCAGCTTCTGCGCCACAACCAAAACCACTTCCTTGAGATAAATCCATTATTAACATTTCTGACTGATCTATTCTCCGTTCTGCTTCTTGAAGAGGATGTTCATGTGGAGTTTTTCCCCATCCTTCTTCTTGAACCATACAATCTGGCTCAACTCCAGCTTCTTGAATTGCCTTAAGAAGCGCTGTTCCCCATTGTTCAAATTCCTCTATGTGTTCCTTGTCAAATTTCATTGCAACAAATGCTGTTGGCCTTTCGAACTCTGCGTCCAAATCGGGAGTTGTTTGATGTGTTTCCATAACGAATTTTTATTCCAAATAGTCTTTTAGTTTTTTACTTCTTGAGGGATGACGAAGTTTACGGAGTGCTTTTGCTTCAATTTGCCGGATACGTTCACGGGTTACGCCAAATAATGCTCCAACTTCCTCAAGTGTCCGCGGTTTTCCGTCTTCCAGACCAAACCGAAGAATGAGCACTTTTTTCTCCCTATCAGAAAGTGTGGTGAGCACTTCTTCCATATGCTCTTTTAATAGTTGTTTACTTGTTTGATCATACGGAGTTGGACCCGGATCGGAAATAAAATCACCAAGATGACTATCTTCCTCATCGCCAACCGGAGTTTCAAGACTCGTTGGTTCTTGAGATACTTTCATAATTTCCCGGACTTTTACTACATCCACTTCCATGGCTTTGGCAATTTCCTCGGGAAACGGTTCACGACCTAAATCCTGCATGAGACGACGGGAGATTCTTGCAAACCGGTTGATTGTTTCCACCATGTGAACTGGAATTCTAATTGTCCGCGCCTGATCAGCAATTGCCCGGGTAATAGCTTGTCTGATCCACCATGTTGCGTAGGTACTGAATTTATATCCTTTTCTCCAATCATATTTTTCAACTGCCCGGATAAGCCCCTGGTTTCCCTCCTGGATCAAGTCGAGAAGGCTCATGCCGCGGCCAATATATTTTTTTGCAATAGAAACAACGAGACGAAGATTAGATTCTGTCAATTTCCGTTTTGCTTTTTTGTCTCCTTTTTCATAACGCTTCGCTAAATAAATTTCATCTTCAAATTTAAGAAGCGGTATACGGCCAATTTCTTTGAGATACATCCTGACGGGATCTGATACTGGCTCAGCACTCGATGAAGCAAGCGCCTCAATTTCCTTTTCGAGCTCTTCGATACTTTTCCCTGCTTCTTTTTCAACATCTGCTGATGTGGTTTCAAACACATCGATACTGGACCGAATAAGTTTATCGTACAAAAGATCAATTTCAATAATATGATCTTCGGGTTTGGGAAAAAGAAAGAGAATATCTTCTTGGGAAATGAAGCCGTTTTCTTTCCCTTCTTTGAGAAGCTCGTCGACACTACTGATAGATTTTGTTTTTGCCATAGGTGTACCGTGAGTCTTTGTCTAATATCCGAAAAGACAAATGACTTCGATTGAACAACTGTAGTATATCAGCTTCCTTACTGTTTTTCTAGAGCAGTATATGCCTCTGTTAGCTTCACGAGCTCTTGCTGCAGCACATTGGTATCTATATCTTTACTTAATTTAATCTTTTCTGTCACATCTCGCATATTTCTACGAATGATGCTTTTTTGAACTTCTTTGAGAATTTTATTCCATTCTTTTTGATACGCATCCGGATCGTCAATAATGGTCGATATATCCCATAAATATGCTTCATCAAGAACAGGAAGCAACTCTTTTGGAAGTATTTCGGCAAACTCTGAAACAACAAACGCAGTGTCTTGTTTTAAATACGAATCTATATGTTCCATCACCCGTCGAACTCCCATGTGTTTAAGTGACGCAGTTGTCACACCACGGGAAAAATCAGCATAGAGCTTCTTTGTATCTCCTTGTAGGAGTAGTCCTAGGGCATAAAGCTCTAGTCGCTCTGGCCCGGAAATCGCAAAACTTGATTCCTTCGTATCTGCAACGGACCCACGAATCATCTCAATTGGCTTTTTCACCTTTTTGATTCCGTCAACAACAACATCTTCTGGTACATCGAATGCAACTGCCGCTTTTTTAATGTAATGACCTTGCACAATACCATTTTCTATTTTTGATAAGATGGGTAGAAGCTCTTCGCTTGCCTTTTGTTTTCCAAAGGCGCTTGTTAAATCAAATCGTTTCTTTGCTGACTCAATAAAGTAATCATAAATAGGAATTGCATTTTTAAGTGCCTTTTTGAGTCCCACTTCGTCTTCCCGCGCCGCTTCATCCGGATCTTTTCCAACCGGCATGATGGCAACGCGCATATCCAGTCCTACCCCCTCAGCTACATCAATCCCGCGCCGCGCTGCCTTATCTCCCGCCATATCACTATCAAGAGCAAATATGACACGCTCTGTATACCGTTTCAAGAGATGAACGTGTCCTTCAGTTAAAGCAGAACCCTTAATTGCAACGACATTTGATATGCCAACTTGAAAAGAAGAAATGAGATCAATTTCACCCTCCATGAGAATTGCCTCTCCTGCTTTGACAATTGCATCGTGCGTCACATCAAGACCATACAAAACATTGCTTTTGCTATATACTGGTGTCTCAGAAGTATTAATATATTTTGCCTCTTTAATGGCAGGGTCTAATACTCGACCGGAAAATCCAACAACATTGCCCTTGTGATCGCAGAGTGTAAACATGAGCCGCCCGCGGAACCGGTCATACATTCCGCTGTTTCCGGAAAGAACTAGTCCAGCTTTTTCCAACATCTTATCGTCATACTGTTTCTTTTTTAAAAACCGGTATACCCCTTCCCAGTTATTTGGACTGTATCCAAGTGAGAATGTTCGTATTGATTTATCCGTAATTCCCCTGTTTCGAAGATACAGAAGCGCTTTTTCTCCTAAACGATGTTTGGTTAATATATAGTGATAGAATTCACTCGCCAAGTGATTAATTTCAAACAGTGTTTCTTTCAATTTCCGTTCAGGTGTCTCTGATTTTCTTTTCGTTAAGGTTACTCCAGCGCGCTCAGCCAGTTCTTCAAGCGCTTCTGGAAACTCCATGTGCTCATATTCCATGACAAAATCAATAACCGATCCACCTTTTCCGCATCCAAAACAATGGAATACTTGCCGATCAGGAGACACCATAAATGATGGAGTTTTTTCATTGTGAAATGGACAGAGTCCTTTGAAGTTACGGCCAGCTTTTTTTAATGGTACTTTTTCATTGATAATATCAATGATGTTTAATTTTGATTTCACTTCATCTGCATCACCCATATCAATACACCTCTCAAAACAACTCGTACATTACTCGTATGGGAAGAATACCACAAAAAAATCAGATTTCAAATAAGGATTGGGAGGGAAAATGATTTTTTTCGAAATTCAAGATACTGTCTGATTGTTTCTCCATGGTCAAATGCATATGCTTCATAAGGAAGCAGTTTATCGAAAGGAATCCATTCTACTTGTGATGACTCCCAATCCTTCTCTCCGACTTTCTTAATTGGTTTGACAATAAATTCAATTGTTATATTTTGTCGATCTTCGTGAGGTCGATAAGGATTGGTGTTGATTTTGAACAATTGTACAACCTCTCCAATCCATCCTGTTTCTTCTTTCAGTTCCCGCACCGCACATTCCGCTGCTGTTTCATCTCGTTCAAGAAATCCAGCAGGTAAACTCCATTTACCAGTTTCGAGTATCGGTCCATCTCGTTTTTCTAACAGTAAACAACCATCTTTTTCAACAATCATGTGAACAACAACATGTCGAAGAGAATTGGTATTTCCATTTTCAAATGTGCAGGTAATCATATATTGATTGTATCAAATTATTGTAATGTTCCTGCCACCCATCCACTTGCCCATGCCCAAGATAAATTATATCCGCCAATTGTTCCATCAACATTTACCAGTTCCCCAGCGAGATATACACGTGGTACTTTTTTTGAAGCAAGCGTTATTCTGTCTATTTCATCAAGAGAGATTCCTCCTGACGTAAACTCTGCTTCATTCCAACCACGCGTATCTTCTACTGGGAGTTCGTAGGCGGTAAGAATGGAAATAACACATTTACGTTCTTCGTTGGTTAAATCTTTTGACTTTTTTTCTTTTGGAAACTTCGCAATCATGCAAACTGCGTTTGCAACTTTCGTTGTCACCATTCCCCACAAGCTCCGGCTTACGAACCACTCAGGATGAGCCTTCCATCGCTTCTCCAATTCCTGCTGTACCACTTCTATTGTTTGATTAGGAAAAAATGATAGTCGTACAGCAATATTCTTTTTTTGTTCCCGATGTAACGCTATTGAAATTGCTCTACTGACTTCTAATATCGCTGATCCTGATATCCCATATTGAGTAAAGAGAACATCACCAATTTCGGATTGAATCACCTTGTTATCTATAATCACATCTACCCCCATGACGTATTTCTCCCCTTGTAATAGGTGAGACAAAGGATTTTTCGAAACAATTGGAACTGCTGTCGGAACAGGAGGAACAACCGTGTGTCCTAAAGAAGAAAGAAGTGTATATCCTGAACCATCAGCACCGAGCGCTGGGTAGGATTTCCCCCCAGTTGCAACAATAATGCTATCAGCATTGTATATATTGTTATTTGTTTCAATAACCCATCCATCTTGATCACGTTTTAATTTTGTTACAGTGGTATTGGTCACAATGGTTACTCCTGCGTTTTTTACTGTATCGACAAGAATATCTCGAACTGTTTTTGCGTGATCAACAACTGGATAAATTTTTCCTTTAGAGGTTTTTTCTTCTTCATACAAAGGAATTCCAAGGGTTTCAAAAAAAGATCGTATATCTTCGTACCCAAACTGTTCAAATACAGAAGAAACAATGGGATCTCGTGTATAAAAAGAGGAATAAATATTTTTTGTGAGATTCTTATTTGTCAGGTTTCCTCTTCCAGATCCGGAAATACATAGTTTTCTTCCAAGTTCTGCCTCTTTGTCAAGAATCGTAACACTATAATTTGGGTGGTGGTGGCAAACGGAAAACGCTGCCATGATACCAGCAGGACCTCCCCCAATAACAACAACTTGTTGTTGCGTTTGTTTTGTCATGCTTGGATTATAACCCAATTTGAGAAGCAATACCTTGCATCGAGATAAGACAAATCTCAATAAACTTTTCAATGGGAATGTTGAGTCCTTCGGGTTTAGCACACTCCGCTACTTCACTTCGACGGGTTCCTGCTGCAAAATTTGGTTGTTTCAAAAAGCGTTTCACAACTGATGAAACTTTCACATCAGCAAGTTTTCGTAAGGGGTATACGAATGCAACGGCCATGATAAGACCAGTTAAGCTGTCACAGCAATAAATCGCCCACTCCGCTTTATTTGTTGGAGTTATATTGAAATGCGGTGCTGCGTGCGCACGGATAATATTCTCAACAACTGGTGATATTTCGATCTGGTATTTTACGAGCGCTTCTTTCAGTTTAAACGGGTGTTCGTTTTTAAACTCTCCTCCATAATCAATATCATGAATAAGCCCCGCTAATAACCAATCTTCTTTCGGAGGTTCACCGCTTCCAAGTTGATTCTGGGAAGCAAGATATTCATAGATTCCATCCATACACGCTTCAACAGCCAATGAATGGTTCATGACGTTTGGTTCTAATTGTTGCTGGATAGCACGATAATACTGGTCTCTCATATTGTCCATGAAGTATATCATGGATTACTTAGAAGTATCACCGTCTGTCTATCATCTTTCCCTAGCGAGATGCGGCGGAAATATGACCATGGTTCATAAGCAAGGGACGTCCTATGGAAAAATTAAATCTATCTGTATTTACACCAAATAAATCCCGTACTCATCATCAAATGATATGATACCATGAGATAATTCACTAAAATCCTCGTTCCCAACAATTTATATCCATCTTCTCTTGTAAATAATAGAGATCGTTAATATCTACGACATCCAGGCATCATTTTTCAATATTGGAAAGTGTTATTTTGTATTGATTAATCAATTGCTCCGCCTTTCTCATATGTTGCGGGAGAATATTGGTTTGTTCTTCTGAATCTTTTTCAGTATTATACAATGCAAATGGCAATATCGTATTATTTTGTGCTGTAATAAAGACCTTCCAAACCCCTTCTCGAATCACAGAAACAGTCGGTTGCATTCCCTGATGTCCTTTTGCAATAAGTAGGCGTGAACCAAAAAATCCGCTGGAAAACAACGGAACAAGGCTTTTTCCATTAAACGGAATAGATATTCTGATACCAAGCGCTTCCAAAAGCGTCGGCACTATATCAACACTTTGTATTGATTCCTTAACAGGGATACCACTAAAACCTGGCATCAGGATGATCAATGGAATCCGTAGATTATCATCAAATAATGTTACATGGGTCAAGGATCCATGTTCCATGAATTCTTCTCCATGGTCCGCCGTGATAATCACAATTGTTTTTTTGAGAAAATTTGGATCATGCATTTTCTTTCGCAGCGCACCAATGATAGATCCGTCCGCATTGGATAACCGTTGATCATACAGTGCTTTCACAAATTCTATATGTTTTGGATTTTGTATATCAATGGTGTTCCAATAGCGAAAACTTTCTATGTATCCATACATCATTCCCCATTCACCCCACATATCATGCCGGACTGCGTCATCATATATACTAATTGCCTCATCGATATTGGATGCATCTTTCAGGCGAACTAAAAAATTATGAATTGCATCTGGTGAAGTACGAAACTGACCATTTGCCAATCCTTTTGGAATTGATTCCAACAAATATGCAGAAAGCGATGCATCAAACGGCCGATTAGATATGTCTTCCGAATGGATCGGG
>Ga0209210_1003116_pt1 | contig 11484 bp, 6 predicted proteins | sample RifGroA1_FD_183991 | JGI IMG/M metagenome (GOLD analysis project Ga0209210, IMG submission 183991) | Contaminated groundwater microbial communities from Rifle, Colorado, USA - Rifle Groundwater A1 (SPAdes) (version 2) | ecosystem: Environmental > Aquatic > Deep subsurface > Groundwater >...
AGCCAAAGCAATCCTTATTCAAGAATTACAGTTGATGACGATGCTGTCGATGGTAACGGCTCAAGCGACCATAACCGAAGCGGCCATCAGGGTGGAGAGGATATTATTCCGCCGGGGAATTGGGATGCAGATGGCAGAAATTGGGATGCGGCCCATATTGCAATTTATAACAACAATTGCAATGTTCCAAGCACGAGTCCATCACCAAGTGTCAGCACATCGCCCTCGCCAAGTATAAGTTCGAGTCCAAGTCCGAGCCCTTCCCCATCACCAAGCCCAAGCCCAAGCGTATCACCAAGCCCGACACCGACGCCTCCAACTGATGACGGAGAATGTGAAGACCGCAATGACGGTGGAGTAAATTGCAATACCGGGGGTGACCCTTCTCCAAGCCCGAGCCCAAGCCCTTCCCCATCCCCAAGCCCGAGTCCTACACCTTCAACAGGTGGAGAAAACAGCAATTCAGGCAGTTCTTCAACTTCAAGCAATAATTCAAGTGGTGGTCAGGTAGCAGGTGCGACCTATACGCCACAGGTACTTGCAGCTACGGGTTCTGCTAGCGAGTTTTTAATACTCCCGGGTTTTGGTATGATTTTTGCGGGTATATGGCAATTAAAAAAACTCGAAACTCGAAATTCGAAATTCGAAACTCTCTAAAACTTAAGCTCCGGTTAGTTTTTTCAATCCTACTCATAATGTTTGGCGTGGCACTTGTAGGTTACGTTTCATTTAAAAATTTTGACTTCAGTTTAAAAAAAGAATTACCTGCTGTGGCAGACCAGACTGCAGATACGAAAGCGCAATATTCAAAAATAAAATCCATAAATATTCCGAAAATTAAACGAGATTTGCCTGTTGAGGATGGCAATTTTACCGACGGCAGATGGGAGGTATCAGGCGAGGGAGTTTCTTTTTACACTGATTCTTCACTGCCCGAGGCAGGCGGCAATACGGTTTTATATGGGCATAATAAGGAAAGGGTACTTGGTGGACTTGTGAATATAAGGCGAGGGGACAAGATAGACCTCACATTGAAAAATGGGAAAGTATTGACGTATGAGGTTTTCGAAGTTAAGACGATTAAACCTAGCGATATTAGTATTTTAAATACGACCGGTGATTCCAGGCTGACAATTTATACTTGTACCGGTTTTCTGGATAGCGCCAGGTTTGTGGTAGTTGCGAACCCCATAACTAATTGGTAAGTTATTCCTGGTTTTTAAGCATTCAGATTCTGATATGTTGGCTGGCTGATACCATGACTCGAGGGTCTTGACAATTACTTTCGATAGGAATATATTCGTTGAGACTTTGGAAGATTTGTCTGCCCGCATTAATGTTATGAACACGGGTGACAGTGACTATTCAACACAAAGGATAACCCCACAATTAATTTCGCAGATTGTTGATGCTCTTAGAAATAAATCTTACGGTTCTATTGAAATTTATGTCGAAAATTACAATGTGGTACAGATAACGGAGAGAAAAATTACAAAACTTGCAAGGAAGAATAATGGTCGTAACATTTCTGTGACGTTTAGACGGTCGCAGCTTGGGTCAAGAGCTAATACACAGAGGATTAGTCCCAGTAACAGAGAGTAATGATATTCTAAATTGCTAAATTGTTAACATGAGTAAAGTCCTGCCGACACTTTTAGTACCCTTATTTGTATTATTTCTACTACCTTCCGATATATTTGGAGCTAGTCTTGAGGTGTCTAAAAATTCCGGTTTTATGTCCACTGATAAAAATTTTAACGTTGGAGACACGGTCTTTGTAAGGATTAAAACGGATCTTATGGGTTCGTCGCACATACTTTATGTTAAGGATAATAACTATTCCACCATTAGTTCGGTCAATTTATCCCAGAGTGAAGATGGCTATACTGCAAGTTTCAGTGCTCCAGACAAAAACGGTTATTATTCTCTCGAGGCGAGAATTGAAGGTGAGGGTTCAAGCGTTGTTGGTGTTAGAACAATAAATGTTGGTGGCTTAAAAAATGGGGGGAGTGTGAAAGTGAATGTTAATAATAGTGTGAGGGGGATGAAGCTTCCAGATGATTTAAAAGATTCAGATAAGTTGGACATACCGGAGGGTTCAAGGGGTCTGACAATTAGTGAGTCTAGTGCGGAAGAGGGGTTGGAGCAGCTTGAATCTTTTAGTGATGTAGGGTTGTATACAAATCGTGCAACGGAGAATGACAAAGGTTTTTTTGGAATGGTATTTGATGTGTTTTGGGGAATTTGGAACATTATCAAATTTTTCTAGTTAATTATGTTTATATAGATTTATATTATATAAATTAGTTTGTTACATTTAAGTCAGTATCTTGACAAAACCTTCTCATAACATATAATTAACTGCATATTTCTGCCCGGATAAAATTGAGTCAATGAACGAGGCAGAAAAAGAACAGCAACCACCTAAAAAGGTTTTGGCAGATGTAGGATCTCTAAAAAATTTTCTCCATAAGTTTTTTGATAAGGTTAAATCTCTTAAAAATTTGCGTGTATATCATAAAGCTAAGAATTGGTCGTCTGCACACAAGAAAACGTCAATTGGTCTTGCATTAATATGCATTATTGTCCTATTAATTATTGGAATAAAAGCATCTGGTCGTGATCCTCAAACAGTTGTGGGAGGTACGTCAAGTAGTTCTGTGCAGTCAAGTGTTGGTGTAAATAGGCGGTTTGAGGTGCCAATAAAGACCAAGGAAGGCAGTGAGACAGGGGAAAAATTAATAATTACAATTACAAATATAGATAAAACGGACAATATTTTAATACAGAATAAACCTGCAAAAACTAAAGAAGGTAAGACTTTTCTTGTTATCAATATGGAAATTCAAAATGACACCAAGAAACAGTTAAAGGTGAAGCCCGTAGATATGGTTAGGCTCGTAGGTGAAGACATGCGAAACTATGCTCCAGACGTCCACAACAATGAAGTTAATGTCGAAGCTGTTTCTTTAAGGAAAACACGTGTAGGTTATGTTGTTAATAAAGGACAAACAAAATTTAAGCTTTTAATTGGAGAGGTACGGGGAAGTCAAGAGACAATTGAGATTGAACTCTAGCTTTTGGTACGTTGACAAAGGGAAAAATTGTTTGTTAGACTTTAAAAGTCTTTTGCCCGCAGGATAAAATCTGTCCAAAAATTGAATAACGGTCGTCCTTTGCTAAGGCTACGGACGACAGAGCCGACCGCAAACGGAGGTTCGTTACTTAGATAATATTGTCTAGGTGATGAGCCTCCGTTTTCGTTTTCTCTTTCGCATAAGGTGTTGGAGGAGAGTTAACGGAATTAAAGAAGTTTAGCAAGGAAGTCCTCTTTCGCTAAAGCTTCAAAGGATGAAAGGAGGTGAAAAATAATATGAACAAAATTGCAATAAAACTTGCAACTGCTGCTTCTACAGCTGCTTTGGTAGTTTCCTCATTTGCTATGCCTCTTGCGGCAACAACAGTTGAAATTTCTGGAAACGGTTCGGATAGCGACAACACTGTTGAAGTTAACCAAACAAACACAACTACCGTTAACCAAACCAATACAGCTAACATCTCCAACAACATAGATGTAGACGCTGACACTGGTAACAATGACGCAAACGACAACACAGGTGGCGATGTTTCTATCGACACAGGTGATGCTGATGCGACAGTAAGTGTTACAAACACTGCTAATTCAAACCAGGCTAGCGTTGACGGATGTTGTCCAGATGACGTTACCTTAACCATTAAGGGTAACGGAACAGACAATGGAAACAATGATGAGAACAAAATAAAGTTCACGTCTAACAACACAAATTCCATCACCCAGACGAACAATGCTGAGTTCGATAACGATGTCGATGTTGATCTAGACACCGGCAAGAACGACGCAAACGGTAATACGGGTGGTGATGTTTCCGTTGAAACTGGTGATGCAGATGCGACCGTTACTGTAAGTAACCAAGCAAACGCAAACTGGGCGGCTATTACCGGCGGAAACGGCGGTGGAGTAGCTGTCGAAATTTCTGGAAACGGTTCTGATAGCGACAATACAGTCAAAGTTAATTTGACTTCTAATAACACTATCAACCAATCCAATTATGCTGACATTTCTAACGATGTCGACGTAGACGCCGATACAGGTAAAAACGATGCAAATGACAACACAGGTGGCGATGTTTCAATCGACACAGGTGATGCAAATGCAGACGTTAATGTCAGTAATATGGCTAACTTCAATGCAGCAGAGCTAGAAGGTTGTGGTTGTCTTGAAGACCTAGACGTTCTAGTAAAGGGTAACGGTTCTGACAGTGACAATACTGTTAAGGCATACTTGACATCTGTTAAGTATATTACCCAAACAAACGATTATGATTGTGGCAAAGGCGGATACCAGGAATGGTTCTGGCGTGGTCACAAGAATGACTGCAACGAAGTGGATGTTGATTTGGACACCGGTAAAAACGATGTCAATGACAACACCCATGGTGGTGATCCATCGGTTACCACTGGTGATGCAGACGCAGACGTAGAAGTAGAGAACACTGCAAACTCTAACGTACTTGGAGATGTAGATTTTGACCTTCCGGAAATGGGTGGTTCTATGTCTGTTCTCTTATTGCTTTTGGCATTAATTGCTTAAAGCAGAATTCCTGAATTCTTGGAGGTTTACCTGATTAGGTTGAACCACCTAGGTAAGCTGAAGGGTAGCCTCCAAGAATAGATGGAAAAAGTTAACAGTTAACAATAAACAGTAACATTTAACGAAAAAGAAAATTTTGAAGAATATAAATAATATAAAAGATAGCGACTTTGCCCTTTTAGGCTTAGAGTAGTAAACAAAAAATGATTAAACTGAAAAAAACATTAATATCCATATTCCTGTCTTTGAGCTTGGTTTTGAACCCGACCATGGTGGTAATGGCAGGGAATGATCCAGGCCTAGACGCGCCGTCAGATTCTGAGTCTGGGCCTTCACCAAGTCCGGAACCGAGCCCGGCTTCAAGTCCGGATCCAACTATAGTAGCGTCACCTTTGCCTACACCTGTTAGCAGTTGGGATGGCCCAAGTGTGGTTGATCCAGATGACCGTGACGGGGATAGTAAAACCGACTATTACATTAGTGATGACGAGAAAGAAAGGCGATGGCAGGAATACCAGGCCTGGCTTGCAAGCCAGAACCCCGGTGCTACTGATTCTACCGGAGGAATAGACGGTGGCGGAAATGTCGGAGACACTTCTATTAATACCGGCGACGCCAATGCCAACGGCGTTTTGACAACCAGCGCCAATAATACTGCAATTTCTACGGATGGCGATTGTAGTGCCTGTGTCGGCGATACGACCGTCACAAACAGTGCAAACGGATCGGGATCGGACAATACAGCAACTGCAAACAATAACAATAATACAGCCGTAGTCATTAACAATAATGCAAATATTGACAATAACTTGGATTTCGATGCTAATTCCGGCTACAACGACGCATCAGGCAATGTTGGAGACAGCGAGATCATAACAGGCGATGCAAATGTTGTTGTTACGGTGATTACAGATGCTAATGAAGTAAGCCTTGGAGTTTATCAGTTTGATGTTAACGGAAACTATAATGGGGATATACTTTTGGACTCCTCAACATTGGCTGCACAAAATATAGGGAATGGTTCAGATTCTACAAATGATTCGACAATTAATAATACAAATACAAATGTGGAGACGGTCAATAACAATGGGGATATCGTAAATAATATCGATATAGATGCCAATACCGGTTATAACAAGACAAGTAAAAACACTGGTGGTGATTCTACCATCGATACAGGTGATGCTAATGTAGTTGCCAATGTAGTAAACGCACTAAATACTGTTGTAGATGGTGCTATGAATGTTGTTAACATCTTCGGTGATATGGTCGGAAACATTGTCCAGCCAGGTATTACAGGACCCACGTCTGATTGTTCCTGTGAATGTAGCCAAGATATGACAGCAACCAATATAGGCAACGGGAGCGATTCGACAAACAACGCGACAGTTAACAGCACAAACACAGATACGTCCAATGTAACCAATAAGACCACAGTTGAAAATAACCTTAACCTAGACGCAAGTACAGGTGGTAACAGTACAAGTGGCAATACAGGAGGTTTCAGCACTATAAGTACGGGGGATGTCAATGTTGATGCAAACGTTGTCAACATTGCCAACGTAAACGTAACGGCCGGAAGCTGCGAACCTATCTATTTTGTATTCATAAACGACATTTCGGGAGATTGGCAGGGACAGATTTTAGGGGCGGCACCAGGCACTTATTTCTATACATCGGATGGTTCAATTTTCTTTGTAGATCAAAATGGTCAGTTGGTTGCTATGAACCAAAATAACGGGACAGATTCTGTTAACAGTTCAGAGATTAACAATACAAATACAAATTACACAAATATAAATAATAACGGGACAATTACTAACAATATTAATATCGATGCCAATACTGGTGGAAATGATGCAAGCAAGAATACAGGTGGAAATTCAAGTATCACAACAGGTGATGCTAATATTGTAGTGAATGTGATCAACTTTATTAACTCAAATTTCTCAGGCCGCAAAGTTGTGATGACATTGGTAAACGTATTTGGATCCTGGATTGGTAATTTCGTGCCGGCAGGATTTACAGGTCAAATTCCTGCAGTCGGGGGAGTAAATGTAGGAAATTCAAGTTCCCAAACAAACAGCGCGATTAGCTCAAATTCTTCTTCGAATTCTTCGGATGATGGTTTTTCAACATCTGGAGGAGATTCAGGATTATCGGCTCAAGTTGCTGCTATTTTAAATCAAAATTTCTTCTCAAAAGCTGGCGGCGGGTCAGTTGAAGGTGAGGGGCCAGATACCCAAGTCCAATCTATAACCACATATAGGGCGGAAAGAGACCCGTTTGATTTTGGTATGCCTATTTATCTTAGAATGGCAATTGCATTTGCTATTCTTGGGCTTGCAACTTTTGTTCTCCGCAGGAAAACAGATCTTCAAAAAGCTTGAGTTTTAGCTTACACCTCAAAATTATAAGATATTTAATATTTTGGATTTAACTTGTAAACGTGATTACTATATGATAATATGTTCAATCGTTAATTTGCGCTGCCCGTTGGGATTTTTAATATCCCTAAAAATTAGCTTGCCATGCTTAGTGTCATTGTTCCGACATATAACGAAAGGGAAAACGTTGAACCTCTTATTTTGCGGCTTGAGGAGGCCTTATTACCTTATTTGGAATTTGAAATTATTTTTGTTGATGATAAATCAGAGGATGGTACATTTGAGTTTTTAAATGAGCTTTCAAGTTTACACCCTATTCGCGTATTTCGGAAAACTGGCAAAAAGGGTAAGGCTTATTCGCTAATTCAGGGATTTTTGAGCGCAAAATATGATATATTGGCAATTCTGGACTCAGATTTACAATATGACCCCGGGGAGATTTATGAAATGTTAAAAAGATTAAAAGATTACGATATTGTTGTTGCAAACAGAAAAGTAAATAAAACCGGTAAATTAAGAACCTTTTTAAGTAAAACTTTTAAAAACGTATTTTCCAATCTATTTTTTGATATTAATGCCGACGTACAATCCGGTTTGAAGGTTTTTAGGCGCGAGGTGATAGAAACTATCTCTTATAGGGCTAAAAGCGCTTGGACATTTGACCTTGAATTTTTGAAAAGGGCAAAAGAAGCCGGTTTTACTATCGGCAGCCATGATATTGAATTTAAAAAAAGAAATGCTGGAAAATCTAAACTTAATGTTGGCAAAGTCTCAGTTGAACTGTTTCTAAATGCACTGCTGTTAAAGCTTAGAAGAATTGAACCTGTTTATTTTAAACCCAAAGCGAGCGATACAAACATTGGTGCGGGAGTCGCGTATGGTGGAAAGAGATATATAACACATACAATATTAAAATCCGATATAAGCGCTCTTGAAAATTTTGTTGCCTGGCAAAAATTATTTGTATTTTTCTTGTTTGGTGTGGTGTCTTATGGTCTTTTCAAAAATGTACTTTTTACACTTGGAATATTCGTTGGGGTTTTAAGCGTTGTTTACTTTGTTGATGTAATTTTTAACTTCTTTCTTATTTTAAGAAGCCTTCATCATGAGTCTGCCATTAGTGTAACTGATGAGGAAATTGATGCTTTGGTTGAATCTGATTTGCCAATATATACAATACTTTGTCCTTTGTATAAAGAGGCTGAAATTTTACCTAATTTTTTAGGAGCAATTGATAAACTGGATTGGCCAAAAGACAAGCTGGATACAATATTGCTTCTTGAGGAAGATGACCGTGAGAGTATTGAGTTGTGCGAAGCGGGTAATTTGCCATCTTATGTAAGTACACTTGTTGTTCCCGATTCTCTTCCAAAGACAAAACCCAAGGCTTGTAACTGGGGATTATGGCATGCGAGGGGAGAGCTTTTGGTTGTCTATGATGCCGAGGACGTACCGGACCCAAAACAGCTGAAAAAGGCGTACATAGCTTTCTCAAAAGTACCACGGGATGTGATGTGTCTTCAAGCGAAATTAAACTACCACAACGCCCATCAAAACATTTTGACCAGGCTTTTTACAGCAGAATATTCCCTCTGGTTTGACGTTGTACTTATGGGTTTGCAATCCATTAAAACCAATATTCCTCTTGGAGGAACCAGTAACCATTTTCCGGTTGACGAACTTAAAAAATTAGAAGGATGGGACCCCTTTAATGTTACCGAGGATGCAGACCTTGGCGTAAGGCTTTTCAAAGCAGGTTACAAAACGGCTGTTATTGACTCTACTACGTATGAAGAGGCAAATAGCAGGGTTGGCAATTGGATCAGGCAGCGTTCCCGCTGGCTTAAGGGTTACATGCAAACCTATCTTGTACATACGAGAAACCCGCTGAAATTTTATAGAGAATATGGATTACATGCATTTGTATTCCAGCTTCTTTTGGGTGGAAAAATTGCATTTATGTTTATTAACCCAATTTTGTGGTTAGTAACACTACTGTATTTTCCGCTCTTTTCGATTATGGGGGAAACCGTAAATAAGCTTTATCCGGCACCTGTTTTTTATATGGCAATAATTTCCCTTGTTTTTGGGAACTTTATGTACATGTATTTCTTCATGATCGGTTGTGCTAAACGTGAACAGTGGTCTCTTGTAAAATATGTATTTTTAATTCCTTTGTACTGGTTATTAGGGAGTGTTGCGGCTCTCGTTGGGTTGCACCAGTTAATCTTTAAGCCTCATTTTTGGGAAAAGACACAGCACGGTTTGAATATCAAACAAACCGAACTATCCGGCACATTATCTATTTGGCAAAATATTAAGGCAGTATTTGGGTCTCAATTTGAAGGGGTATATAGTTTTTTAAGTTTACCGAGGCTAAAGAATAATATTCCTGGACTCCCAAAAATATCCGGTTATCTGGCAGGTTCCGGTTCATTTTTGGTGATTTCGACAGTATTTGCCAACTTTTTGAATTTCATTTACAACGCATATTTAACAAGAGCTGTTTCTTTGGAAAGTTACGCACTTATTTCTCTAATCGGCAGTTTTACATTTTTAACAACAATACTTTTCGTATCACTTTCAAGAACTGTTACCCACAAGACCGCTTTTTTCCTGGGCAAGCACAAGGAAGTGATATCTGAATTTTGGAGGCAAACAAGAAAGAAAGTTTTCCTGTTGAGCTGCGGGGTTGCACTTGTATGGATCATTTTGTCACCGTTTTTTAGTGTCTATTTTAGAGAAAATTCTATTTTGCCGTTTATTCTGTTTTCGCCGGTTTGGCTCGTTGGTGCAGTTGCAGCTGTCGATGAAGGTTTTATTTTTGGAAGTCATAAGTACCAGGCAGTCGGGATCCTTTTAGTCGTTGAGGCTATTTCTAGGTTAATGTTTACCTGGTTCTTGGTTGAAATGGGATTTGGAAGATTTGTTTATGTGGCGATTCCAATCTCACTGGTAATCGCATTTTGCGCAGGTTGGATTTATGCTTCGAGGCTTGGTAAGGCAAAACATAAGAGAATTGAAGACCATCTTTTATTCCCATCTAAGTTTTTTATTACTTCGATCTTGACGAAGTTTTGGATCGTTGCATTTATAAGCTTGGATTTAATCTTAGCGAAGCATTATTTACCAAATGAAGAAGCCGGGAGGTACGCATTACTTTCTATTGCCGCCAAGTCGATTTTCTTTATAGGTTCCCTTTTTTCGCAATTTATTACTCCAATAGTTTCTAAAGAAGAAGGAGAGGGCCAAAAGAGTAAGAGCACATTTAATAAAATTTTCGCACTTTCGTCAATCGGTGCCTGTGGGGCATATATTGCAATTGGTCTTTTTGGGCATATAAGTGCGCCAATATTATTTGGTGATAAGGCACATGTGATTGCGCAGTTTTTGCCGCTATTTGGGTTTGCGATTTTGCTTTTTACTATATCAACCTCTCTGATGCTTTTTCATCAGACAAGAAAACTAAATTTATTTCCTGCGGTTGGATTAGCATTGGCACTCTTCGAAATTTTTATGATTTCCATTTTCCATTCCAATATTAGTCAGATAGTGAACGGAATGTTTATTGTAAGCATATCGGGTTTCGTGGTCTTGCTGTTAATGCACATATTTGAAGAGAGGGTGCGGGTTGTTAGTAGGAATTTAGAGGATTTGGTATTACTGTTTGCGCCTAATAAGAATAAAAAAGCATTAATTTATCCAAACTTGAGAATTTTAATTATGAACTGGCGAGACTTAAAGCACAAATGGGCAGGAGGAGCAGAGATATATGCCCATGAGATTGCAAAAAATTTAGTAAAACAGGGCCATCAGGTTACTATATTTTGCGGTAATGATGGCCATAATTTGAGGTTTGAAAAAATTGATGGTGTAAATATTATCAGACGTGGCGGTTTTTATACAGTGTATATATGGGCATTTCTTTATTACATTTTCAGATTTAGGAAAAAATTTGATCTGGTGATTGACTGCGAAAACGGAATCCCGTTTTTTACACCTCTGTATTCAAATTTGCCGATCATTGTACTGGTACATCACGTGCATCAAGAAGTTTTTAGAACACAGCTTGCGTTTCCGTTTAATAAAATTGCACAGGTTTTAGAAGGGTTTTTGATGCCTGTTGCGTACAGGAATAAGAAGCTTGTGACTGTGTCTAATTCTTCGAAAGTTGACTTGGAAAAACTTGGCTTTGTAAACAGTATAGAAGTAATTAATCCTGGAGTTGACAATGTAAACGTCAATAAATATGCAAAGACCCAATACCCGCAACTTTTATACATGGGTAGATTAAAACCGTATAAATCTATTGATACATTGATTTATTCGATGATAAAAATTGCATCTGTTTATCCTAAGGCTAGACTAATCATTGCTGGAGAAGGGGAGAGTGAAGATTTTCTGAAACGATTAGTCGAAAAATTAGGACTCGTAAGTTCGGTGGAGTTCATGGGTCGGGTTGATGAC
>Ga0209210_1003117_pt1 | contig 11484 bp, 18 predicted proteins | sample RifGroA1_FD_183991 | JGI IMG/M metagenome (GOLD analysis project Ga0209210, IMG submission 183991) | Contaminated groundwater microbial communities from Rifle, Colorado, USA - Rifle Groundwater A1 (SPAdes) (version 2) | ecosystem: Environmental > Aquatic > Deep subsurface > Groundwater >...
ATCTTGATGCGCTCATCATGATTTCTACCTAAAAACCATACTGGCCGCAGAATTGATTCTAAAGTAGTCTTCCCATGCCCCTGGGGACCTATAATCACCGCTCGATCATGGGTCTTAATGTATTCATCCCTATCAATATGAATACGTGCCACAGGAAAATCATCAATTAGAACGGCAAACGGCAGAAAATCTTCCCTAGCTAATTGATATTGCTCTTCTCTGGTCATTATGGCTGGAGGTTCTATCTGCTCGGATTGAATGGCGGGATTGTCTATATCTTGATAGGCAAGGACTTTTTCTAAAAGGGAAGCCTTTTTCTGTTTGGGAGAAGAAACAGATCGTTTCTGTGGTGGCTCTTGGCCGGGAATAATAAAAATTTTCTCTGTAGGATCAAATTGCATTGTTTTTGTTGATTGCACAATTAAGTGTAGAGCAGTGAGTTCCAAGAGAATCCCAACTCAAGAGTTAAGTCATGAATAGTCATTTATATCATGACCTTTTGAAGCCTTGTCCTCGAAATAAGCTAAAATCACGCGTTATTAACTTATAGCCCAATCCAGCCATCAAGATTAAACCCAAAGGCATATTTTTAATTACCTTACTAATAGTCATAATCCGCCTGGCAAACTTGTCAAATCCAATATCCCATGTACCGCTGATTGTTGTTTTATCAATGTCATCATTAAAAGCATAGTCAGCATCGGCACTTAAATCCGTGCCCGCATCTATCCAGGTTGTATCCCCAGCCGCCAGATGGAAATCGTCTCCAGCCGCATTGACATACGTAGGAGCGGCATCCTCTGCGGAACAGGTTGTTTTTGTCCATGTACCGTTCCAATCATTAGTATGCCCAGAAGACAGACAATTTTTCGCTATGGCAGTTCCGTTCGTCTGCCCGAACCCATTACCCGCATTGCCTACGGCAGTACAGTTATAGAAGTAGTGAGTCCCAGTAGCAGTGGCCCAAAAACCTCTTACCTCGTTATTATGCGATAAACAATTTACGGCAAAAGCCTTATCCGGGCTTGCTGCGTTTAACAGTATACCCGTTACAACGCCTGTGCCGGCATTAACCCCATTGAAGGCTATACATCCAATGAAACCAGCGAGGTTATTAATAGCTCTAAATATGTATCTATTGTTTACACTATTAATATTGAGGCTGGCGATAATATCCTGGATTTGCGAATTACTTTCAGATATAATTACGCAATCGGCATCAGTAGTAGAGATAAATGTTACGCCATTGTTTGGCGTTCCATCATGACCTTGCCCAGAGGCAGGGCGTATAATTCTAAAATAACTGGCATTTGTTGTGGCTCCTGCCAGGGCTACATAATTATTGAAGCTTGCATCCGTATCGTAGCATTCCAAAACCTCTGACTGAGTAGCCGTAACCAGGTCAATGTCAGTCGCAGCTTCCCAGGTCGCAAGTACCGTATAGGCTTTCCCAGTCCCATAGGTACTTATATTTTCATTTGTAGCGGTTTTTCTTGAGGAACCCATTATGATCCTTTTATCTCATCCATATCTGTTTTGTTAAACTTGCGGTTTAATACTTTATCAAACAATAAGTCAAGACCATCTTCCTTACTAAAGCTATCTTTCTCTAACGGCTGATAGTTATCATCAGGATCAGCTACCTTATTTAAGTCTATTATTATCCCTTTTAAGGCAGCCTTGCTCTTCAAGGCTGCTAATGGAATTTTGTAGCGTCTTTTTCCAATAACTTCCGGCTTATGTTCAGGATACCACCGCTCACCCGTTAAGAATTGAGGGATTTCCAATTTTCTGGCGGTAGCAATATCGCTAATTGTAGCTCCCAGGTCAACAATCACTATAAGGTATTGCTTTCTCTCTGCCGTTCCCCATACCCAGTCTGCGGGCATAACGGCAATAATGTCTCCGGCTTTCTTGCGCTTATGACCGGAGGCAAGATCAGCTTCGTCTCGGATTGCAATAGCCATAGATACTATCATGAGCACTCTCCTGAATTTATTGCGTTAACGCAACGTGATTGTCAAGGTACTTACCGTTCCTGTAACCGTACCTACATCTATTCCAATCCAATCACCCAAGTCTATAGAAGGGTTAGATAGGGCACCGTCGTCCGATGCCCCATCATTATCACAGGTTATTGTAGTCGTTCCGTCTAATCCATTAGTCGCCAGGTCAGTAAAATCACCACTACCGTCCGATTCATACAGTGCTATGACTACGCTCTCACCGGAGTTAGCAGGATCCGCAATACAATTAATTCCTGTAACCGTCCAGGCTGCATTAGCCCGTATAAGAAGTAATCTATCCGCATCTACAGGACTCTCAATTACAACGCTCTTAGGGAGGTAAAGAGCAGTAGGATCAATTTGTCTCTGGGCGCCAATAAACAATAAACTAATGATGCATAGGCTGATAATTACTAGAAGAGGATATTTTCTTTTCATGGGGAAATATTCCTTTCTACTGGATAGTGGAAATTTCCAATACTAACCCTGCGGTGCCGCTCTGAACATAGAAAGTCCGATTATCTCTTAATGTTAAAGGATGATCAGAATACCATTGTGCACCAGCAGGTACAGTCTCATAAGTTGAGCCGCTAGCATTGGCTGAGAAGGCTATTTTAAAAGCCGCTGAAGTCCGTGCCTTAATGGTAAAATACAGAGTTCCATTAGGCATGGTATAAGAATATTCTGTATCTGCCGTGGTTAGGGTAAGATTATCAACAGTTAATCTCTGCCCTGAATAGACAGGCTGAGCATAAGCGTTGGGAACTAAGAACCAATAAGCGATCAAAGCGATCATTATTAGACAAAATAACTTTTTCATCTTTTCCTCCCCTTTTTTAACTTAACCTGATCAAGTTGACATCAGCAGCAAACATAACGATAAAAGTCTTGCTTACATCCTCATAATCCTCGCCCGGATAAGTTGATAGCCGCATCTGAGCAGCCAGTGTGCTAGTCTTAAATTTCTCCCTAGCCATAAGATCATAAAAGGTCTCATAAATTTGCCAGCATTCTTTATAATGCTTTTGAGAAAGAATCCAGAATTCAATCCGGGGAATAAAATATTTAGGGGCATGTGGATCAATTTCTCCCCCAGTTAGAACATAGTTTATGCAGGGAAAAGTAAGATCTCTGGCCGCGAACATATTAGCGGGATATACCCGGGTTCCGATAAATCCCTGTAAAGTAGCATCATCAATAATAGTATCTACTAATAATTTTTTCAATTCCTCTGACAATGCTTAGCCCTCTTGAGTATAATAACTATTTACTCATTTCTTTTACTTTCTTTGCTTTTCTTAGCCAAACATCACTGTTTTTGACTTCTCTAATAGCCTGCAATGTTTAGGAGTCGAAGAAAAAGGCTCTCCTTTTACTCTTGGAAAAGCCAGATATCCAGTAGAATAGATTGAATTTATCCGCTTCTCCCACCTGCCTTTAACCAGAACAATATCGCCTTTTCTAAATCCTTCTAATTTTTCGTTGACTTGATACTTTACTCTTCCCTTACCCTTTTTAGAGCAACTGTAATATTGTTTTCTTGTTTGACTTGGAAAAAAGTTAATATCAAAGTAGTTTGATTTATCAGAGTCAACAATTTTTCCATCGCTTATGGTTGCCAAACACTGAGCATCGATATGATGATCCTTCTGTAATCCTAAAATCTTTCGGTAATCATGAGTTTCATAACCAAATCGTTTCTCTACAGGGGCAATAATATTGAGTAAACCATAAAGATGGGCTTTGCCCTGCATTGTTCTTTGAGCAATTTTATCTTTAAAGCCATTTTCTCCTTCCAGAGCAAGAGTTACTTTGCCTTTGTGAAGCTTATCATGACACTTATCACAAAGAGTTACCAGATTCTTGATGGTATCTTTTCCTCCTTTATTTCTCTCAACAATGTGATGGGCTTCAAGTTTTATGTTTTTCTTATTGCAAACCTTACATTGAAAGTCATCTCGAATCAAACAAGCCAATCTTAAATTTGGGTGTAACCGATTACTCTCTTGATAAGCTTTTCCATTCAGATCAGGATTGTTCAAAGCAGCAATATCAATCTGAACATCCTCAATTACTATATGAGAGATAGGTAAGGGCAGTTTATTGATAACTCGATAAACCTCTTCAACGTTTGCTTTGGTAGAAGGAGGAATTCTACCTGACCTTCTTGAAGAAGCTCGGTTTAGGAATCTTGGCTTTCTATACCATTTTCGGTTTCTTCTTGATCTTCTATGCTCTCTTCGAGAATCCATCTTCTCTTTGATGTCTTTACGATGATGGATAACACCACAAAGTAAGATTTTATTGTTTCCTACAGCACAATATCCTGTTTCATGGCTTCCTTTGTCAATTCCAACAACAACTTCTTGAGTAAACCCTTCACATTGCCAACTTAGTTGAATTGTAAACGGGCTTCTGTTAATGACTTTAGCTCTATTGGATTTCAAAAGATGCCTTGCTTTTGTCGGTTTACAAGGCATCAATTTTGAACCATCCTGGTTTAGAACATATACAATCTTCATATTGTCCTTTAAGTGAGAGTTTTTGTTGTCTTTATGACCAGGAACTCTCAAAACCTGTAAGATGCTCCTCGGGATTGTTAAGAGAGCTTTTTATATCTATCTCACCTTCGGCTTTCGCTTACCCTTAAAGATAGATGACAGAGCTTTAAACTGGAACAACATTCAAAGATGTCATGACTCTCCTAACTGCTACTCAGAGTTAATCCAAGTCCCCTGGGAGTTCCATGAACTCTATCTCGAAAGTCAAAGTTTTTAGGAACTATTACTTATCTCCTGCCGCATGACTTCCAGCTCTCTTATCTTTGCACTCATCTGGATAGTCTTTTTGCTGCCCTTTTCTCTATGAGAATCTCTTGACATATTATTATTTATTTTAACAATCTGGTCAAGAAGAACTTCTAACCCCTTCATTAATTCAGAAAAAGCCGCCTCTTCTGCTTTCTTTCTAAAATTCTTGGTATTAAGAATAAGTCCTGTAGCATTAATCAGAGAATAAAAGAGAAAGGCCAGGGCATTATTTTGGCTTTCAGGAGCAAGAGAGATCCCTTCAATCTCTTTGATAATCCTCTCAAACCGGACTAGAGATGCCTTTTTTTCGGTTTCTGGTGGCTCGGGAATAGGGGAAGGCAGCTTTGGTTCTTGCTCGATAGCGGGCGCCAATTTCTTTGATCTGGATGGCTTCGCACCACTTACAGACATTAGAGACCCCCAATTTTAGGCGGCTATTTGTGACCATATATTTGGTGAGTAATACTTCACCACAATAGCTACATATCTTTCGATCAACTGCCTCTATCTGAATTAAAGATAATACTACTCCAGGCTCTGTCTTGTCAATAACCCAATCAATCCGATAGCAATACCATGTACTGGATAATTTGGTCACATGCTGCACCACCTGAGAGATCAGTTGTACATAATATTCGTTCCGATGGCTTACCCGAGGCTTACAGATTGTCATAACAATCCAGAGCTTATTATTATATATCTTTTTTCCCTTCATTTCTTTTTCTAATTCATGAGCCAATCTGACTTTCAATTCTTCAGCTTTCGGACTCAGACCAAATACGGTAGAGTACCGAAAAGTGAGAGTCCATTTCTGGGGAATATTAAATTTAAAGCGTGTCTGTAAAAAAAAAGGATATGATTTCTTTCTACCCCGCTGGTATACTCTCTCACGACATCTCTTAGTATTCTGTGGAGGAACCCAGGCCGATTTCCATAACTCTCCTTGCCTAGAGTAATCTCTACTACAGTCTTTACACCATGGATATATCCCACTTGAACGACTCTTATCATGATAGAAATCCGAGATAGGCTTCTCTTCTCCACAGTGAAAGCATTTCTTATTTTGAATTCGATCTAATAAAGCTTCCATGATTATGCGGATTCACGTTTCAGCTTAGTGATATAGCAAAGAATCATTCGGGACGGTTTTCAGCAAACTGGATATCAGTTTGTTCTAAGAATGTTCTCTCTAACTCATCCAATCCTTCTGGGTAGAGGGTATAGTAGGAGAGCCCCTTATCATCCAATCTTCTCTTGACCTGGTTAAGACTTCTCGATAGTAGCTTTTTCTTTTCTGACATTACTTGAACCTCAATTAATAGTAAGTGAACTACCCTAACCAATCTTTGATTGGTTAGGGCTTCTAAGGCAATGCCTCACCAATCTCCAGCCATTTTTCTTATAGTTTTTAGCTCTTTACGTTCAGTAGCTCTCATTTTCCTAAGCTGGGCTGAATATTCTATCTTAGTACATTAGCGACAGGTTCATGATAGAACTGGTAAATCCCATTCCCAGCCTATTGCCCTGAAAGGGGGCTGATACAATCTAATTTCCTCGATCTCTTCCTGCCAAGAAGCTAAAATCTGAGGGTCAGGGTCAAGCGGCTCCATATCATATTGAGTCTTTTTGACCCGGGCTATCCTACCAGACGAACATCGCTGGCTGCAAGCCGGAACATATCCGGGGAACATTTTTGTTTTTGTATCCACTATAGTTCTTTTCCTGATTACTTCTTTTCCGCAATCAGGGCAAGAAAAAGTTATGTACTCGCAGAAAGGACAATACTTTTTCTTATTATTTTTGCCCATTTTTAAGTTACAATTCGCACAATAGTTTCTTATAGACATGGCTAAGTTTCCTTGATCCTTTCAACCTCCTACTTTATCCTTTGTCTCCTGAAGATTCCTTGTATAATGTTTTCCATGCACAATCAGGACATAGCAGCACAGCTTTCCCTTCAATATTGTCAATTATTCCTTTATTAAAAGGAAAGAGTTCTTTACATAAATCGCAGTAAGTTTGTTCCTCTGATCCTTTTTGAATATATCCCCACACTTTATCATATTTATATAATTTCATAGATTCTCCTTGTTATGAATACAATTCATGTTTAGAATCTCCTCAACCAATTCCCTTACCCGTACTGGTGTAAAGACCCACTTTGCACAAAAATCTGTCCGCCCCTTGGTCCATGTAAGGGTATACGTTAACAGGCTGGTTCAACCTGTTAACGTATACCCTTACAATGTTCCTACTTATCCTTTGTCTCCTGAAGATTCCTTCTCGTATCGCTATATTTCTCGCAATCTCATATCTTAGGGCACTAATCAAATACATATACCCTACTTTTTCCCTCCACTAGCGTCCTTCTCTAATACCTCCATTACGTCCTGGCCATTAGTAAAGATCTCCCTCGTTTATGTCATACTCAAGATCCTCATCGCTGTTATTCTCTGCTGCTTCCTTAATGGCCTGCCAGAGGTTATATAGGATAGCATAGAGAATGTTGTTAGTCAGCAAGAGCCATTCTTTATCAGACAATGTTTCTTTAATATGCTTGCCCAGAAAATGGTCTAAATGCTTAAATTTCTCATAGACTTCTTGTATAACCATAACTTAACCTCCTCCTTTAGTAATCCCATCCGTGAGGCTTTCCTTGTCGGTAAGCATCACACAAATCAAACATTGAAACTGGGTCACACTCATCACCAACATCCGGTCTCAACACATCCCCTGTTTTGTCCTCTATTGTACAGACCAAAGTTTCTTCTTGGTATGCGTTTTGACAGGTGGCACAACATTTCATAGATCCAATAATTCTTCTAAAGTTTTCTCCTGGCATGTTCCCTCCCATATAAAATGAAGATCTTACTTCCTTTAATTTTATCCTCTGCTTCTGCCATCGTTATACCTCCTTTTCATACTTTATTTTCCTTATACACAGGAATAGGCGGGATTCCCCACCCCGCTCCCATATTGATAGGAATTAGCCTCATTCCTCAGTCCATCCCTGATGCGGGCAGGAACAACCAGGCTCCAGTCAGCCCCTATTCCCCCTATGTTTAAATTTTTTATTCTTTATATTCATCTTCGTTTTCTTGACACAAACGCTTAATTTTTAGAATGGTATTAACAATAACGCCAATACTTAATACAATAAGTAAAAAACTTACAAGCCAATCCCCCGCTAAATCACCACCAATAAGTAGAGATGTAATACCCACTCCTAATGACACCCCAATAAATACCGCCAGGACATACTTTCCAATTATCTTATCCATCTTCACTTTTATCCTTTACCTTATGTAATTATTTGCTTTTTTGGTGGTCCTTAGCAAGACCAAACCACAATTTAAATCTCTCTTCCCATAATAATCCACACCAATGACACCTATCCCCGTGGTAGGGCTTTCCTCTTGTCCTTCTCCCCCGCCACTGGTGATGCTTTCTATCGTTTAGGCATTTTTTTAGTCTTTCCATCATTTAAATTCATTTATGCAATGACCTATAAAACTAACCCTATGAAACATATACTCCTCTGATAATAACCGTACTAGAACAGCTTCGTAAAGATCATCTCCGCCTATTTGTCCTGGTTTAGAAAGCAGTTTAGCCCACGCTTCTTTCTTTAGCTTATCAATAAGCTGATCATATTCCTTTTGGGTTAGGGTAGATGGGGCTTCCAAAAGTGCAAACCGATAGGCATCCTCGGACCCTACCGAAAGGATAAAAAGTTTACTTATTCTAATTTTATTTGACATGCTGCCTCCTCCTTTAGGTGGCGGTAGTTGACTCTCCCGAATCTTGCTCATTCATCCCCAGCCCTAAAGGGCGGGGCTTTCTGGCTTAGAGGTAATCGTTTTGCCATAAAAGTCACCGTAGCTAATTTATCCTTCCGGCTCAATAGATTGAATAGCTCCAGATATGTCAATAAGTCATGATCTACAATGACTATCGCTGCTTCATCTTCGACCGAAAAACTATTCCTATTATGATCATTTATCCACTTTAACATAAAAATCCTCCCGAGAGTTATTGATCCCTCTAATTTTATTTATCTAGTTTACCAAATCTGCTTAACTCGCAGGTTTGGAAGGCTGCCTTTCTTCAGCCATTAAAATTAATAACTATAAATTAAGCCTTGTGACCTCTGGAGTAGCTTAGTTTTGCTATAACTTACTGGAAAATTACTATCCCATTTAGTTCTTAACATTATTGCTTTAGCCTTTAGACTTCTTATAGAACCAATAATAATTTTTTTAGTCTTATGATCTGCTTTAACAATATCGTAATGTTTAAACCCATTCTTTTCTGTACAAGTTTTTGTAGGATTGCTTTCCCATAATCTAGTTCTCTTTGGTTTTACAATCCATTCCAAACTACTAATAGTAGGGCTCTTATCACACACCATAGCTATCGCATCGTTGCTATGTTTTTTTGGGAGATTCAATTTTAACCTCCGCTTTTTTGTCTCATAGCCAAAAGTTGATACATAGGTTAAACCTAGCTTAAGTATCTGTTCTTTAAGATAGTTCTTTCCTTGCTCAACCAATGAGAATTGTTTGCCCCACCTATGTTTTGCATGGTTAAACCTTACTTCCTCAACCGTTGTCTTGGTTATCTTAACTCTTTTCCCCATATCTTTTAGCGTCCGTAAGATAGCTTCTTTCCGACATTTAATAGATGGGACAAGCTTTTTGCCTATCCGGTTATTAAATCGTGGCTGCCTATGTCTTAGCTTTCTAGTTCTTCTTGCCCTCCGGTAATTCCCTCGTTGCTCCATTAATCTCTTTACGTCTTGCCGGAGTTCAATCCGGCCACTAAAAACTACCTCGTTGGTCCTGTCGTTTATTATCGCTACCCCTACTTTCTTTGCTCCATCATCAATGCCCACCATGAAAGATCCAACGGGATTATCTATTGCACGGTTAAGCTGAATAGTAAATGGCACTACCTGTATCAGCTTGGCCTTACCTTCCCGTAAAAGTTTTCTGCTTCTTGCGGGATGGCATGGTAAGCACGGCTTCCCTTCTGCATCTACTACAAATGTCTTCTGCATTTAAGCACTCTCTCTAAAGGATAATTTTAACCTCGATAATGTTGCCAGCGGATTTGATAGAACTGGTTCCATCCTACCGTCACTTATGCTGGCTAACGTAGGCGGCCATCTTTACCCGTAACAGAGGGCTTATTTCCCGCCTTAATCTTGGAGCCCCACTGGATTTTCGCCCAATGGTTTCTTCAGGATTGCCTACTTTTGGATAGGTTCTCATGAACTGTTACAAGACTCCTGAGACCAAAGGTCCTCAAATAGGGTATATTCGGGCAGCCAGGTCAGATGGATTGACCCGATAGGGGCATAACGTTGTTTGCCCAGCTTTAAAACTTTAATACGATTCTCTTCTTCTTGGTACAAATGCCATACATGAGTAGAATCCTGTATAACAGCAGACCCACAATAAATATCATCATTATCAGGCGGTCGCTTATCACTACGCCGGATATGGTAACTGTATTGGGTAATAACAAATATGGGGACGTTGATCACCTTAGAAAATGCTCGAATATCGTGCATTGCCTTTCGAAAACGATGGGCCTCATTTTCTCCCTCTAAGGTCATAAGAGGCAGATTATCAATTACAATAAATCCGAGATCGGGATAGCGCATTTTGGCCAGCAAGCTCTTAAATTTAAGCTCGTTCATGGAAATGCCACCAGTAGTATCTACCAGGATGGGGAACTCTGATATCTCGGAAAAAGCACGTACTAAACGGGCCATCTCTGAAGCATCCAGATAATTAGCCAGGAGTTTTACTGAATCGATTCGTGCCCACATACAGGCATATCTGAGACTACATTCCCCCAGACTCATCTCGCCACTCCATTTCCATATCGGCCTACCGGTCTTTTTTACAAACCTAAGAATTAGAGAATCCATAAAAGCCGTTTTTCCTTCTCCAGTAAAACCAACGATGGTTACAATTGAGTTATTGGTTAAAACACCAATTTTTTTATCCAGGTCTACAAAATAAGTCTTAATGCCACTTTCTGCTTTTTTATCTATGAATTCTTGAAATAAATATTTTAGTCCTTCTTTCAAGGTAGCAGGTCCGTTGTTTAAGCTTCCCGATCCTAGAGAAAATACCTGATTCATAATGGAAGATATCATTTCTTCTATTTCCAAGGTATTCTCCCGGCTAATTGCCATAATATTCTGTCCCAAAGCCATTGCCTTGCGTCGTAGGGATAATTTATGAACAATCTTGGCATAATGGCTCACCGAGGCCGATGTGATTAAATCGTTAATTAGAGAGACTAGATAAGCATAACCTCCCACATTTTCTAACTCATCCTGTTTGCGTAAGCTCTCGGGTAGGGTCAATAAATCTATTGGTTCACCCTGGCCAATCTGTCTCTCTATAGTTTCAAAAATAAGCCGATGCTTATGAACATAAAAATCCTCTGCTTTAAGACAGTCTTGAGCCTTTAGAAAAGTGCTATTATCGATAATAATGGATCCCAATACTGCTTGTTCTGCCATTAAGTCATACGGAGGTACACCTATGCCAATTCCTAATAGTTTCTTCTCAGACATCTGCCTTCTCCTTTCCAAATTTGTCTTTATAATAAATACCGTCCTTCCAATAAAGTCTTAAATCAGGATCCCA
>Ga0209210_1003123_pt1 | contig 11475 bp, 12 predicted proteins | sample RifGroA1_FD_183991 | JGI IMG/M metagenome (GOLD analysis project Ga0209210, IMG submission 183991) | Contaminated groundwater microbial communities from Rifle, Colorado, USA - Rifle Groundwater A1 (SPAdes) (version 2) | ecosystem: Environmental > Aquatic > Deep subsurface > Groundwater >...
TTCTATGTTGTAATATAAGATGTCGATAGACTTAATTACATGAAAACTACACTGATTATTTGTTGCAAGAATGAAGATCAATCACTTGCATCTGTCATTAAAAAAGCAAAACCATTTGTTCATGAAATAATTGTCGTTGATGGACATTCTCAGGATAGCTCCTTGAGCATAGCAAAAAACTCTGGTGCAAAAGTATTTACTGATAATGGGAAAGGAAAAGGTGCAGGAATACAACTAGGCATACAAAAAGCCTCTGGAGATATTATTGTTTTTATGGACGCAGACGGATCACATAAAGCATCTGATATTCCAAAACTCATTGCACCTATCAAGCATAATGACGCGGATTTAGTCATAGCATCGCGAGGAAAAGGCGGAAGCGATGAACTACATGGTGAATCTGAAAAAACACTCCGTCTTATCGGTAGTGCGATTATTACTCAAATAATAAATTGGCGATATGGAACAAGAATTACTGATTCTCAAAATGGATTTCGTGCAATTCGAACTTCTGTTGTTAAATCACTCAATCTTCAAGAAAACAGTTTTGCTATTGAACAAGAAATGCTTATGAAAGCATTACACAAACACTATCGAGTAAGCGAAATAGCAAGTCATGAACTGGCAAGAAAATATGGTAGATCAAAGATATCTCTCTATTCTATGTGGTGGAAATATCTTTGGAATCTTATGCAAAATTGCGTTACGTTTTGACACGCGCTTTTGTTTATCGGGAAATAAAAATTCTATTCATAATACTGTTGTATATAGCCTCTGCTATGAACGGCTGTGAGTCCTGATAGACATGCATGACATCTGAAAACATCGTGCTTTCGACCGAATCAAAATATAAAGAAAGATCAACGAAATGAACATCTTGATAGGTAGGTAAGGTAACTCGTTGAAAAATTTTCTTTTTTATTTCTCTAAAATATGTGGTTTCTGAAGGGACAAAAATAGGTGCCTCTTCATCAGTAATATGTTTTTTTTCGTACACGGTCGGCTGGAAAATTGCAATATACTCGCCTCCAAACGCCATACTTATTTTTTGTGCTTTCACAATATTTGAAACATAGATATCGGCAATCTGCTCTTTCCATGTATCAGTGCCATACCCTGCTTCCCGCCGCAACGTATTCAACGGAAGTAATTGATTCATATAATACGTTGGGAATAATCGCTCCCCGATAAATCGAACGAGTGAATTTTTATAAAAGAAAAATTTAATTGCTGACAATTTTTTCGGGTAAAGCAAAGGGCTTGCTTCGTAAACTAAAAAATCATACGGATAGCCGGGTCTCGGATCGTAATATAATGGATGATACAAATCATTTGCCCCATTATACTGAATAATGAGGTCGGGTTGTAATTCAGAAACCTCTTTGACAATGGTCATCAATTCCTGTGATGAACTATTAGAAATAACTCCAAAATTGTATACTCGCACGTTTATATATCCATTCTTTTGAAAATTCTCTTCCAGTAGTTCAGTTACTGTCGGATCACCTAAATATACACTCGATCCACCCAAGAGAATAACTCTATATTCATTCTTTGGTTTATTTTTTGATGGATACTTTCCACGATATCCCCCTTCATTGTGATCTCTCACATGCGGCAACCCTTTAAACATAACGTAGGGAAATGGTACTTTGAATTCATCTGTTCTAAACCTTTCTTGAATATAATTCATTTTATTCAAAAAAAGATTACAAATCGCTCCGCCTACTATAAAACACGTAACTAGTGTTATTACGCTAATTCCCAGTAATTGCATTGTTTTTTTCATGTGTTTAAATCATAATGAACCAGTACGTTACTCTCATAGTATCAGTTTATGAAAAAAAATAAATATCTATTGGCTGTCATTGTTCTTTGTATCATTAATTTTATTATACGTCTTCCTTTTATTCACCTCCTTCCTTATAACGATTCGCCTGTCTATTATGATGCTGTTTTAAAAGTACTAAACAATCATTTAAATCCTTTCACCTTTTATATTTCATATAAACCACCCATATTAATTCTTTTTGTTGCTTTATTATTTAAACTCTTTACGCCATCTTTGATGATCGGTTCCTTATTGGTTTATTCTTGCTCCTCACTATCATTACTATTTACCTATTTATTAGGAAGATGTCTTTTTGGAGAAAAAACTGGTTTATTCGCAACGCTGTTACTCAGCATTTTCCCATTATTTGTCGCACAAAGTTTTTTCTTCAATGACGCTATTGTGCTTACATTTCTCACGCTTATCACTCTATATTCTTATGTCAAATCAAATAAATTATCCTATTATATTTCAGCTACTTTATTAGTACTCACGAAAGAACCACAAATCTTTATTCCAATATCCATCGGTTTCTATGAAATATATCGCTTGAGATTTCTACTCCATACATCTATTAAACAAGCAATAAAACAAGGAGCTCTTCTGTGGACTCCAATTTGTGCTTTCCTTCTATGGATGGGAATGAATAAAATAATCTTCGGATTTTATCTTGATCCGGTAAATGTTGGATTATTTAGCATTGACAAAAATTACGCCGAATTGATTCCATATATACTTCATTTTGTTTTTCTTTTTAACGGAATCTGGCTTATTTGGCCTACTATTATTGCCTATGTTGTTTTATTTGTTGCACATAAAATACATATGAATAAAACTCGGGATTCGATTCTATTTTATTTTTTGTTTCTTTTTTCTTTCTATATACTCTTTTATTTTTTTACCGAACCAGTTCCACGATATATGCTTCCACTCTATCCATATCTATTTCTTGTCGGATGCGCAACAATAAATCTCTTTTTTTCTAAAATGAAATCTTTGATGCTGCTTTTGACAATATGCTTTCTTTATGTAGGCGTTCATATATCACATTATTTTTATCTTCCAATGGAGTATTGGGGTGAAACTGATCTCAATCTGTTCCATGTGTCTACTCTATATAAAAAATCGATTCGGTATATTCGTACACATTACGAAAAACCATTAATAGTTACTGTTCCCTGGTTATATGAATGGGATACTTCAGCATTTAAGAATACGAAGTCTCAATATAATCAAGGTATGTACTTTTGGAACATTACCAATGAAGGAAAAGATGAACTCGGAAATATTATTCAATGGGCTCATGATCGCTCGTTATCACCAATTATATTCATTGATCCTTCTTATATTGATGGACCAAACGATCCTCCAATACTTGATGCATATAAAATAAAAATAGCAACTTTGTATGATGATACGATAAACCATTATAATTATCACACACTGTATCGCATCAAAGAAGCAATAATACAAACCGAACAATGAATAAGTTTCTCTATAACCTTTCTTCCATAGTTCAATCAAATTTTTCTCGCCTATCCGCTCCATACAAACTCACCTTCGCAGCAACATATAAATGCAATTCCCGTTGTACCATATGTAACATATGGAAAAAACCGTATAAGCAAGAATTGACACTTAAACAAATTCAAACATTTTTTCAAAAAAATACTTTTTTTACTTGGGTAAACTTAACAGGCGGAGAACTAGTTCTCAGAAATGATCTTATTAAAATCATAAAAGTTATTTTACGCACACAGAAAAAATTATTATTTCTCAATTTTCCAACAAACGGGCTCTTCACAGATAAAATTGTTACTGCAATTCAACAAATGCTAGCTCTTCATCCTCCCCATCTTCTAGTTTCTGTGTCTCTTGATGGACCAAAAAATCTTCATGACAAACTCCGGGGCATTAATGGCAATTGGGAACGTGCGGTTGAAACATATAAGCAGTTGAAAAAAATGCGTTCCTCACATTTTGATTGTTATTTTGGAATGACTATATCTTCGTATAATTATCAATATATTGAACAAACGTACAAAGATTTAAAGGAAGAAATTCCTCAACTGCAGCGATCGGATATTCATTTTAATATTGTTCATCAATCCTCTCATTATTATGGAAACGATGAAAAAAATCTCACTCTTAATCAATCAATGATTAAGAGTATTCAAAGATATAATTCAAAAAAACCATTTGCTTGGACTAAAATTGCGCTCATTGAAAAAATCTATCAAAATCTCATTCAAAAGTACATCCAAACTAAAAAAACTCCTATTTCTTGTTTAGCACTATCTAGTTCTATCTTCTTAGATCCCTATGGCAATATATATCCATGCGCGATGTGGGACTACGTACTCGGAAATCTAATTAACAATTCATGGAGTCTTATGAAAATGTGGAATAGCAATAAATCTTTACAGGCGTTATTCTTATTGAAACAAAAGAAATGCGCTAACTGCTGGACCCCTTGCGAAGCCTATCAAAGCATTATTGGAAATATTGGAAAACCAATAATTTGGAGGGCGCTGTGGCACACCTAAAAAAAATCATTCTTGTAAATCCATACGCTTCGTATGCAAAAGGAACAAACAATGCCACTGTGTATCCTCCCATGGGTCTTGCGTATATCGCAAGTGTCTTAGAGGAACATGGGCATCAATGCCATATTATCGAAGCCGGAATCCATCATTATTCCAACGATGATATCGTTCAACAAATACAACAGTGGAATCCAGATCTCATCGGTATTACATCTAATATTGTCACTGCTAAAGCTGCTGTTGAACTTGGCACTATCATAAAGAAAATCTTTCCTAACATCATTCTTGTCTTTGGTGGACCATATGCAACTGCACAACCCTCTTTTATATTAACAACCACGAAAGCAAATGTTGTCGTTCGCGGCGAAGGCGAAGTGACAATACTTGATGTTCTTTCACACTATCCGAAATTAGCATCAATTAAAGGAATCAGTTATCGAAAAAGAAGTCATATCTATCATAATATCGACCGAGAGCTCATCCAAGATCTTGATACAATACCGTTCCCAGCATATCACCTACTTCCTTCATTGTCCTTGTACAAATCAAGAAATAGGGCATCTCCAATTGGATGTCTTCTATCAAGTCGAGGGTGTCCGTATCAATGTATTTACTGCAATTCAAATATTTTTGGGAAACGATTTCGAATGCGAAGCGCAGATAACGTAGTATCAGAAATAGAATTGTTAGTACATACGTACAATGTAAAACAAATTGATATATTGGATGACAATTTTACGTTAAATATCGAACGCGCCGAAAAAATATTTACTAAAATCATTCAACGTGGCATTTCTGTCTTATTCAATTTTCAAAATGGGATTCGAGCTGATAAACTCACGCCGAGGCTTGCACGAAAAATGAAGAGAGCTGGTGTTTATAAAGTAGGAATAGGAGTAGAGTCAGGAGACATTCGTATTCAAAAAATTATTAAAAAGTCGCTTTCACTCATAAAAGTGGTTCAAGCAGCGCGAATACTTCGAAAAGAAGATATCATTGTTACATGCTTTTTCATGATCGGTCTTCCTGGAGAAGATGAGGTTTCACTTAATAACACAATTAATTTTGCCATTAAGGTAAATCCACACTTAGCAAATTTTTCCGTGGTAGTACCACTTCCCCAAACAGAGCTTTATCACATGATAGAAACACAAGGAAAGTTTATTAAGCCAATCACCTCAGGTTCCTCAACTGGATTTTACACAGATAATTTTTATTATGAAATTGGCCATGTCAACCAGCAACTAATACGTAAATATGTTTCAAAGGCATACAGAAAATTTTATTTTCGATTTTCTAAAATTATCGATATTATAAAAACTATACGTTCATGGTCAGAACTTCATTGGATTATCGATACCAGCATGCCGTTACTCAGGTTTGTGTGTAGATAACCATAAATCACTTACATACAATATTTTGTTGTTGAAAATAACTATACAATTCATTTGCTGCAATCAGATGCCCTTTTTGAGTAAAATGACAATCATCTATTAATTCATTGGAATATTGTTCTAAAAATAATTTTTCAAAATCAATAAGTGGAACGTTATAGTCAGAGGCTACTTCATGAATAATTTTATTATACTCAGGAACGTGTATTCTCCAATTCTCTATATTTGCATAAGTAAAGTCTGCGTGCGGTCTAGTCAATAAAATGACAGATACATGATTCTTATTTGCGAGTTGAATGAAATTAATAAGATTTTGTTTAAAATCCTCAAATGAGACCCGAGGCCCATTTAGCATCGGTTTGCGAAGATATTTGTTCACAAAGATATCTGAATAATACTTCAACACTTGGAATAATTTAGATTTATTTAGTGGCGATATGAGTGGAGACAAATAGGTATTAAATTGTTTATCCGGTATCCCCATATCAGGAGAGGCGTCATTCCATCCAAAAGCCACGATAACGAATGTTGGATGAAAAACCGTAATATCTTGATAAAATTTTTGTAATCCTTGATAAGAAGTATATCCGTGAACTCCCATATTTAACACTCGAATTGAAGAGATATGTTGACGTAACAGTCTAAATAATTCGTCGGGCCATGGAGTATCATAATATCCCCCCTGATACGCACCAAGTGTATTTGAATCGCCATATGCAAGAATTGTACATGAAGAAGTCGCACTGTCTCTGCTTGACACAATAGACAAACCTCGTATTCCTACTTCGTTAAAAATACCAGAATTTTTTTTTGGTTTCCAAAATAACACAGGATCGTATTCAAAATCTGACTCGGCTCCAGAAAAAACATTGGATAACCGTAATTCTTCCTTTTGTTCATGCTGGACAATTAATTCAATGGGTTTGTAATATGAAAGTGTATGTAATTGGGTCAATATACGTGCAAGCATTTCTGATATACCTAAAAGAAAAATCACGATAACGATTACAATAAGAATTGCTTGTATATTTCGTTTAAAACGCATACTCTTATTATATACAATTGTAGTAATAATAAATCGTACTTGTATTGATACATTTGAATAGAAAGCGATTAATATACATGACATATTCATACCATAAGCCCTTCCATTAAGATTGTTACAAAGATATGCAAACAAAGAGCAAATCAACTCATTACATAATTCAATCACACAAAATATCTACTACAACATGGATAGTGATATTTACCACGTTTCTTTTTTTCTATCCACCTCCCATTTCGAAACATCCCAGCGATTGCAGATGTACCAACATATTTAAATAGCGCTCATACTGTATATATCAATCGCTTAAATCCATTTGTTGAATATGTTGGATATCGACCGCCACTTTTATTAATTGCAACATCAATTCTCTATTTCTATTTTGGAGAATCATCACAAACGGCAACAGTTTTTATTTTTTTTCTTTCATCATGTGCACTGTTATTAATTTATATTGTTGGTAAAAAACTATTTTCAACAAGAGTAGCGATAATCTCGTATCTTTTCCTCTTATTTTCGCCACTTTTTCTACAACAAAGTTTCCTTTTTCAGGATCCAATAGCAGTGATGCTATTGCTTCTTGGAAGCATCTATGGGTACCTAAAAAGAAAATATTTTCTTTATGTATTCTATTGTTCATTATTACTCCTACTTAAAGAGGTATACGTACTAGTACCCTTCTATACATTTTGTTTTGATGTTATTCAAAATAGACGCGTTGGAAACAGCAATTAGTATTATTATTACCTTTAATTACTTTTTTTTGTTTGGATTGGAATAAATAAACATACATTTGGTTGGTATCTCAATCCATATAATGTTAGCCTTTCATCCTGAACACTTTTTGAAATGATAGAGAAGGTTAAGCAAATTCTCCAGAAAAATGATTATTGGATATACATACCTGTATTAGGAAGCATCCTGTCACTCGTATCAATGCGAAATAAAAAATTAATAGAAATCCATACGTCTTCAAAAAATACATTACAATATCTCTTTGGGTTTATATGTATATTTACAATGTCGTTTCTCATCCTCGTGTATCTGCCTCGATATATTCTTCCCATATATCCTTTAATCTACTTATGTATTGCATATGGCATCACGCAGTGGATTTATACAACTAACCACTGGAAAATTGTTTCTCGCCTAATCGCAATTCCACTTATCAGTCAATGTATTAACATGGCAACAGTTCCTATTGATCCGTGGGGAGAAGAGGATCTAATTCGACACACTATCTTAAATAAAAAAGTTTTTGAATCAATGCAAACAATTAAATCTACCAATGCCGTCATAAATTCTCCATGGGCTTTTTAAGTAATCCGTTATACGGTTATGTGAAAAATAATTTCATTCCCTATCTTGCTCAGTACGATTGGATTTGTGAGCATGACCAACCATCGCAAATGAATAACATAGTTAACTTGACTATCGATCCCTCGATAAAAAACGTTTCGTATTATTTTGTTGATCATTACTCAAGTTTTGGTGGATGCAAAAATAAACCAAGTAACTTATGATTAATTACACGAATTACTTACCAATTTTTATTTACCAACAATTACGTAGATATATATGAAATTACAAAAATGAAGTAAATATTCTGTGAATAATTTATAGTAACATTATGGTTTTATCATTAAATTTATGAGGATCATTAATACTTATAAATCCACAATCTTGACAGCAATGTTAATATTGTTTTCATCACTATTTATCTGGATTACTTACGCTCTAATTAATAATACTCTTAACAAAAATGGAAATTGGGACGTGACAAAAACTCAATTGGCCATAATGGGTGGTGGAGATTTTGAATTTCTAAATAGTCACCCCACATTGGCATTTAATCGCTTAAATTTATCTGCATGGCTTGGATTTCAAGAAGTCATCTTAAAAGAAAAATTTCCGATATATACAATTGATTTCGATTTTTATTTGAGTGAAAATTCATATTTTTATTTTATTTTCAACAAAAAAATTGATAATTTTTCTGCGATTCGTCTAAGCGCTAATCCAAGCCTCACTAATTTGAACCTTATTATTAAAAATACTGGAGAATTTGAATCAAAAAGTTCATTAGACATCTCAGAATTGCAAGCCAATAAATGGCATCATGCACAGTTTGTTTTTATTCCAAATTCAAACGCTATCAACTTTTCACTTAATCACGGCAACAACATTTCAATATCTGCCAATTTTGAACTTAGTCAAAAAGTTGGATTTAGAAGTTCATACAAACCAATATTCATTGATAACGTAGTTATTAAAAATTCCTTATATAATATCGTATTTAATGATAATTTTAGCTATAGAGATAGAGCTTTTATTAAATATTTTTTGAGCATCCTATTATCCATTTGCTTGCTAAATGTTCTACTTTCCATAACAATCCACCAATTGAAAAAAAAGCGAAACAATACTATTAAAATCATATATGTGCTTAATATCATTTTTTTGGGGCTTACAGCGCTAATCACTTGCCTACTATATTTTTGGCTTCTGAACATATATCCAAAACCAAACACCATTTTAAATACACTAATTTATAAAATAGGCTATCAAAATAAGACTGAATATATTGATTGGGCTGAAAAATACGCAGAAGAATTGTTTAATAAATATCATTCAAGTAACAGGAAAAAAATATTGTTTATCGGATCTTCTCAAACTTTTGGTGCGGGAGTAAATTATGAAAACGAAACATATGTTAGAGTAACAGAGGCTAAAATAAATCAGACTAATGATATTTATCAGATTATCAATTGCGGCATTAATGGATTAACCTCAAATAAATCACTTGAATTCTATCAAAAATACTGGATTGGTTTAAATCCAACTATTGTTGTCATTGATCTGTCGAGTAATGATAGAGATTTTTATAATACTCCCGATATTTTAAAAGCAAGTTTAACAACGTTCGCTCAACTTAATAAAAAGAAAGGGATAACAACCATTTTTATTCTTGAACCAAATTCATATGAGTCAATTAATTCAAATGAATTTATACCTTTTCACAATGCCATGAAAAGTGTTGGGCTAGATTACAACATACTAACTCTAGATCCTCATACATACTTAGAGGAAAAGAAAAACACTGGAATTATTTGGTGGGATCAAACTCATCCAACCTCATACGGGCATCAATTAATAGGAGAATTTATTTATGATGCTATAAAAGATATACTATAATATAAATCCCATATTAGATCGGGCTATTTCTTTATATAACTCAGTTACACATATATAATTATCTCAGATTCTTAAAAGGTATTTTTTCAAATAAAAAATCCCGCAAAAACAATTGCGGGATTATCATTAAATACTTGTTGAACTCAATGGTGACAGGAACATGGGTTTTGAGAGAACTATTCCGCTCGAGGAATAGTTTTAATACAATACGTGTTCTCTCGAAACACGTGTCAAAACCTAACAGATCTCGTCATGTATTGGACCAATAAATTGGACATGCATGCTTTAATCTTTCGATTTTTTAATTAGAAAGGAGGTGATCCATCCCCAGCTTCGGCTAGGGATACCTTGTTACGACTTAGTCCCCATCGCTGAATTCGGCTTAGCTCCCCTTGCGGGGCTCTTCGGCCGCCTCCAACTTTGTTGGCTTGACGGGCGGTGTCCAGAGATTAGAGCGTTATAACGCACTATCTCACTCACGGGGCACACGGTTTTCCCGTACCCTCGCGAACTGCCTATCCAAATAATGGACGTCTATCATTCATAAATTCCCGTAGTTTTTGAAGCTCAATTATTCCTTCTTTCTTCAAATGTTTCTTTTTCTTCATAAGCTCTGCAGCTTTACAAAATAAAAGAAAATCTTTTTTCTTTTTTCCTTGTAATGGAAATTTCTTGAAAAAAGGAATGACATGATAAAAAATATCATGTTGCTTTTTTACTACATACTTAACATGTGGTTTCCAACCATATCGGTCATATCGAAGCTCGATTATTCTTCCACAATTAAGCCTTTTTTGAAAAAGTTCCAATACGGGTTTTTCATCAAGTCGAAGCTCAATCTCAAAACAGAGATGGGCATCTATACCCAATGTTTTTGTTTTATGCTTCGAAAAAATTATTGCGAAGCATCCTTCACCATCTGTAAAGCCTGTAAGATACCACGGATTTATTACTCGATAGACAACCATAAAAAAATAGGTTTGTGCCTTTTCCCTCGTTTACACTCAGGATACTACGCACGCTGCGGACTTCTGATATCTTCTCGGTGTTAGTTCACACTAACATCTTATTCCAATATATCAATTTAACATATTAGACACAATACCAGATCTCCCTTCGTGACAATCATGTCATTTTATTATCATCTCGATTTCATTTACGTCTATACTGTTTGTTGTTGAAAAGCTTCTCCAATTGTACGGAGGATCGCTTAGTATATACGCCGTCTCAAATTCAAGCTGATAACCGCTACTTTCGCCCTTCGTCACCAACGTCACCGTTGGAAACTGCGATTTGGCTTCACTCGTTTCAACACGAGGCTATGGATTTTCACCATAGTAGATATGATCGCCGGAAGGCGCATCATTTTTGTACAAGACCCGAGAACGTATTCACCGCGACCTTCTGATTCGCGATTACTACCGATTCCGACTTCATGAGGTCGGGTTGCAGACCTCAATCTGA
>Ga0209210_1003124_pt1 | contig 11472 bp, 16 predicted proteins | sample RifGroA1_FD_183991 | JGI IMG/M metagenome (GOLD analysis project Ga0209210, IMG submission 183991) | Contaminated groundwater microbial communities from Rifle, Colorado, USA - Rifle Groundwater A1 (SPAdes) (version 2) | ecosystem: Environmental > Aquatic > Deep subsurface > Groundwater >...
GCCGCATTTGGAAATGCGGCTCGACAACGGGGTGGGTGGTGGACAGGTAACACTCTGCCCAAGTGGCCCTCCTGGAGGGCGGGGCCGGACTCATTTGTCGCGGCGATAAGGGGTGTGTTTCACACCCGACCATCACCCACTATACGGATGTCCACTTCACGGTCGCCATTGGCGAACCGATCCGCGGACGAAATATGTCGAGGTGCGTACTTTTAATATACCGCCGCCTCCGTTCGGGGCAAGGTCGGGTTGTGCACAATCGGAGAATCCCTTGATTCACCGGGCCTCCGGTGCGTCCTATTCCAGGAACTCGAAGCGCCGGACCTTTTTGCCGTCCACCTCGACCGTGTCCAGGAACATCTCCTTGGGCCTCACCCAGATCTCCCCCTCGCCGTAAAGCGCCCGATAAACGACCAGGTCCTCCAGGGTCTCGCTGTGCCGGGCGATCCCGATCACTTCGTATTCCTGTCCTTTGTAATGCCTGTACCGGCCGGGCTTTATCTCGTTCATGTCCGTCATAAACGCAGGACACCCAGTCCCATGGCGGAAACCAGCCAAAATCCGGAGACGAGAGTGAGCAGCGAAGCCAGGAGGAACACCGGGCCGAGGGTCGTATAGCGCTGTCCCAGGACCAAGCGGTATCCGGAGACCAGGACCACCGAAACGAAACTAAGAAAGACGAAAATGGTGACATTCGGCCAGCCGGCCGAGAACGCCAGGAGCCAGCCGAGCTCCGGCTCCCCCTCTTCGAAGAAGCGCTCGCGGTATTTCCGGAGCATCCGGAGAAAAAGATAGAAGACGTACGCGAAGATGGCGGCGAGAATTATCTCCAGCCAGAAACGGCCGTAGGAATAAAAAAGGAAATAGCCGAAATTCTCCGGGAAAAGATCCAGGAACCATTTTATCGGAGCCGGGACCGGAGCCGTGGGGTCGAGCGGCGACCGGAGCAATATCTCGGAAAAGGAGTTCGCCAGCCAGGAATAATACTGGAAGACCGTGAGGGTCAGGGCGTAAAAAACCCAGAAGCCGCCGGTCGCCCAGGCGAGCTTCTTGAACCGGGCCGCAGGATCGGCAAAGACGCTCCGCTTGCGGAAGATGTACAAAGCCGCGAGGAATACCCCTCCCTGCCAAACGTACGGCATCAAGAGCAACGCCTGGGACAGCGATTCCAGGGACATGGGAATACTATAGCAGTTTATTCTTCCGAATGTGTTCCCGGATGAGATCCAGGGTCGCCGGATTTATGAAGTCCTTTATTTCCCCCGGCTCCGCCCACATCCATTCCGAGAATTTTTCGGGCTCCATCAGCTTCGGCTCTTCGGACGTCTCCCCCACGAAGGCGTAAACCACATCGTCCTGCTTGGCCCCGGCCAGGACGCCCAGGAAACCGGTTATGCGCACGTCCGTTATGCCGGTTTCCTCCGCAATCTCCCGCCTTAGCGCTCCTTCGACGGTCTCTCCTTCGTCGCACCGCCCGCCGGGAATGGTCCAAACTGAGACGGCCTTCCATTTATCGGGAGTGTAGTGCCGGAGACCGATCAGAACCCGGCCGTCCCGGATCAGAGCTATCACCGGGCAGATGCTCGGGTCGCTTGCTTTCCGAAGAAACTCTTCCATCTTTCAGAACCAATTGAAAAGCTTAGCTATGAACAACACGTAAACCGCGAGATAGAGGGCACCCTCCCAGACATGTATTCGCCGGGAGATGCCGGAGATAATGAACAGCAAAGTGGCTAAGGCCATAGTGGGTACGCCGATAGCGAAGGTCTGGGCGTCGACGGCAAGAGTGCGGAAAAGGCCGGGCACGCCGATGACCACCAAAGCATTGAAGACGTTGGAACCGAAGATGTTCCCCAGAGCGACCTCCGATTTTTTCTGAAAGGCCGCTTTGGCGGAAACCAAAAGCTCGGGCAAAGAAGTGCCTACCGCCACCGCAGTTATGGCGATGACCCCGGTCGCGATGTTCAGGATCGCGGACAGATTCACCAGCGAATCGATCATATACTTGGCTCCAAGGACCAAGCCGATTATACCGGCGACGAGGAGAAGGAGGTCCTTGCCGGACACCTTGGGCCGGACGAACTTCTCTCTCTTGTGTGCCAAGATGTGCTTGCGCCGCTCCTGCCGGGACGGGAGGATCTCCACCAGCTCCGGCGAGTCCTCGGTGTCCTTATGCAGGACGGTATAGAGGAGGTATACGCCGTAGGCGGCGAGGAGCAGGATGGATTCGCCCAGGAATATCTGCCGGTCCCAGACGATGCCCAAAAGCAGCACGGAACTGATCGCCAGGAGCGGCAGATCGAGGTCGATCAGGCTCTTGGTCACCGTGAGCCGTCTTCCGATCACTGCGGAAAATCCCACGATCAGGAGGATGTTGGCAATGTTGGAGCCGATGACGTTCGCCGCAACCACATCGGTGACTCCGCGGAAGGTGGCAACGAGGGAAGATATGAGCTCGGGGAAGGAGGTGCCTACGCCCACGATGGTCACCCCAACTATGAACGGCGAAAGCCCCAAGGCCAAACCTATCCTCTCCGAACTGGAGATAAGCCAATCCGCCCCTTTGACCAGCACGGCCAGGGACGCCAGGAACACGATGGTCCAAAGAAGAAGCATATTCTTGAACCGGGTATGCGCGAATTATATCACATACGCTTCTCGGCCAAGAAGTTCAAATATTCCTTGGAGGCGGGGCGGAAGGAATCGAAAGAGGTCACCTGGAAGCCATGCTCGACGATAAGCCTCTCCGCTTCTTCTTCGGTGTAGAAACTGAACCAGCGGGGAATGTTGAAGCCGGAGCTCTCTCGGTACAGTTCCCCCTCTCCTGCGATAAGGCCGAGACCCAAAGCCCCTTTTTCCTTCAAGACCCTGCTTATCTCGTTCATCGCCTTTCCGACCTCCGATTTTTTCGCATGCAATAAGGACGTGTAGGCCCAAACTCCGTCGAAAGAGCCGTCCGCAAAGGGCAACTTGCCGAAATCCGCCCGGACCGCCTGGAGCCCTCTTTCCCGGCACATTTTAACCATCGCCTCCGAGGCGTCCAGGCAAACGACGTCGAGGCCGAGCTCTTTAAGCAAAAGCCCGTCCCGGCCCGGCCCGCTGCCCACGTTCAGCACTCTTCCCTGCGCGAGCTTGGCGAATCCGCGCAGGAAATCCTGCGGGAATTTGTCCCAGAAATCCGTGGTCTCTTCGTCGTATTCCCTGGCCAGCTTGTCGTACGCCCGCACGGTCCTCTCGTCCATATTCCGGATTATAGCACCCTCCTTTTGCATTATTCTCCGGGGAGATGTTCAATGAAGCGATGCGCAAAATCGTACTGCTCATAATCGCGGTTCTTCTCCTGCTTCTCGCGGGATTCGCGGCCTGGAAGCTCATACCGGGAGACACGATGGAACCGGAGCCGACGCCGGAAGACCTCGGCGAACCCGCAGCGGCCGCGGATCCGGATTCCCTCGCCTGGACCGAGGCGCCGAACATCCCCTGGTCCCCGCGGGATTCGCACAGCGCTTTCGTCTTCAAGGACGCGCTATGGGTCCTGGGCGGCTTGAACGCGAACGATTCCAAGATAAATCCGGTCACTCCCGACTATACCAGGGCGGTGTATTTCAATGATGTTTGGCGGTCGGAAGACGGAATGAACTGGGAACGCGTTGCGGAACACGCGGAATTCCCGCCCATCCGCTCCGCGTCCGTTTTCGCCTGGAAGGGGGCGCTCTATATGGTGGGCGGATTCAGCCCCACCGGCGGCGGGTACCAGGTGGGCATGTGGAGGTCGTCCGACGGGGAGCATTGGACGAAGATCCGGACGAATCCCCCTTTCGAACCGCGCGAGGGCCAGGTGGTGAAGGTTTGGAACGGCGGCCTTTGGCTTATCGGCGGCGTGAATTACGACACCAGGAAACTTTTCACCGACGTGTGGTTCTCCGAGGACGGGGCGAATTGGCGGCTCGTCACCCCGGATGCCGGCTGGGCCGGACGCTGGGACCACGATGTGGCGGCTTTCGGGGACAAATTGTACGTGGCGGCGGGCATGGGATTCGAGGGCGAGGGGTTCAATGACGTCTGGGCGACCTCGGACGGCAGGATATGGGAACAACTCACGCCGGCGGCGGAATTCTCAAAACGGCAGGGCGGCGGCTTGGTCTCTTGGAAGGACTACCTATGGCTCATCTCCGGCCTCGACGCGAAAACGAACGAAGGACTCGGCGACGCCTGGTATTCCAAGGACGGAACAAGCTGGACCAAGGTCCCGAAAGACGCCTCTTGGCTCGGCCGGGAGGACGGGAGCATGCTCGTGTTCCGGGACAGGATCTGGGTCCTGGGCGGCATGGATTCGGACTGGAACTGGAATAACGACGTGTGGTATTCGGAGATCAAAAACGCGTCCGGCGCCGTTCTCAACTAGGACTTAGAAGCTTCCGCAGTTCCTCCATTCTTTCGGGATGGAGCTTGGCTTCGTATACCCTGGGGACTATCTCTTTTTCGTAAAAGTTCCCCCGGAGGGCTATTTCGACGAACTCATTAAAGGCGGCGGGTTTCAGCGTTATCTTTTCGCCCGCATCCAGGTGGATATCCGCCACCTTTTTCAAGCCCTTGGCGACAAAGGTATAGACCGCCCAATCTATCTTCGAAACGGGTTGCTGCGCGTCCCACAGGATGAATTCGGAAGCTTCGTATCCGCTCTCTTCCCGCAGTTCGCGTTTGGCGGCCTGGAGAACGTCTTCTCCCTCGTCCACCCTCCCACCCGTAGCTGCCACAAAGGGAGCCTTCCCGGGCTGCTCCTGCTCGGTAAGCAGGATCCTTCCGTCATTCATGACCGGAAAAACCACGACCGTATCCGGCCGTCTTAGTTTTTCAAATGTGGCCTTCGTTCCGTCGTAAAGCTCCTGCTCCCATTGGTACACATCGAAAAGCACTCCCTTAAAAACCCGCCTCGCGTCATCGGGAATGGGCTGCTTGGACGGAGGTCGCGCGATTTTCATATTATCACCCGAAGACCAGTACTTTATCCGAACTCTCGACCATTTTGAGCAAGTCCGACATTGTGGATATGGGGCAAATGTTACTTTCCTCCTTACCACGCACCTTCAAACAACTGCCGCAAGCGTAGATCTTACCCTTCAGCTCTTTGAATTCCTTCACTTTTACCGACACGTCAAAATCTTTACTGTCAGGGATGGTATCAAGTTCCGACCCTTCGCTCATCAAGAAAATTTCTACATAGTGTCCCGCTTTGAGCGCGGTGATTCCGAGACGGAAGGCATTCCACGCATGCTCCGACTTATTTGATTGGAGAATTATGCCGAGTTTCATAAAATTATTTAAACATTTCCTAAGTTTTTCTTCGGCTACAAATCCTACTGAGGGCGGGCGCTTCGCTATTCGAGCCCGCTCGCTTCCGTGATAAGCATATTGTAGCTCCGATGCCTTGATCGGAGCAATGATTTTTCTACGAGCAGTAGCTCTTGAAAAATCTATTGCGGAGGGGGTGGGATTCGAACCCACGGACGGTTTTAAAGCCGTCACGGCTTAGCAAGCCGCTCGTTTGAACCGCTCACGCACCCCTCCTTGCACCCATGAGTGTAAATCGAAAATCTCCTTTTTTCAATCTTTTTTGCTTGCGCTAGGTCTGGCGAAGTGTTAGGTTTTAAGGCGCATATGGCCGAAATTTCTCCGCAGAATCGAACTCCCGCCGGTAAGCCCCGCCCGCCCATCGTGGTGGTCATGGGACACGTGGATCACGGCAAGACCACGCTTCTCGACCGCATCCGGAAATCGAACATGGCGGAACGGGAGGCCGGCGGGATCACCCAGAGCATCGGCGCGTACGAGATCGAGGTTCCGCTGAAAGCGGAACCGAAATCCCGAGAGAACGAAGCGGATCAAGGGATCCCTCGGCAGCCTCGGGATGATTCGCCGGAAATCCGCCGGATCACCTTCATCGACACGCCGGGGCACGAGGCATTCACCAGGATGCGCTCGCGCGGCGCGAACGCGGCGGATCTCGCCATACTGGTGGTCGCAGCGGACGAGGGCGTGAAGCCGCAGACCACGGAATCCATCCGCATCCTTGACGAGACCAAAACGCCGTTCGTGGTCGCTCTGACCAAAACGGACAAGCCGAACGCGGACCCGGAGCGGGTCAAGAACGAACTCACCTCCGCCGGGGTGCTCCTGGAAGGCTACGGCGGCAGCGTGAGCTACGAACCGGTATCGGCCAAAACCGGGGAGCACGTTAGCGAGCTTCTGGACCTCCTGCTTCTCACCGCAGAAATGGAAAATCTTGTCTATGACCCGACCCTCGCCGGGACCGGCTTTGTGCTCGAGACTCGCATGGACCGCCGCCGGGGGCTGGAAGCCTCGGTCATCGTCAAGAACGGCACCCTGAAGCGGGGCGAACCCATCGCCACCCCGACCGGCAAGGGCAAGATAAAGATAATGGAGAACTTCCTCGGCGAGACCGCCCTCGCGCTGGAACCTTCCGCTCCGGCGCTTATCATCGGCTGGGAGGAATTGCCCCAGGTGGGCGAGGAATTCGTGACCGGACCCGAAGCGAACGTCGATCTTGCGAAGCGGCCGGAAAGCCGTCTGGCCACTCCCCCCGCCGCACCGGGCCTGCCGGTCATTCCGGACGACACGGAAACCTTGAATTTCATCCTCAAGGCTTCGGATGCGGGGTCGCTCGAAGCTTTGAGCGAGATCGTGAAGGCCATGATCGCGGACAAGCCCGCGAAGCTCATCGCGGCTTCCGTGGGCGACGTGACCGACAATGACGTGAAACTCGGCATTTCCACCAAAAGCATCCTCATTTCCTTCAAGGGCAAAGTGGACAGGGCCGCCGGAGCGCTCGCGGAAGCCAACCGGGTGAAGATCATCTCCTCGGAGATAATCTACGACCTGGTCAAGGCGGTGGAGGATTTCCTGACCCAGAAAGAAGGCGCGGGCTCGATCGCGGAGCTCGAAATTCTGGCGGTGTTCAACCAGCCCAAACCGGAGAAGCAGGTGGTGGGCGGCCGGGTGGTCCGCGGCGTTTTCCGGAACAAGGCCTTATTCGAAATCGAACGGCAGGGCGCGGTCGCGGGCCAAGGCAGGGTGTCGAATCTCCAGCAGCAGAAAAAGGACGCGCGGGAAGTGGCCGAGGGCAGCGAAGCGGGGCTGATGGTGAATTCCCAGATTTTGATCCAGGTCGGGGACAAGCTCATCATAAAGTCGTAGGCCATGAACTATCGCCCCCTGCGGGTTGCGAACCTGATCCGCGACGAGCTTTCGCAATTGATCCTGCGGGGGATGGAGTTCTCCGGCGCCCTGGTCACCGTGACCGAAGTGGTCGTCGACAAAAAACTTGAAGGCGCGGCGGTCAAGGTGAGCATCCTGCCCTCCGGCAAAGCTCTGGATGCGCTTCGAGCGCTCAAGAACAACGAAAAGCGCCTGCAGCGGGAACTGGGACGCAAACTCAACATCCGCCCCATGCCCAAGATCCATTTCGAGCTGGACCGCGGTCCGGAAAAGGCGGCCGGAGTTGAAAAGCTGCTTTTAGGCGGATAGAATGGGACCACAGGGCGCGGTGGCGAAGAGGTAACGCAGCGGTCTGTCTCGCTTCGCGAGATCTGGCGAAGCCAGACAAAAAAACTTATGTACTTCGTTTATTACCTGCACAGTAAGGTCAATAACGATCTATACATCGGAAGCTGCGAGGATGTGGATAAGAGGCTTTGTCAGCACAACGCAGGCAGGGTCAGATCTACAAAAGCGTATCGCCCATGGGAACTCTTGGGCAGCGAAAATTTTAATACAAGAAGCGAGGCCGTCTTACGCGAGAGACACTTGAAAAATCATCAGCAAAAAGAGATACTGAAGCGGAAGTTTGGGGTGCTCTGAATTGACAAAATGGCGCCGTGGCGAAGTGGAAACGCGACTGTCTGCAAAACAGTTATGCATGGGTTCGATTCCCATCGGCGCCTCCAGGCGATCCCCATGCCCGGGTGCTGTAATTGGTAGCCAGAACCGACTTAAAATCGGTTGGCCGAAAGGCCGTGTGGGTTCGACCCCCACCCCGGGCACAATTCTACTTCTGACACTTCGCGCAGAAAACCGTGGTGCGGTTGTTGATGGCCGTCTTTTTCAAAACGCTTCCGCACCGGAAGCACTTCTCCCCCGCCCGGCCGTACACCTTGTGCTCCCGGGCGTAGTTGCCGCGGCTGCCGTCCGCAAGCCGATAGCTTACGACCGAGGAACCGCCGGCCGCGATGGCCTTGGGCAGGATCACGAGAATGGCCCGGTGCAGGCGTCCGATCTCTTTGTCGCTCAAGGAGGACGCCCTGCGGTTCGGCCGCACTTTGGCCAAGAAGCATACTTCATCCGCATAGATGTTGCCGAGCCCCGTGACCACCGCTTGATCCATGAGCACGCTTTTGAGGCGCGCTTTTCTTGCCCGCAGGGATCCCCGGAAATACGCGGGGGTGAAGGCGGCGTCCAGGGGCTCCAGCCCCAAATTCCGGAAATGGCCGGCCTTATCCAGATGCGCCTCGGAAGGATAGTAGAGAAGGTAGCCGAACATCCGGGTGTCGTTATAGTAAAGGATCCCCTTGCCAAGCTCGAATATGAGACGGGTATGCGGGTTGGGCAGGACCGTCTCGGAGATCCGGATGGGATGCCCGCCGTCCACTTTGTTTTTCCCGTTCTCCTTATAGACGAACTGGCCGGACATCTTCAAGTGCACGACCAGCCGCTTGCCTCCCGAAAAATGGAAGACCAGGTTCTTGGCCCGCCGGGTGACGTCCAATATCCTCGCGCCGGTAAGGCCGCGGATGAATTCCCGGGTCTTTTTCGGGGAGGCTTTGCGCAGATTTCCCCGTCCGGATACGAGTTTCGGATTTCGGACGGCGATGCTCCGGACCCTTTGGCCCAGGATGCGCCTTTGGAGGCCCAATCGCAGATTTTCTACCTCGGGCAGTTCGGGCATGCTCCATATGATATAATTAAAGGATAGAAAGGTCGAAAAAAAGAATTTCGATTCTCGCTATGAAAGGATTACACATGGTCGCCTTTACCCTGCTCGTGATCGGAGGCCTGAACTGGCTTCTCTACGGCCTCATGGGCCAGGATATCGGCTCGTGGCTGGGAGGGATGGATGCGATGGTCTCTCGCGTCATCTACGTCCTGGTGGGTCTTTCCGCGATCTATATCGTCGCGACCCACAAAAAGGATTGCCGCGCCTGCAGCCCTTCGGGGATGTAAGTTACCGGGATCGTTCGAACCAAAAAACCGCCTCCGGCGGTTTTTTGGTTTCTACGGGTCTGCCGATAAAAATATTGACTGCGGAGGGGGAGGGATTCGAACCCTCGAAGCCGGTTAAGGCTTACGCGCTTTCCAAGCGCGCGCACTAGGCCACTATGCGACCCCTCCTCACGGCCCCTATCATACACAAAGCGGCATTGCGGAGCAATCACCCGGGGCGCTACTCGTCAACCGAGCGCCGCGATTATCTCTCCCGTCTTCCGAACCCTTCCGATGCGCGCGAAGATGTTCTTGACCGTATTTTCGTGCGCCTCCTTGGATTGTCCGGCGCTCATCGCGTCTTCCGCGAATATCTGCTGGTATCCGTATTCATAGGCGAACCTCGCGGTGCTTTCCACGCCGATATTCGTGGAAATGCCGCAAAGGACGATGGTGTTTATTTTCCTGCGCCGAAGCTCCAGATCCAGCTCGGTACCGTAGAAAGCGCCCCATTGCCTCTTGGTGATGATGAAGTCGCCTTCCTTCGGACCAAGTTCCGGCGCTATTCTACCCCACTCCGGATCCGGAGGCGCCGGATGGCCGGGATTGTCCGCGATGGGGACCAGCCGGTCTTTGAGGTCGGGCGAAGGCGTCACTCGCACCAGAAAGACGGGCATCCCGTTCTTACGGAACGCTTCCGCGAGCTTCATAGCATTCTCCACGACGGTTCTCGCATCATGGGGGTAGGCGGGCCGGGCCACTATGCCCGCCTGAAGGTCGATGACCGTGAGCGCGGTCGAGGTTTTGTCGATATCCAGCCGGTCGCTCATGTCGTTTTCATTTTATCACCGTCCCCTCAAATTCCTTTCCCTTGAGGAAATTTTCGAAGTTCTTCAGGTTCCTGCCGTCCAGGATCACCGCCCGGATGCCGTGCCTCTCCGCGAAACGGGCGGCCACGGGGTCGACCGGCGCGTGCATGCCCGGAGACCACTTTTTCGGTATCATCCGGCGGTACTTCCGCCAGGAAAGCTCCGGGATCGGGCGAGCACGCTTCACTTGGTGCGGGTCCGCGCTGTAGACGAACGCCGGCTTCCCCGCAATGACCACCTCCTTCGCGCCGAAATCCGAAGCGAGCACTGCCGCCACGTAATCGGTGGACCAGCCCGGCCGCCAGCCGGAACCGATGGTCAAAGGATGCGAGAGTTTTTTCAACCGATGCCGCTTATCTATCACCACCGGATCCGCCACGTCCCGGAAAACGGTGCGCAGAAGATGCGCGTTCATGCGCGTCCCGCGCGATGGGCGGCGTCCTGGAACACCCGCGCCAACCGGCCGCCGCCGACTATGAGGACGAACCGGTGGGAGCGAAAAAATCTCCGGAGCGTTCTCCGGAGATTCCGAATGAGCTTGACGTCTATCGCTTCCGGGTGGATGACCGAGCCGCCCAGAGCGATCACCATCGTCTTGCCCGGGGGATATTTCATGCCGGGAGCGGAGACGTGATCTCCGGCTGGAGATTGGCCCAGACGACCGCGACCGAGACCGCGGTGAAGAGGAACGGCAGGATGGGCACGCCGACCAGGCTCAAGACCATCAGGATGAGCGCGGGACTCGTGGCATGAATGCCGATCCGGTAGGAATCCTTGTATCCCAGTTCGAGCTTTCGGAACCGGGCGATGACCATGACGAGCACCGCGAAGATGAGCAGGTAAACCAGATTGAAGCTGAAGTACCCGAGAAGCAGGACAAAGGCGATGAGCACGCCTGCGGTCATAAGGAGCGGCACGAGCCAGCCGTAGGATTCCTCCGCCTTGGCGCCCAAGACCCGAAGCGTCTCGCGGTTCAAAACGATATCCGGGAAATCCCCTAGCTCCCGGATGCGTATCTCCCCGTTCTCGTCCCCGAAGATGAGCGAGGTCCTCCCGAGCCACACGTAGGCGTTATATTCCCGGAATCTTTCGGGGGTGAACTCGTTTTTGGTGTCCACCACCGCCAGCCGACGGTCGCTGTCCCGGTCTCCGAGCATTTCGAGCTTCTTCGGAAATTCGATGAAATAGGGCTCCTCCGCGTTGCTTCGCGCCTCGCCGTTCTCGATGGTGACGGTAAGTTCGGCCGGGAAGGTCTCGATGGCTTCGGGAATGATGGTCTTCATGAGAGCCGAGAGCCCCGGCAGGAGCGCGGCCGCGAAGTAGATCGTGAGCGCGAGGGAAAATGCGATCGCCAGGGTATAGAAATATTTGACCGAGAACGAGAACG
>Ga0209210_1003136_pt1 | contig 11443 bp, 10 predicted proteins | sample RifGroA1_FD_183991 | JGI IMG/M metagenome (GOLD analysis project Ga0209210, IMG submission 183991) | Contaminated groundwater microbial communities from Rifle, Colorado, USA - Rifle Groundwater A1 (SPAdes) (version 2) | ecosystem: Environmental > Aquatic > Deep subsurface > Groundwater >...
AGGTGGGGGAGATACGGTAGCTTTTCTTAAAAAAGAGGATTTACTTTCTAAATTTTCTTTTGTTTCGACCGGTGGAGGAGCCATGCTTGAATTTTTAACCGGTGAAGAACTCCCAGGAATAGAGGTCTTAAAAAATGGATAAACCAATTGACGCTTCAGGCATCCGCAATATCACAATTTCCGGAAGAATTGGAACCGGAAAAACCACTCTTGCCAACAATTTAGCCAAGACTCTTCACTGGAAGGTTTTGGACGGAGGAAAATTATTTAGAAAGTTTGCTAAAGAGCAAGGATTTCATATAAGCGAAAAACATAAAATTCCCGACGAGTTGGACAAAGCTTTTGAAGAAAGAGTCAAATACATTTTAAAGAATGAAAAAAATGAGATTATCCAAAGTCATCTTGCCGGTTTTACGGCTCAGGGAATTCCTGAAGTTTTTAAGATTTTAGTTATTTGCGAAGACAAAGAAGGAGAAGATAAAAAAAGTATTAGGATTGATAGAATCATGAACAGGGACAACGTCCCTTCAGAAAAAGCCAGAGAAGAGATCCACTTAAGAGAGGAAATGGATCTAGCAAAATATCGAAAGCTTTACGTAAATAATGATCAAAACTGGGTTTATTGGGATCCTAAATACTACGATTTAATAATAAACACCTTCGACCACAACGCAGAGGAAAGCCTCAAGGTTGTTCTAAAAGCTCTGGGATTGCCTCAATAAATTATTTTTGACTTTGAGTATCAAAGCTGATATAGTCTTTTCCCAAATCTAAGAAATATGGTAGCACCAGAGAGAGAAATACCAAGCGGAGAAGGGGAGGAATCACAAAGGACTCTTCTTTTGGCCCACGAAGACGTGTCAACAACTGTGACGAGAGTCGTGGAAATAGACATCCCTCAAGATCCTGAAGTTATGCTTCCGCCAGAAGACTGGGCCTTAGTTAAAGACTACCTCTCCTTACTATTAAATGAATCGAATCTACCTCATTTTGTCGGCATAGTAAAAAGAAGTAAACAAAAAGACACCGAAGGAAGAGACATTGAGGTCAAAAGAAAAATGACAACTCAGGACTTCATAGGAGAGCTTAGAGATCCTAGCGTCCATATGTTAACCTTTCGTAATGAAGCAGACTCTGTTTTAGGATACGCGATTATTAGGGATCCTTCTGAAGGACAGCATGAAACTTGGATTGAAAAACTTGTGGTAAGAAATAGATATCAAAATAAAAGATCCGGAGAAAGACCTCAACCAAGGATAGGAACTCAGATACTCGAAAAAATTAAAGACTATGTTTTTGAAACTCCCACTTTTGATGATAGGCCTCGGGAGATTTTATATGCGGGAGTTGTCATGTTCGTTCCAAATTGGGAAAGGACAGACCACCTTTTTACTAAGAGCGGATTTGTACCTGTAGGAAGATGGCAAGGAAATGCTGACGTTTTAATAAACGGAGAATTTGAACGAAAAGATTCGGAAAGACTTATGCTTAAAAGGGAAATGTGGGAAGCAGAGAAAGCAAAGAGTTTATTGGCGCTGCAAGGACTTATTCAAGGCTAACTTGATATTAAAGTCTCCCCATGATAAAGTATGGTGCAATTAGTTCTCTATGGTAGTTTCTGATGTAATGTCAACGGCAGTTGATTATGTAACTACGAATACCTCTGTAAGAGATATTGCGCGTCTTATCTTTGGAAAAGGAATTAATGGAGTGCCAGTTCTTGATAAAACTAAACTTGTAGGATTTATCACAGAAAGAGATATTCTTGCTAAGTTTTACCCCTCGGTAGAAGAATACATGGAAGATCCTGTCAACACATCTGACTTTATATCTATGGAAAAGAAAGTTTCAAATATACTTTCTTTAAGCGCAGGTAAAATTATGAGTCGAAATCCCGTGACAGTTACTGCGGATACACCTATTTTAAAAGCCCAGTCACTGATGTTCATAAATAAGATTGGGAGGCTTCCTGTAGTTGATAGTAAAAATCATTTGGTAGGAATTATATCCAAAGGAGACATTTTTCGCTCCGTTGTTGGAGACCAAATTCCATCTAGCGCAGAAGAAGAATATCACGATTGGGTGTCCCGCCATTATGACTTAGTCACGGGATGGGAGGAAAGGTTGGGGAATGAAATACCTGATTTAGTAAAACTTTTTAATAAAATTGGTGCAAAAAATATCGTAGACATTGGATGTGGTACGGGGGAACACGATATAGCCCTAGCTAAAAAGGGGTTTAAAGTGTTAGGACTTGAGAAAAGTCCTCTTATGTTCAGTAAGGCTAACTCAAAGCTTTCAAAATTGGGTAAATCAGAACTCAAGAATTTGAGATTTGAAAACGGAAATTATATAGAACTTTTGGAAAAAGAAAAAAACCCTTTTGATGCCGCTCTGTTTATGGGAAATGCTTTTACCCATCTTGTAGATGATCACAAGGAAGTCTTAAAAGTTGTTTCAAGTAAATTATCTAAAAACGGAATTGCATTTTTCCAGATAAATAATTTTTATAGATTATTCAACGTAAGAAAAAGATTTTTGTCTCTAAATTTTTCTAAGAGCAAAAGTGGTGTTGGACAAGATTTTGCTTTTTTAGAATTTTACGATCCTCCCAGAAAGAGCAATAAAAATCTGACTTTAAATATGGCTGTTTTTGAATCAGGAGGAAATAATTGGAGGCTCAGATCTATGAACTCCACTTCGATCCTAGAACTTGATAAAAGCAAAATGGAAGCTCTTCTAAGAAGCGCCGGTTTTAAAACAATTGATTTTTATGGGGCTGATGCAAATGGTTCTTTGTTTAAAGAGCTAAACAAGAATGAAAGCTATTATCTTAATGTCTTAGCGAAAAAGTGATATACTAAATTTTACAAAATGAGAAAAATTTTCCCTCTGGCCTTAATTGTTCTATTTCTATTCTCTTTAGTAACTACTGGAAGATCTTTTGCAAAAGAGGACAATATACTTTCGCCAAGTCCTACACCAATAACAAAAATTGAATACCAATTGCCATATCCAGGACTTTTGCCGGGAAGCCCTTTGTATCCCCTCAAAAAATTAAGAGATAAAATTATTGAGGTTCTAACAACGGATCCTTTAAAAAAAGCCGAGTTCTATCTTTTGCAGTCAGATAAAAATTTGGAGACAGGGGTAATGTTAGTTAATAGGGGAGATGGAAAAACAGCAGAGTCTACAATTTCAAAAGGAGAAAATTATTTTGAACAAGCAATTTCGAAAATTATTTCAGCAAAAGAGGAACAAGCAAACGTTGACGAAGTGTTAGGTAGAATGCAACTTTCTTCAATGAAACATCAGGAGGTAATAAAAGATTTGATGAATAAAACAAAAGGAGAAATAAAATCGGGACTTCGAAAAAGTCTAAAAAGATCCCAGGACTTCGAAAAAAGGTTAGATGAATTAAGCCCAAAGAAATAGCTTAACTGCCTCTATTGTTCACTTTTTGTATTCTAGCAAATTGCCCTGGTACAGATTATTAGTTAATTTTTTTACTCTTTTTTCTGAACAATTTTTCTAAATGATAAAACCCGAGGCTAAAAATCATGTTGCATAGGTTTGATCTATTTATTGCTAGTTGACACGCCACATCTAGGGCAATATTATTTTCTTGGCACTATTTATAGTGTCGGCAGGAGAACTTTGATTTGAGATGAAATGTCCTTATTGCGGGTCAAAAGATACAGAAGTAGTTGAGACAAGAGACTCAGAGGATCTCGAAACAATAAGGAGAAGAAGGGCCTGCTTAGCTTGCGAGAAGAGATTTACTACTTACGAAAGAGTCGAAAATATCAACTTGGTTGTTATAAAAAAAGACGGAAGACGGGAGCAGTTTAATAGAGATAAATTAAAGGGCGGAATTCTCAGATCTTGTGAAAAAACAAAAATAACAGTAGATGATATCGAAAGAATAGTAACAGAAATTGAAAGAGAGCTAAGGACCCAAGATTCAGTTGAAGTTGAAAGTAAAAAAATAGGCCAGCTAGTTTCAAACAAGCTTAAAAAACTTGATAAAGTAGCATATATTCGCTTTTCAAGTGTTTTCAAAAGATTTGTAGATGTTGAAGATTTTGAAAATGAAGTTAAAAAATTAATTAAATAAAATATGGAACAATTAACAGGAGTCAGACAAAAAGTATTTTTGGACAGATATTCCTTAAAAGATAAAAAAGGTAAGCCTCTGGAAAAAGCGCCTTTAGAGATGTGGAAAAGGGTGGCCAAAGGAATTGCAAAAGCAGAAGTGCCTTCTAAGAGACGCTTTTGGGCAGATAAATTTGCTGACTCAATGAAAGACTTCAAATTTGTCCCCGGAGGACGTGTTTTGGCTGGAGCAGGAACCGGCTATGAAGTTACATTTTATAACTGCTTTGTTATTCCCAGTCCACCTGATTCAAGAAATGGTATTTTAGATAACCTTAAACAGATGGTTGAAATAATGGCCCGGGGCGGAGGAGTAGGAATTAATCTTTCCTCTCTCAGACCAAGAGGAAGTCGGGTTAAGAAAGTAAATGGTTTTTCATCCGGTCCTTGTAACTGGGCTGAACTTTACTCAGTTGCTACAAAAGACATTATTCAGCAAGGAGGTTCTAGGCGAGGAGCACTGATGCTTATGCTTTGGGACTGGCATCCTGATATTGAAGAATTTATTACAGTAAAACAAGATTTATCTCGAATTAATGGGGCTAACCTTTCAGTCTGCGCATCCGATAAATTCATGGAAGCGGTTAAAAAGAATAAGGATTGGGATTTGGTTTTTCCGGATGTAAAAGATCCAGACTATGATACAAAGTGGGACGGAATTTTAGACCACTGGAAAGCTCTTGGGAAAAAAGTAAAAGTACATAAAACAGTAAAAGCAAGATATCTCTGGGATTTAATTTGTCAGGCAGCATGGAAATCAGCAGAACCAGGGTTAGTATTTATGGAAAGATATAACAAAATGTATAACAACTGGTATTGGAACACAATTAACTGTGTTAATCCTTGCGGAGAAGAGGGTCTTCCCGCTTGGGGAGTTTGTAATCTTGCCTCTCTTAATCTTTCAGCGTTCGTTAAAGGCTATGAAGTAGATAAACCAGGCACCTTTGATTACGAAGAATTAGCCAAGACTGCACGAATTGCAGTAAGGTTCCAAGATGACGTTGTTGACGTTGATCAGTATATTTACCCCGAAATTAGAAAAATGCAACTTGAAGGAGAAAGGAGAATTGGTTTGGGAACCTTGGGTTTAGCCGATGCTCTAATCAAACTGCATCTCCGTTATGGGTCAGATGAGGCAATTCCGGTAGTTGATAAAATTTATAAAACAATAAGAGACGCAGCTTATGATGAATCTGTAAACATAGCAAAGGAAAAGGGCGCATTTCCAAAAATTGATAAGAAAAAGCATCTTAAGGGATTTTTTATAAAACAACTACCTAAAGAAGTAAAAGAGAAAATGGCAAAATACGGAATCAGAAATTCGATGCTTCTTCAGGCTGCGCCAACAGGAACTACGAGTCTCTTATCGGGCGCTTCATCCGGGGTTGAACCAGTTTATGAGTTTGAATATTTTCACTCTGGGCGTTTAGGGAAACAACTCGTTTATCATAATCTTTATGGTGAGTGGAAGAAGATTCATCCAAGCGACGCACGACCAGACTATTTTGTAGCTGCTAATGATTTGACCCCAGAAGACCATGTAAAGATGCAGGCAACAGTTCAAAAATATGTAGATGCCTCAATTTCAAAAACAGTAAATGCGCCTAATTCTCATAGCGTTGAGGATGTTAAAAAACTATATATGATGGCTTATGACGCTGGCTGCAAAGGAATAACATATATGAGAGACGGGTCAAGAGTAGGAGTTTTATCAAGAGTTGACGATACAACAAAAACGGAGGAAAAACCGGTAACTACCGTAGTCGGTCCAGACGTTCCTAAAGCGCCCCGTCCTTTAATGATGGAGGGAGTAACATATATGGCAGAAACTCCTGTTGGCAAAACTTACATAACAATAAACCACGACGAGAATAAGGAACCCTTTGAGGTTTTTATAACAATTGGAAAATCCGGTAGCGATGTGGCTGCTATGGCAGATGCTTTAGGAAGGATGATTTCATTAAATCTTAGACTTTCAGGTGGCCTTGCAGCCAGAGAAAGAATAAGACAAGTTGTAGCACAACTTACAGGCATTGGTGGAGCAAGAAGTGTAGGCTTTGGAGAAAACAGGGTCCGCTCTCTTCCAGATGCTGTTGCCAAAGTTCTAGCTCGTCACTATTCATTCAGAGTGAACGGAATAGTTGAGGATTCAAAGCCACAAATTAACGTAGCTAATGGTAATGGACATACAAACGGCAATGGATTAAACGGACACGGTGTAAAAGTGGAGGTTAAAGATAAAGAAAGCGCTTCGGAAAATATCGTAGTCATGCAACAACTTCCGATAAAAGAGGCTATAACAGCCGATCTAAAACAAGGAACAGAAACACATCTTTTTGACATTTGTCCAGAATGCGGATCAGGCTCCCTCGCCTATGAGGAGGGCTGCAGAAAATGCTACGCATGTGGGCATTCTGAGTGTTAGTTTAGAGTCGGATAAGGATTGGGCAAGGAAGGTTAATTTCCTTCACAGTGCCGCTACCGTAAAGTCGGAAAACCACCTTATCTTAGGTTCCCGGGATCAGGAAACTTTACAAAACTTCTCGGGAACGAGGAGTTTTTTTATGCGTTCGACAGGCTCAGTATAATCTTGAGCGAAGTCGAAATGATTATGGCTATTTATACAAGAAAAGGGGACAAAGGAAAGACTTCGCTTTTTGACGGGACTAAAGTTTCAAAAAATGACCCAAGAATAAATGCGGTCGGAACAATTGATGAGTTAAATAGTGTAATTGGAATTGCAATTGCCCAAATCCCAAATCCCAAATCCCAAATCCGAAAAGAACTAGAAGAGATTCAAAATGACCTTTTTGAAATAGGAGGAGCGCTAGCCTTTCCCTACAAAGTACCCATTGATGAGCTAAGTAGTCGTCCTGAACAGTTTGAAAAACTCATTGATAATTTGACAAAAAAACTTCCCGAGCTTTCAAGCTTCATTCTTCCTGGAGGAGGAAGGGGAGGGGCTAATCTTCATTTAGCGAGGACAGTTGCGAGACGTGCAGAAAGGGCAATCGTTCCACTGTCAAACAAAATTGACGGAGCTATATTAATCTATTTAAATCGCTTGTCTGACCTTCTTTTTATTTTTGCCCGTTTTGAAAACTTTAAAGAAAAGAAAAAAGAGAAAATTTGGAGGAAAAGATGAACGAGATCCAAGCTTACAATAATTCTTTTGATGTAGAAAACTATCGATATTTACCTCAAGAAGATTTGTTGAGAAAGGAAAAGCTTGACAGTTACACAAAACGACAGGTTGAAACTCATATTGGAGAAAGATTTAATGCGCTTTTATCTATCACTCGTTATGAACTTCGGGACGGGGTAATTTATGGAGAAAATATGGATGAGCCGTTTATAGACTCCATTGTCCGCGGCCGAAATTATAGAAGAATCCATGGAAACCCTATTAATTTCAAAAGAGAAGACGCGGAAGTTTTTGGTTTTGGCAAGATCCAGTCAATAATGGCAGATTCTGATGAAGGAGAAATGGTTGTTTTGATTTCAAAACCAGGGGGAGACTATCCGCATAACTTTACCGATGTTATCTCTAATAGAGGAGATTATTTAGAATCAAGGCGTTATAGCATGGCTCTAAGTACCCAGGAATACATTGATTTTGCAAGAAGCCAGGGTTTGGAAGTGCCGGATGACGCAGATGATGCATTTTTTTTGGAAAATCCATTTAAAATTACTACTTTTAATACTCCTGATGAAGTCCACAAAGCGTTTCACAAAGAACATCAATATATAACCTCGGATGAATTTGAGCAAATTATAAAAACCTGTGCTCCTTTAATTATTGCTTATATCAATGCTCTGGCGAGTGGAGATATCGAACTACAGAGAATAACGTTTAATGCGGTTCTGAATAGAGCAGATGATAAATTTATTGAGATGAGGAAAGGCGAACAGGTAATTTTTGAAGATCTAACGCCCGAGCAACTAACAGCTTTAGGAAATAGAGAAGTTCGAGAAATTCTCACAGGTTGTGGTTCATCTTCCGGATTTAATATGACAAAAGATGGGAAAACTGCACCCTTTAGCGTCTCTGAGTTCGCTAGGGAATACTCTTTTGACAAGTTTGGCACATGTAAAGCTTGCCATGGAGAAACTATGCTTGGTCCCTGTGGAATTTGTGAGCCTTGTGATGATGGAATAAGAGCTGAACAAAAAAGTCTCCTTAATTAGTTTTGTAATCTGATTGTTAGGATTTTTTAATTGTTTAACTTTACTTCAGATGCTATCATAGTTGTATGCCTGATCCAAGTAAACAAGAACCATTTCCAAGGCCACTAGAAAGTCCGACAACTACAGGAATTGAGGCTCCAAGAGTAATTGAGGGAGCAACTGAGGCATCAAGCATAGAGTTTAATCCCTCTCCTGAAATGCCCTTACCCGAGCCTTCACCTGTAGTGCAGGGATATGTTCAAACTAGAGCTCCGCAAAGACCCTTGACTCAAGATGAAAAAAAGGTCGGAATAACTGATTCCCACTATTTTTCCTCGATAAGTTCTTTAGATCAGGTGACTCTTGGACAGACGGAACAAAATATGAGAAGTTTTGGAAATCAATTGAGCGTGTTCGATTTGTTAAAAACTGCATTCTCTGAGCATACATCAAGAATAGTAGGTGCCGGAGTTGTTTTTTGGCAGACTCTTACCAGACAAAAAGAAAGGCAAGGCTCTCATGCTTGATTTTGATCCAATTGCATTTTTTCTGAGCGTTTTTTTAAGTTTAATTGTTCTTTTTATCATAGGACTCTTCACGGTGGGCTTTTTTTATTTTTTTTTCCTATGGTACAAATACAGAAATCGAGAAAAAGAGTCAGTGGACTCAACCCTTATTCAGATTTCAGTTCCCAGGGACAATGAGATTAAAATAGATGCAGCAGAACAGCTTTTTTCAAGCTTTGTCTCTCTTCATGAGAGCGGAAGGCTCTCCTTTTTAAAACTTCAACCCCATATGTCTTTTGAAATTGTAGGAATGCCAGGAGACATAAGATTTTATGTTTCGGTTCCAAATAAATACAAAGATTTTGTCGAAAAACAGATTAATGGAAGCTATCCGGACGCAGAGATTCTGGAAGTTGACGAAGGAAATGCGTTTCATCCCGGGAGTATTTTAGGCAATGACTATAATATATTTTCCGATAACGCCAAAGTAGCGTTTGCTTCCCTCAAGCTCAAAACCTCAAACTACATACCTATAAAATTATTTAAGGATCTTCCGGTTGATCCGCTCTCTAGTATCACCTCAACTCTTGCCAAAATGACAGAGGGAGAAGGTGCTGCAATTCAAATAGTTATTGCCCCAGCTCCGGATAAATGGAAAAAACAGGGCCGAAGCTATCTTTCAAAAACAAAGAAAAATGAGGCTAATCCTGAAACAGCCAAATACTCAGCAGACGCTAAGGAAATGGAGGGAATTGAGAATAAAATAGGCAAACCGGGCTTTGAGACTGCAGTTCGTGTAGTTGTTTCATCTAGCACAAAAGAATCTGCCAAGGCCCATTTAGACAACATAATTAATGGTTTTGGGCAGTTTGCCGGGGCAAATTCTTTCAGGAGAAATAAAGATCTCTTCAAAAAAATGTTTTTGACAGATTTTGTTTATCGCTATCTTCCAATGAGGGGGCAAAAAAGCGTATTAACGAGTGAGGAGCTCGCAACCTTGTATCACTTCCCAAATAAATCTATAACAACTCCTCATATCCACTGGATAAATGCAAAAAGGGCTCCTGCTCCGGCAACTATCCCGGAATCTGGTCTTTTTCTTGGGAAAAGCACATATAGAGGCCTATCTCGGCCAATTTACATGGGAATTGAGGACAGGAGGCGGCATATGTACATAATCGGAAAAACAGGAACCGGAAAATCAGAACTTCTTAAAACAATGATAATGCAGGATATTAAAGCGGGACAGGGAGTAGCGGTTATTGATCCCCATGGAGACCTAATTGAAGATTTACTTCAGCTTGTTCCGCCCGAGCGAGCAGAAGATGTAATTCTTTTTGATCCTTCCGATACGACTCGCCCCATGGGACTAAACATGCTTGAGGCTCAAACCGAGGAGCAAAAACATTATGTCGTTTCATCAATTATTAATCTTATGTACAAACTTTATGATCCAAATAAAACAGGAATTATCGGACCTCGTTTTGAGCACGGAATACGAAACGCCATGCTTACTGTGATGAGTGAACCCGGATCGACTTTTATTGAAGTAGTTAGGGCAATGACAGATGCAAAATTTGTACAAGAACTACTCCCAAAAGTAAAAGACCCGATTGTCCGCCGCTACTGGACTGATCAGATTGCGCAGACATCAGACTTCCACAAATCGGAGGTTTTAGACTACACAGTTTCCAAGTTTGGCCGATTTGTGACTAATAAAATGATGAGAAATATAATCGGTCAATCCGATTCTTCATTTAACTTCCGTCAGGTTATGGATGAGCAAAAAATTCTATTTATTAATCTCTCAAAAGGAAAAATAGGCGAGGAAAACTCAAGCTTTTTAGGTTTGATTCTTGTTCCTAAGGTTTTAATTGCAGCTATGAGCAGACAGGATGTTTCCTTGGAAGACAGGAAGGATTTTTATCTCTACGTTGATGAGTTTCAAAATTTTGCAACTCCTGATTTTGCCCAAATTCTATCAGAAGCCCGAAAATATAGACTTAATTTAACAGTTGCTAATCAGTTTATTGGTCAAATGGAGGAGGAAGTAAAAAACGCAATTTTTGGAAATGTCGGCACAATTGGTGCTTTTAGAGTAGGAGTAACGGATGCAAATTACCTTCAGCACGAGTTCCAGCCGACATTCACAGAAGCGGACTTAATCAATGTTGAGCGTTTTAATGCTTATGTTAAAACAAACGTAAACGGCGAGCCGGTTCCTCCATTCTCGCTTGATACGACAAAAGATATTGCCAAAGAAAAAGCTCAAATGAATCCAAGAGTATCGGAATTGATAAAAGAATTATCCCGTTTGAAGTATGGAAAAGACATTAATGTAGTAGAATCAGTTATTAGCGAACGAGCCCACCTCTAGTGCTCCCGCTTGGATTCGAACCAAGGACATCTACTTTATAAGAGTAGCGCTCTACCACTGAGCTACAGGAGCGTGGAAAATATTATAACACTCACGAAGTTAAATGTGGAGTTTATAATTCTGATAAAACCGTAGATTCGGAGGCTCGCTCCGGAACGTATTGAAGATAGCGTTCAGTTGTTGAAATTCTCTTGTGCCCCAAGACTTTGGAGAGTAAAACGAGAGATACCCCGTGTTT
>Ga0209210_1003137_pt1 | contig 11441 bp, 15 predicted proteins | sample RifGroA1_FD_183991 | JGI IMG/M metagenome (GOLD analysis project Ga0209210, IMG submission 183991) | Contaminated groundwater microbial communities from Rifle, Colorado, USA - Rifle Groundwater A1 (SPAdes) (version 2) | ecosystem: Environmental > Aquatic > Deep subsurface > Groundwater >...
TGGGATAATATATTGTAACGTTCCTATAACGGAAGATTTAGCCTCTTGTAGATTTACTCTTCCAACTCCCGCCCCATCTTTTATAATAGAAATATAAGGTTTATCTTGATGATAGAAATCTACTTTCTTTAGAAATCCCTTAGCTCCATAAATCGGATATTCTCCTTCATTATCTTGAATTTTATTTAGGGATACATTTGATGAGCCCTTTTTACAAACTTCTCCAAGTGTTTTTGTTTCCCACTTACTTTTCATTTTCTTTCTCCTGTTTATTTTCTTCTACTAATTTCATAAAAATTTTATGTAATTGTTCATCAACTTTTTTTATTTTATCTAAGAACTCTTTGTGCAAATCAGACATATAGATAATATCTTTTTCTTTTCCATCTTTTTCTTTTTTAAAAAATCCTTCATCTAAAGTAGGAACTTGGTGAGCAAAAGTATTTCTAATTGTATTCATTCTTCTTAAGTCCTCAAAAAATTCCTTATAAGTTTCGATTTTTAACTTTTCTAAAATTCTAACTTTAAGTCCAAAAGAAAAATATTCGTCATCAATAACCTTTCTGTTGAACTCATTATTTTTATTATCTTTTACAAAGTAAATGGCAATTATGGCCCCCATTAATGCTTCTACATTTATAGAATCATGAATAATAACTCCACGATATTGTGCAATCTTATTATTTAATATTTTTATTTCTTCTTTATCCATTTAAAATAAACTCCATAATATCATAATTAGTTTGACTAAAATAAGAATAGAAAGCCCCAGAGAAATCCACTTTATTCTAATAATCCATTTGTCGTAATGCTTTAATTTATCTTCTATTTCTTTTGGAAGTTTTACTTCTATTCTAAATAACTTAATAGTTAGAAATATTGATAATAATAAAGAAATTGAAATAATTGTTATGGATGGAACCGAATCCTGATATACTGGTTTTTCTACAATAGTTTCAATTGGCACTTCAACAGTTTGATTAACATAAATTATTTCTTTTGATTGATTTTGGCATAAAGTTAAGTTATTATATATCTCCGAACTATTTTGTTTGTAAATAGAACAATCCTCGCAAGTAGGACAATTATCTTTTCCTACTTGAGAAAGAACTCCCACTAAAGACCCCAAAATAATTAATAAGATTGGAGCCAAAATTATTAACTTAATTAATTCTTCAAAATCCATTGTTTGTCCTTTTTTATTCATTTTATCGACCTCCTAAAAATAATATAACTTCCAAGGCTTAAGAGGGATATGGCTAGTACATAAAACCAGACAAAAAGAGAATTGCTGTAAGCCTTGTTTAAAAAATCGAAAAAAGCAGTTACTGCCAAAACTGTTGTTAAAAAAATTATACTCGTTTGTTGAACTGATTGATAAATCTCTTTCTTTATTTCTCTTGCTAATTCAAATCCTTCTTTCTCTAAATAAATCATATTATTGCTGATATAAATTAGCTTATGTTCTAAAAGAAAAGAAACAGATTTTGCTAAACTCACTCCAGAAATTTTTAATTTTTTACTAAGGGGGTGATTACTTTCTAAATCTTTATAGCCATAATTTACCCAATTATCTTTATAAATTTCTAATAAAACTCTCCTCCATTCATTTGGGTCTTTTGATTTATAATTTTCAAAGATAATCTTTTCCTTAGTTGCCATCTTAAACAAACCCCCGAATCCTCTCCAAAATCTCAGCCGACTTTTCATCCAACTCCTTCATTTCCTTGATAATCTCTGAAGGTTCTCTTAAAACAGAATCATCCTTTTTATTTGGATTTTTTACAGATAAATCAAAAGTTTCAGAATCTAAATCGTTTACATTAATTTTCCAAGAATTTTCGCTATCTCCCATAGTCTTCTGCAATTCAACAAATTCTTCTAAATCTTTTTCACTCAAAGGATTGGTTTTTCCTAAATTTCTTTTCAAGCTTAATTGATAATACCAAATCTCTCTTGTTTGTTTCCCTTTTTCAAAAAATAAAATAATCGTTTTAACTCCTGCTCCTGAAAAAACTCCTCCTGGTAAATCCAAAATTGTGTGTAGATTACAACTTTCTAATAAGTGTTTCCTAAGTGAAATGGAAGCATTATCTGTATTTGATAAGAAAGTGTTTTTAATAACAATTCCTGCCCTTCCTCCTGCCTTCAATGTTTTAATAAAGTGTTGTAAAAATAAGAAAGCTGTTTCACTTGTTTTAATAGGAAAGTTTTGTTGAACCTCAATTCTTTCCTTTCCCCCAAAAGGAGGATTCGCTAAAACAATATCAAATCTATTCTTTTCTTGAATATCTCTAATATTTTCTGAAAGAGTATTAGTGTGCTCAATATTCGGAGATTCTATCCCGTGCAAAATCATATTCATTGTTCCAATAATATAGGCAATTCCTTTCTTCTCTTTACCATAAAATGTCTTTTTCTGAAGTATTTCATCTGCCTTCGTAGACCTGTTCTCTTTTTTCATATGTTCAAATGCTTCAACTAAAAAACCAGCAGAACCAACAGCACCATCATAAACTTTTTCCCCTATTTTTGGATTAACAATTTTAACAATAGTCTTAATTAATGGTCTTGGAGTGTAATACTCCCCCCCATTTCTTCCAGCATTACCCATATTTTGTATTTTACTTTCATAAAGGTGAGACATTTCGTGCTTTTCTTCACTCGTCTGAAATCTAAGCTCATCAATTAGATTAACTACTTCTCTTAGATTATACCCGCTTTCAATAGTGTTTCTTAATTCTCCAAAAATTTCTCCGATTTTATATTCAATTGTATCGGCACTTTCAGCACTTGATTTAAATTTTTTAAGATAGGGAAATAATTTATTGTTTACAAAATTTCTCAAATCATCTCCTGTTAAAGCCTTATGATGGTCTAAGTTACCATTTTCATCTTTTGGACAAGCCCAGCTTTCCCAACTAAACTCTTCAGAAATTATTCTTTTATAGGATTTTCCAGATAATTCTGCCGAAACTTCTTTATCTTTCTCTAAATCATCAAGATATTTTAAAAATAAAATCCAAGATGTCTGTTGAACATAATCTAATTCGCTACCGCAACCAGAATCTTTCCATAGAATATCATCAATCCTTTTGAATATTTGTTCGAACATTTTGTTATATTTATTTTTAATTTAGTGTGTATAAAAGGTTATTCTTCCTCCAAATCCTTTCTTTTACTTAAACTTAGCCTAAAATCTTTTTCAATTTGACACATCTTCTTTAACTCTTTGTCAATATCATCTTTCAAAACCTTAGACTGCAATCTGGGATAGCAAACCATAGAGCAATCTTCATAAATTCCTTTATCTTTCATTAGTTGTATAAACTTATCCTTATCTTCGCCTTCAGGCATAACTAATTTATCAAATTCTTTAACAGAACATTTCATATTAGAACCATAAACAATATCTACTCCTTTTTGTTTTGCAAATTCAACCAACTTACTTTTTAGCTCGTCTTGTTTGTCTTGTAGTTCTTTAAGTTTATTTTTTATCTCAGAAAATTCATCTACAAACTGAACTCCTTCATCATCCTTAAACTTCTCAATTGGTTTTTCTTCTATTTCTACTTGATGTTTAAATGAAGGGCACATTGATTTATAGACACAATAACTACAAAGCCCAGTTACATTAGTTGGGAAATTTTTTTCTTCTTCAGCTTTTTTAATTTGATTAATTAAATCAACTACATCTCCTTGTAATTTTTGCAATTGTTCTTCTGTTCTTTCAGAAACAGCATCTTTATCAAAAGCCAACATATGCCAAATTAACTTAACAGACTTGGCGTCTTTAAATTTGTCTTTAACCCAAACAGAATAAAGAGCAAGTTGCCTATCAGAGTCTGCTTCTTCTTGGTCTTTCATTCTTGAATTAGTTTTATAATCACAAACAAAATAATTCCCTTCAGGATCACAGCCCAACTTATCGATTCTAACGTGCCATTGGTCTCCATTAGGTAAAGTCATTCTATCTTGAGTTTCTAAACCTAAAATAGTAATTTGGTCAAATGGTTTCATTCGATTATAATAATCTTCAACAAACTTCATTCCCATTTTTTTATAATTATCAGCTTTCAATCCATCTTTTACAATCAAAATATCCTCAGAATATTCTTTTTCCCAAGTGTCTTTATAGAATTTTAACAAAGTAGATTTAGAAACAAGTTTCTTGAATTTCTTATCTTTATACAATTTTTCCAAAGTTCTATGAACAATATCTCCCATAAAAGATTCAATAGTAGTCGGAATATCTACTTCGACTCTATCAATATATTTCAGCTTGTATTGGTAAGGGCAGTTTTCAAATATGGAAACTTTCGAATGTGAGTATGTTGCCATATTTATACATAATATTAAACATTTAAAATCTTAACTAAAACCAACTATCATCTTCTGAATCTAATTGGTCATTACTTTCATTTAAAATTTCTATAACTAAATCAATAACACATCCATAAAAAAAATCTTTTAGGTGAAACGCCCCGACCGAGATTCGAACTCGGGTTACTGCCGTTCTCTGAAATTCAAAGGAAAACCTTTGAGACTCAGAGTTTCTAAAAAACTCTTCCGAAGAGAAGGTTGCATTGAGATGCTAGACCTTCACCTTTCATCAAGATTTTTGTCACCTCTTCTCCAAAAATTTCTTGAGAGGGCAGCGTACTTGGCCACTGTACTATCGGGGCTTATATTCAAAATCAAAGTTACCGAACTTAAAAAGATTGTCCTTTCTCAAGACCAATCGAATTTAAATATAGAAAGCAATTAGAATTTTAATGATGGAAGAAGAAAAATGCCCTCAATGTAATGGAACTGGAAGAGTAACTGAAAAAGACGGAACTTTTCATTGTTGTTTCAAATGCCTAGTCGAAGGCAAACTCAATCAACATTCTAGACCAAAAGACGCAAAAATAAGATTATAATTTTTTACTTAAATTTTGATAAAACAAAATGACTCAATACTTAATGAGAAAAGAAAGAGACTCTGAAAATCTAAAAAATGCGATTAAAAATTATGAACCATTATGGTTTAATGTAAGACCTTTCAGTTTGGGAAATGCTAAGACAAAAGTTTCAGAAGATCTTCTGGGGAAAAAATTTAATTTTCTTTTTTTAGATGGTCTAAAATTTTCAAGTGATAGAGATTTAATTTGCCTTCCGCTGAAAGATTACAAATTTGGTTTTAAAACTGAATACCAAAATAAAAATGGTTCAAGGATATATCCTTATTATGATGATCCAAATGACCCTTCCATGCCAGAAGTTTATCAATCAGTTTTAAGAAATGTAATAGATGACTTATTAGTTGAAATAAACTTTAAAGGAAAAATAAAACTTGAAATGGAATTATATACTAATCGTAGAAAATATTGGAAAGTTTCAAAATAATCTTACTTAAACTTTTCAGAAAGAAATTTGCCAAGATAATAAACTGATCCGAAGAAAATTATTCCAGGTAAAAAGGCTATCCCTGCTGCAGGCAAAAGTAAACTTGTTCCTACTGCCCCGACAGTTCCAGCACCAATTGATTCTAAAGCTTGAATAGCCTTTGGAACACTTTTTTCAACATCTTTTTGCAATGCATCAAATTGCATAACCAATTTTCCTTTTTTCAAAATTCTAATCTTCTTATCTTCTTCAGAAACAACTATCACAAGATTCTCTCCAACTGCAGAGCTTATTCCAGCACTGTGCCTTGTTCCAAAATTTTTCAAAACTTTTTTAGACTTTACACGGACTCCATACGCTTCCATAAATCCCTTATCATTAATTATTACAGCCCCATCCATCAAGGCAAGAGATTCCAAAAGTTTGGGATTTCCAATTACATTAAACGGCGGAACCGTTTGATCCACAAGAGGTTTGTATTCAACCTTTCCAACAATAAAAAGTGCACCTTCTCCTCGTTTTGCGATTCTAAGTCCAACTTGAATTAAAGTTTCTTCAATTTTTTTTATAAAATCCTTATCCATTAAATTAAATAAAAAAGAAAATATATAAATCTTATCAAACAGAAATCCTCTCAAAAAGGTTAAATTTTAATACCTTTTTCATCTAACTTTTTAATAGCCCCGTAGTCTAGTGGTCAAAAATTATTTAAAGATTGAAGATATCTTTTAATTATGAGAATAAAATTAAAAAAAGGAAAGCAAAAAGAGTTAATTATTCTTGCGAAAAATAATCTAAATTGGGAAAAATTGTCCGAAAAAATAGGAATAAAAGAGAATTATCTTCAAAGAGATTTAAAAAATGAAAAAATATTAATTAAAGAAAAAACTTACAATGAATTATGTAGGATAGTAAATATTAATTTTGATAAATTTATTTTAGACAAACTAAATGATTTTTGGGGAAAATCAAAAGGAGGGTTAAATTCTAAAGGTTCAACTATTCAAATAAAAATTCCAAGAAATAATGAAAAACTTGCAGAATTAATAGGGGTTATTTTGGGAGATGGAAATATAAGCAAATATCAAAAAGGGAAAAAGACAGGAGTTTACCAAATTAATATTACTGGGCATAAAGATTTGGATGAAGATTACCATACAAATTACTTATTTAAAATCTTTCAAGAATTATTTGGATTGAAACCAATAACAGTTTTATCAAAAAATAGCAAAGGTAGACACTTAATTATTTCCAGTAAACAATTAGTAAACTTTTTTTCAAAACACGGTTTAAAAAATGGGGATAAAATAAAAAATCAATCAACATTTCCCACTTGGATATGGAAGAAAAAAAATTTCCTTAAAGCATGTGTAAGGGGATTAATAGATACTGATGGCTCAATTTTTAGAATGTCTCAAAGAGACTATAATTTAATTAGGATAAATTTTACTAATCACAATCTTACTTTATTAAAAGATACTAGAAAAGCATTTTTAAATTTGGGATTTAATCCTTCAAAAATAATTAATAATAGACAGTTTTATCTATCTAGACAGGATGAGATAAGAAAATATTTAAAAGAGATTGGTTTTTCAAACGTTAGACACCAAGAACGTTTAAAGAGTTTTAGCCCCATCTTCCAGCGGTCAAGGAAACGGGACTCTGGATCCCGTAACCCAGGTTCGAATCCTGGTGGGGCTATTTTTTAGCAAAATGAAAATTCAAACTAAAAAACACTATAATTTTAAGATGAACATTTTTGGAAGGGATATTGATTATACTGGAAAAATTTTAGAAATAAAAAATGGAGAATTTAGATTAGAAACTGAAGAAGATAATGGGTGTAGAGCTTTAACTTTAAAAGAAAAAGATATTATCTCTGGAAAAGAAATTCCAGAGCCAAAAAAAGAAGAAAAAACTTGGATAATAAGAAAGACTAAAGCACAAGATTATGAATTAAAACCTAGTGTAGAACCTGATTTCTAAATTAAGAAAAACCTATTAAACTAAATTATACTTCTTTTTTTATGGTACAATATACTTACTCCTCACATCGAACAAGGCACCTTGATAAAATTAGAAAACAGAGAGTAAAATATCCCCAAGTTGCAAAAAATATAGTGAATACCTCAGATATTCTTTTGGAAGTTCTTGATGCAAGATTTTTAGACGAAACAAGAAATGTAGAACTCGAAAAAGAGATTGAAAAACAAAAGAAAAAAATAATTTATGTAATCAACAAAACTGACCTAGTGAAATCTTCAAAATTAAGCGAAATTAAAAACACTTTTTTTCCGTACGCAATTGTCTCTTGTACAAAAAGAAGTGGAATAAAAGAATTAAGAAACTTGATAAAAAAAACTTCTAAACAAATCGAAAAAAGAGAAATGAGAGAGATAAAAAAAGATCGGGTTGTTTTTGGAGATGACAAAAGAATAAAAGTTGGAGTTATTGGATATCCCAATGCAGGAAAAAGTTCTCTCATAAACATTTTGTCTGGAAAATCTGGTGCTGGAGTAGGATCAGAAGCGGGATTCACAAAAAATGTTCAGAAGATTAAACTATCAGAGGGAATTGTTCTAATAGATTCCCCAGGAGTAATTCCGGAAGACCAATATTCGATGAGTGACAAGAAAAAAATTTCCGAAAGTGCAATTTTCGGAGGTAAAAGTTATACCCAAATAAAAGATCCTGAATTTGCAGTAAATGAACTTTTTGAAACTCAAAAAGAAGCTCTTGAAAAACACTACAAAGTTAAAGTGGAAGATTCGGATGAATTAATTGAAAAGATTGGAAGAAAAAAAGGAATTCTAAAAAAAGGGGACGAAGTAAATGTGGATCAAACTTCAAGAGAAATTTTAAGAGCTTGGCAAAAAGCAGAAATTAAATTTTAATTTCCCCACATAAACGAGAAAAATATTTTGGAGAAAATTCTTGATTAAGAAAACTTGATTCTTTTATTGGATCTTCTGAATAAAATTCGTGCATTTTTATTGCATATGATTCCCTTAGACCATCTCTTTTTAAAATCTTAACACAATGGATTAAACATTTTTTATTTTGAAGATTTAGGGGAATATAAGAAAGAATCCCATTAATAAAAAAATCATGAAGATTCACTTCAATTTCTTTAGAAAAAACTAAATTTGAATCAGAGACAGAATTTTTTATACTTTTCATTTGGGGAAAAAATTGTTCAAACTATAAATACTTAACCATGTAGGTTCCAACTAATTCATAACCCAACTTTTTGTAATATTCCCTTACCCCAATTCCAGATATCACTGCAAGCTTTTTGTAACCATTTTCTTTGGCAGTTTTTTCAGCTTCAAGTAAAAGAGTTTTTCCAAAACCAATATGCTGAGAAGTTTTTCCTTTTTCATGAAGATTTAAAGCTTGACCATATACATGTAATTCTCTAACAAGAGCACAATCTTTTAATTCATCTAAAAAAGTTTCACCCGGAAATCTCAATCTTAACAATCCAAATAAAACATCTTCAGAGTTAACTATTTCCAAAAAAAATTCCTTCCCTTTAGAGGAGAAATATTCAATTATTTTTAATTTTGTATTTGATTTTAATAAATTTTTATTAAATCCAACTTCTCTCATTCGAATTTCTTTGATTGAAGTTTTTTTATTTTTAATTTCATCTTCAACTTCTTTTCTAATTGAAGTTGAGGCAGCCTCATTGATCATCTTTTCCTTTGGAATTTCTCTCATAACTCTCATCACCCTGCAATAATCAGGAATAATTGCCATCATTTCAGTTAAAACTTTTTTTATTTCTTTATCAGTATATGTTTTATACTTAATTTTTTTGTAGACTTTGGCCAAAGGAGAATCTTCAACAATTTGGCAAGGATAAATCTTTAATTGATCAGGCCTAAAATTTTGATTTTCAAAAAGAATTTTAAATTTTTCAATATCTTTTTTGACATTTGAATATGGTAATCCGGGCATAATATGATAACCTACTTTGAAACCTGCGTCCTTTAATCTCTGGGAGGCTTCAATAACTTCTTTGATTGTGTGTCCTCTTCCGGTTTTTTTATAAATTTCATTGTCTAAAATTTGAACTCCAATTTCAACACGTGTTGCACCAAAATCCCTCATTAATCTTATTTCTTCCACCGAACAATTATCTGGTCTGTTTTCAATACACATCGCAACTACTCTATGTTTTGCAGTTTCATTTATCTTTTGGGCCTCTTTCAAATCTTTAGATTCGACACCATTTAGCACCTCATAACATCCTTTGACATAATCATATTGGTAGTTAAATGGGTACTGCAAAAATGTTCCTCCAATGATAATTAATTCAATTTTTTCGGTAGGATGACCCATTCTTATCAAGGCATCAAGTCTCGACTGAACTTGTTTCCTAACATCAAAATCAAATGTCAAAGCACGCATTATTGCGGGACTTTTGTCCGTATAACTTTGGGGAACATAATCTCCTCCAGGGCAATAAATACACGTTCCATGATTACATTTTCTAGGTTTCAAAACCACTGTCAATGGCGTTACACCAGAACCAGATCTAACCGGCTTTTTTAATTTAATTTCCGATTCCATAAAAAAAGAAGAAAGAAGTTATTTTTAAGGGTATTGAAAATGTTTTTAACTTCAATTAGATAAGAATTAATATGGAAGACCAGGAAAAACTGTGGGATAAAATTGCAACAGAATGGCATAAATACAAACAAAAACCCTCTGAAAATGCAAAACTCTTTTTAGAAAAGGCACATGGAAATGTTCTTGATTTGGGATCAGGTTCGGGTAGACATCTAACTAAAATAAAAAATGGAAAAATGTTTCTATTTGACTTCTCCGAAAAAATGTTAAACTTGGCAAGGGAAAAATCAAAAGCAGAAAATATTGAAGCAGAATTTATACATTCCCAATTGGAAAAAATTGAAAAATTAGATAATTTTTTTGATTTTGCAATTTGCATTTCTGCACTTCATTGTGTTAAAGGAAAAACTAAAAGAGGAAAAGTAGTAAAAGAACTTTTTAGAGTTTTGAAAAAGAATGGTAAAGCTTACATTGGGGTTTGGAATATTCAATCTAAAAGATTCAAAAAACAATTCAAAAACAAACAAAAAGAAAAAATGGTTGGATGGACAGACAAAGGAGACAGATATTACTATCTCTTCGATGAAAAAGAGGTTCATGATCTATTCGAGAAATCTGGATTTGAAATAATCTCAACGCAAAATTCAGAAGCGATGATAAATTTTGTAATAAAAAAGCCATAAACTTTTATACATGAAAATTCTCCATAGAATATGAAAAGTTACCATACCCAAAGTTATATTGAAGAAAGAAAAATAGAACCAATAAATATTCTTATAATTTTTTTACTCGGACTTGCAGCAGGACTATTTATTTTAGGAGCAATTGATTCATTCAAAATGACCAACCTAAATCAACAAACTTTGATAATTGTAGTTGGAATTGTTTATTTCATTTCTCTAATTGCATTTTTATACCCAAAAAAAAGAAGAACAAACTTGCATACTCCAGAACCAGAAATTATAGAAAAAGAAAGAATTGTTGAAAAACCCATCTTTAGAGATGTAATCCACTATCGTGATAGAAATGTAATAAAAGAAGTTGAAAAACCAGTTATCAAAGAAAAAATTGTCGAAAAAGAAAAACCAATAATAAAAAAATCCAAATATCTAGGCTCAAAGTATAATCAAAGATATCACCTACGAACTTGCAGATTTTCAGGAGCAATAAAACCTGAATATCTCATTGAAGAAGAAGATAAAAATTATTTCAAACTTAGAGGATACAAACCATGTAAAGTTTGTCATCCGGAAAAAATTTAATTCAAGAAAATCTTTATAAACATTACAATTAAAACGATTCTATGAAAATTGCATGGATTGACCGACATTATGGAAATGGACCAGGACTTCATAAGAAAGAATTAGAAGAATATCTCTCAAAATATGGATTAAAATTTAAAGTAGATATTGAGGAAAACCTTGAAAGATTTAATGAAAAATTTGGATCTTTAAACAATTACAAAACTTTATTTC
>Ga0209210_1003140_pt1 | contig 11436 bp, 21 predicted proteins | sample RifGroA1_FD_183991 | JGI IMG/M metagenome (GOLD analysis project Ga0209210, IMG submission 183991) | Contaminated groundwater microbial communities from Rifle, Colorado, USA - Rifle Groundwater A1 (SPAdes) (version 2) | ecosystem: Environmental > Aquatic > Deep subsurface > Groundwater >...
TATAATAAGGTATGAGGATATTAAGTTATTTTCTAGTACCGTATTTTCTTTCAATGTATAAAAAACAATTTGCATGAGTGCATACGTCGATTTCTTTATGACAAACAAAACAAGCCATTATGAAATTCTCACATACATTCCTATTTTTTGATTATCGTTTGTATCTCTAACATTATTCCAAACATAATAGTATTTAGTCATACAGATCCTGAAATATTTTAGCAGCTTTCATTAGTGTTTTGTATTCAGAAGAAGATAATTCGTCCTTGTATTCTCTAGTTAATTTGATTATTAAACTGGAAGTATTCATGATTTATAATTCACTCTCTTTGATATTAACTTTTAATTCTCTTAGTAACTTGACATAGATCCAAAAGGTACTGTGAGATACTTGAGATTCTTTGATAAAATCTTCTGATGTGTATTGGTTGAATTTCATTCCATTCAATATGTAAAAAACTCCTGATCTTTATTATGTTTTGATTTTAAATGTTTTATCATGGTTAACTGTGTAGGTTTTTTTATTCCACATATCTGACATTCAAATTCTATTATTTTAAAAATTGTATTAAAGTAGTTATGTGTTAATCTAAGTGTCATTTGAAATAACATCCCTTTATCATTCTGTAATGTGATCTAGCAATAGACTTGCATATATCATGGTTAAATTCAATTCCTAGGTTGCATACGTTACAGTTCATTAGTAACCACATTTCCTTAATCTAAGTTGAAAGCAATAAAGACAGATGTTATGTTTTATTGGTGAATTTATAGCGCTTGTGTGATTTGAATTTTCAATATCATCGTATATTTCTATTATACTCCAAACATTATTATCACAATCATCACATCTCATATAAAATATTCACCTGTGTTAATAGAACTGGTTGAAATTGTATCACCATTATAATCTGAGGAATAAATTAAAGTTTTGTTGGATTTTATATCTTCCTTCACAGGTTGATAACTATTTGCATAGTGATCCAACAAAATTGTACCAGTCTTATTAGGACTGTCTATACTGTAATTGAGTTGATCGTACCAAACATAAGACAGTTTGGTTTTTCTAGGTTTTGTTAATTTCTCATTATGAATCTCAAACTGTAGATTCAATAAATCTGACATTGATTGTGATTCCCTATATTTTTTATAATTCCATTGGAAGAAATAACATATCTTACTATCTGTAGATCTTCTGGATATTCTTAATGCCCCGAATCTATATCTTGGTACAAGTTTTCTCATTGATTCAATTCTGAATAACCATGTTCTGAATGTCAATAGTACAGGTGACATTATGTGGTAACCTTTTGTAGTTTCATATACATAGACTGAATAGTTCCATTTTTCAAAGTATTTCAGGACTGACAAAAGATGTTCCTTGTCTTTGGTGTCAACATCTGCAAACAGAAAGAAATAGGATCTATCATTGAATATGGTTACTGATTCCAGTCCTAAAGTTTTTGTTTTTTCAATATTCATTTAATACACCTATGGATTGAGGGTTTCCATGTATCTAAATCAACTTTTAAAATAGAATTACAGCAATATACTGTTATTATCCAATTATCCATTACAAACACATCCATCCAGTTTTACCAGTCCACATCTAGGACATTTTTTAACATATTTTCTGAAATTAATCAAACTCATTCTATCCACCCGAACTGAAAGACTGTAATCGAGGTCTAAATGTCTTAATTACATCTATTATATTTCCTACTTTCTTTTCTTCCTCAAAGTGTTTAGAACAAACAAATATCCAAATTTTATATTTTTTATCTGTTGCAGGTGATTCAGCATGAATAGTTACCTCTTTTATTGCAACTTTCTTACAGGTTCTTTCACTACAATTAGGCATCTTTTTCCCCCACAACGCTTTTAGAATTATGTTGTGATATTTTCTTTTTTCTTTTGAATTTAATATCAATATGTTTTTCCCACGCTGAAAAAGTTGCAAAGTTTTTACTACACACTCTACAAGTTACAAAATACAATAATCTATACCCCTCATCTACAACAATACTACAATCTTTCATTGTTTTCCCCTCACACTACTAAGATTTGGTGTTGTAATTACAACTGCATTATGCATAATTTTACAATGTTTTCTCATATCAGAAGCATAGTGGTAATGAATCTTACAGATATTGCACTCATAAAGAGTAATTCGTTTTACTGGGAGATCAGATATTGAGATGGTCAAATTATACATTCCTCACATAGAATAATCTTGGTATTATCAGGTTTTCCAGTTTTAGAATAATAACAAAGTAATGTTTTACATACTCGACATTTTTCCTGAATTAATACTGATTCATCCCATTTGTTAAATGAATGATGAACTATAGGACATTGATTTAGTTTGAAATAAAAACCAGTTTTTGAATTAGTCAATATCTCAGCTCCTGAACTTTTTTCTTGCACTTTGTACAGTAGATATGCTCTTTTAATTCAATACCACATTTTACGCATTTTCTAGTTTTTTCACCTATGTTATGGATTCTAAATTCAGTCATAAGGTTTCACTATTCCATGTCCATTTTCTAGGATGTACAGGCACTATCTTTTTTTCCCTTGCCAAATTAATCATAATTGTATGGATTGAATTTTCATTGATTGTTTTGAATTTCTTGTAAATTTGATCTCGAGAATATGATTTATTTTTGTTAGTAGAAAAAAATTGGGATAAGGTGTCGTAGATTGTCATTATATCATCAAGATCCTTTACTATCTACATACTTGCCCTTATTAGGAATTACGTTCCCCTCTTTATCCGTTGCATTTTCCCATATCTGCCATTTTGGCTTTAATCCGTACTTGGTTACAATTTCCATAAATTGTGTGTGTCCAAGATGGAATGATGCAACGTTTTTGTTGTCAAGTTGCTTGAACTTGACCTCGTAACCCTCGCCATCAAGTAACAAAAATTCCGGATCTGTTCTTGAAACAAAGTTGTTGACATTTACTGAAGTCATATCAAATGATACTCAGGTGATAAATATAAACTCTTGTATCATAGAATAATCATATTATGTTATTATGATACAATAAATTGACCGTCTTTGCATATTATGTTTAATCTTCTTGCGTTATTTTTCAGATATGTAAATAAGGCATTATGCTCATTTCTTAACTCGTTACATTCTTTTTCTTTTAATTGCAGCTCAATGGCCAAATCTTTTAAAACTTGTTCTTGCTCTTTAAATTCATCAAGATTCATTTTTTATCTCTTTTTAAATCTAAATAACCCTCGATTCTCTCAATACATCCATGCATTTTATAGGTTTGTAACCCTATAAAACTGACAAACGCCAGTATTATACCTTGAATAGTAAGATCTTCAAGTGGCAAACTTGCGCCCTAAAAATCTCTCACGCTCAGCTTTTGTAATGTCATATTTTTTAAAAATTCTATTTCGTTCTTCCTGATATTGTTTAGTATTAAAAATTCCTGATCTTAATTTTCTATTTGCTTTAGTTAATTCTGATTGCATCCCAGCTACCTGTGATGCAGTAAAATCCTTTTGTTTTCTTTCTCTATCTGATTTTGGTTTTGTTGAATTTGATATTATAGATTCTAGGCCTTTTTTGTATTCATCTTCATCATAAGGCATTTTTAGCCCTCATGTGGAACAATAGAAGCATTAGGTTTTGGTTTTAAATATTCTCTAACACCTAATCCAATAGCGCCACAAATAGTTATGATAATTCCGAAATATGGATTAGATGGTGCCGTACTTACAGATATTGCACCTACCGAGATAAGTATAGTTGAAATTAAACCTAAGAATATGTTAGTTTTTCCACTCATAAAAGTAATTCTGAGGAATAGTATTTAATCTTTTAAAAATATCATTTTTTAGACAGATTTAAATAAAAAATAAGATTAATCAATTTACCATTAATTGACATTAATACTAAATTACCAATAGTATTTAATTATTTTGGTAGATAATAGAATAAAACACTCTTATTATTATTATTATTCTCAATTTATTGAGTGATTTTGGTTATTCTATAGTTAGAATTTGTCAATTTTTCTGAAATATTGCAAATATAACAAGTTTTCAGATTGTTATCGTGCTTACAAAATTCCATTAATAGTGAATATTGATAGATCCTAATAAACTTCACTCAATGTTATTAAGAATTACCCTAAATGTTAATAACAATTATTAAAAAATCGACTAAATCTTAATAAAAACAAGGTTTTTCTAGGTGTAGAACTTCTTAAATGTATGTCAGGTGTATGTGTAGGTATTGCTGAAAAATGGCTTAATTCCGATATTGACTGGCATAAAAAAGGTGTCAGGGGGGGTAAAAAGTATCTACACGCTTATTTCATTGATGAAAGTGGCAAGTTCTACACTAAAAGAGTTACAAGATCAGAAGCTATCAAAATCAGATTACATGGAATATGGAAAAAACGAAAGTTTGTTTGCGAAGTTTGCCAATGTCAGTTTCTCGGGTTGATTAAAAATAAAAATGATGTTCCTGATTGTCCAAATTGTAAATGACTAGATTAGTTTGTGATCATCATATTTATCATATTAATTGTCAAGTATGCAGTATTTACAAAGAGTACATTAAAAGAAAATCATTAAAAGGGAATTATTCAATAGACGATTTTATTGGATAATCATCTGAGAATGTTATTAATATACTAGTGATTTCTTAATAAGATTAACTAAAATGGCAAGACGAAGATCACCCTCCAGAAGACACAAGGGCGCAAGTTCTTTAATGAATGTCGGATCTATGTTAAATAAAGTTGCACCATGGATAGCATTTGCACAACAATTAACTGCTAAAGACATGGCAATATTATCAGCAACTCCAAGAACTTATACACAGCAAGGCAAGGACTTTGTTAATATTTTAACTGGCAGAATGGCAGGATTTCATATATTTAATTCAGCAGCAGATTACAAACCAGAATTTACATTTAAACCACAAAATATTCTATTATCACCTTGGGTTAAAGGTGGTATTGGTGGTATTGCTTATGGTTTAGTCGGTGCAGCTATCAATAAAAAAGTAGGAAGACAGATTGTACCAAAAGCTAGCTTAATTGGACGATTAGGTGGAAAATTAGCATTTGCTGGAGCAGTAGGTGCAACATTTGATGATCCATTAACAACCAATTCAACTAGTTCAACTTATACAGCACCAAAAGCACCAAGTAATAACACTTTAACAACTTATACAGCACCAACAACTCAAACTTATACAACTTATCCAATGAGTACTGGGGGAATGTATTAATGACAGCTACCGGCTCAGATAATTTTACATCTACATCTTTGGGTACAGGTGTTGCAGAAACTGAACTAGGAACAGGAATTAATACACCTAGCCAAGCACGTTCTATTACATCTATAGTGCCATATTATGGTGCTACAGGTGCTTATACAGCAGCTCAAGGAGCAGTTGCAGAAATTGCATTAAGATCAGATAGTGTAAGTTTAACACCAAAAAGGGTTATAGTATCTGCAGGGAATGGGGGTGTAGGTGCTTTTATTGATGTTATAGTACCAATATTAGAAGAATGGAAATTTAACACACCTTTAACAGGTCAATCTCTTTTACATTGTTACGGTACATCTCAAACAGCAAATACAGTTGCTTTTGAAGCAGGTTGTGAAGTAATTTATTCTACTGATAGTCCTAGAGAACCTGAAAAATTCTGGATGAAACCAAATGATGAAACAGCTACATCCACAACAACAGGTATTAAAACAGTAGGTGGTACAATGCAAATTACAGCCGGATCTAGTTCTTGCACCATTACTGATTTATGGGCTTTACCTTATGTTGCTGGTACTGTTACAGTTTCAGAATCACTATACGGTATATTTGAATTTCAATCAAATGATTTCAATGATGCCATGCCTTTAAGAATGGCAGTACAACCAATGGGCGCTGGATTAAATACTGTATGTTTGCACATGCTAAAAATGGCAAGAAGATCAGTATGGAAACCAACTAAACCAACTACTTTAATTCAAACATACTTTACTCTAGATGAAGCACAAACAGCTGCACAGGCCTTTATTGGTGGCGTAGGCTATATTAAGCAGTAATGGGTGAATAACCCATGAGTTATTATCAAGATTCAATACCAACACTACCTAGTAATGCAAAAATAAAACCAGTTTATGATGTTTCAAATTATGGTGAAGATTTATCCATCCAATTTGGAATAGATAATTTAGCACTTCAATCATTTACAATGTCAGCTGCAGCTACAGCCATGTTTAAGAGTACGGCTACAGTTAATTTGTCAGGTACATCTACAACTGTTTTTCCAGTTGAGGATATGGATTTAGTATTATCTGATATAGACACTTTTGGTATTTTAAATGAGGGTGATGATACAGCATTTAATCGAATCTATGTATTTGAGCCTGATATGACAGCCATGATCTACAAGGCTTCTGTTAAAATGGCGTTTGCTCTTAATGTGTCAGCATATACAAGTGGTTCTTTTGATTTAGCAAGTGTGAGTTTTATTATTTCTCAAGTTGTAAATGGTGTTACTGAAAAAATAGACGAATTTGTGGTCCCAGCAACATTGACAGCCTTGACAGCTTCTGGAACTCAGGTATTTATTATAGTTGCAGATCGACATTATACCACATTTAAAGCAGTAAAAGGTCAGCCAATAACGGTCCAGATTATAGTAAATGAAACTACAGGTACAGGCACTAGACAAATAGGGATAATGCCATGTTTTCCATTTCAAAAAGATGCAATTCTAAAACCGATAACTAGTTCAGTAATGTCATTACATATTCACGCAACTCTTGATCATGCATTTCCAGTATTCAGGGATCAAAATGCAGTTCAATTATTGGATTATTCTGGAATATCAAATCCGGATGGTAATGGTGTTGGCTAGATATGGCTGAGCCTTTTGATTTTAATTATTTAATTCCATTAATTTATTTAATTTCAGGTGGTACTATACTGTATTTTTTTTATAGATCATGGAATAATAGAAAAAAAATTGAAACTAAAAATGCAATAACAATAGAAAAAGCAAAGGCTAAGGATGCCAATTTTAACAAGATTGATGAAATTATTAATAATGCACCATCCATAGTACAGGAAATAGACAAGATGATCTTAGAAATGAGATCAAAAGGTGCTTCACCTGAACAACTAAAACCATTGGAAGAAAAAAGAAAATTAATAATGTATGCAGTACAGTATGGTGATCTTTGGAATATGGGTGGCAAGGAAGTTGCAGGTGCATTATTTGGAATGATTAAAGGGAAGATTGGTCTATAATGGTTTTACCTATTGCTTTAGCTGGTACAATTCTAAGAGGTGGTGCAGTTGCAAAAACATTAACAGGTATTGGATCTAAAGCTGCAAAAAATATCTCACTTGAATTATACGGTTATGATTTTGTCGGACTGATTATAAAACTATTGGTATTATTTACAATATCTCTAGTAATTTCTAAAGTTATGGAAATGATTATTTTAACAAGAGGGTTTTTTGTAAGTCTAGCTAATCTAATAGGTTTTACAATTCCAAGTTCTGAGCAAGTACCCGAATTATTAAAAAAATTATTTGTTGATGGTTATCAGGGTTTGAAATTTTGGGATTTTATTAAGATTCTTGCTATTCTGTCAGTGGTTGCTGAATACTTTAGTTTTTCAAAAGCAACTGAACAGCAAGGGGGTAAAGTTGCACCAATGACTACTTGTGTATTTGCAGTTATCACTCTAGGCTTAACAGTAATTACAATTCCTGAATTGATGCAGAAAATTAAAAAGATGGATTTCAATCTGGCTAGTGGTGTCTAATGCCAACATTTTCTTTTGTTAACGTGGTTGCAAGTAGAATAAATTTAACAACAACGATTACAGGTACAGTTGATTTTGGAAGTGTAGATCCACCTCTTAATTGGTACATACAAGGAGTTACAAATGATTTAAAGCCAGGAAGTCAATCAGGACAAATAGGCTCTGTAAATGGCTCTTTTAATTTCTCATTTACTGTATTGGATACGGGATCATCTAGTACTGTTAATTTAATATTAAAAAATACATCCGGAAGTCCTGATATTTGGGCAAATAGAAGTGTTTCAATTTCAGGAAGTGGCAGTATTTCTGCACCTATAATTAGTACAAGTTCAATAGATTCAACTAATGTAATAATATTTCATAATCCAGTTAGTAATGCAACTGAGTATAGTTTGGAAGCATTTACGCCTGATTACCCACAATGGATAATGTATCCATTCAGTCCAATGAATATTACAAATGGAAGAATAGAATACCCATTTACTCTATCAAGTGATGGAACTTATGTATTTAGGGTTAGGGCAAAAAACAGTACAAGTACATCATTATACTCTAATGAATCACAGGTTACAAAAAATACAACAGCTACAGCTACAATTACATTAACAGTTGCAAAATCTGTTTATTTAATTGGAACGTCATCAACTGTCGATTTATCATGGAATAGCATACCAAATGCAACAAGCTATACTTTGCAATTTCAGGAATTAGGATCTACTATATGGAAAGCTTTTGGTGTATTTACAAATACGTTTGCAGTTGTTAGTGGAATGTCAACAAATACAGAATATAAGTTTAGGGTTACAGTTGGAAATGTAATATCTAATATAGTTACCGTATCAACTACTATTACACCAACACCTACACCAACACCAATTATGCCTGATATAGATTGGATTAATACTAGTTTTGCAGACAATATAAAATTAACTGATAATGTTTTAACTGGAACAATATTTGCATCTAAGACTAACAAATGGGATGCTAGTTTTAATCCAAATATGAAAATGATAGTACAGGTATTTGATAATAATAACAATCAGGTAGATACTTTTTTTTATTCATTCTTTTTTGATAGTGCAGTCACAGCATCATTTAGTCTAAGTAAAAATTATTCTTATTCAGCCATTACGGTAAAACTTGTTGTTCAAGATACAAATTTCAATACTTATTCTGTTATAACATCCAAATCATTAACAAATGTAATAGTTACAGGTGATGATACTACACCAACACCAATTATGCCTGATATAGATTGGATTAATACTAGTTTTGCAGACAATATAAAATTAACTGATAATGTTTTAACTGGAACAATATTTGCATCTAAGACTAACAAATGGGATGCTAGTTTTAATCCAAATATGAAAATGATAGTACAGGTATTTGATAATAATAACAATCAGGTAGATACTTTTTTTTATTCATTCTTTTTTGATAGTGCAGTCACAGCATCATTTAGTCTAAGTAAAAATTATTCTTATTCAGCCATTACGGTAAAACTTGTTGTTCAAGATACAAATTTCAATACTTATTCTGTTATAACATCTAAATCATTAACAAATGTAATAGTTACAGGTGATGATACTACAGTAATAAATACAATGGTTTCACAAAGTCCGGGTTTATTTGTTATAGAAAATAACAGATTAAAAGGCGAGATTCTATTTATCGCAAATTCTAATTTTAATTCGTATTATTATGGAAAACAGATCCAGTCTATAATAGAGGTGATTAGACCTGATGGTACAGCACAGAATCTAAAAACAAATTATCTTACTTTTACAAATACTGAGAGAGATGAAAGAATTTTATTTGATGAGTATATTGACGTAACAAGTGCAAAAATTACATCTGATGTTGTTGTTTCATTATCAGATAGCAGGATGTTTTCAGATAGAAAGATAATAAATACAGGCTTACCACCTATTACAGATCCAATTAATAACAAAAACCTTTTAAGCCTCTTAGGAAGATTATTTACTATGGGTACAAGTATAGGATTACTGGTGTCTAAAAAATGATTTCCAAACTTAGATCTATCTATACCCGATTCTTTAGAAAAAAAATATGTACAGACTGTAAAAACAAACTTGATAGACATTTTGGACTAAAATCTAGAATTAAACATAAAGTTCACAGAATCAAACATAGATTTCCTAGAACAGCTCATACACATAGCAGAAGATCCAAACATAAATTACGAGCTGGTATTCATAAAGTAAAAATTCGTGGAAAATTACGCAAAGTTAAAGTTTTGGCAAATGGTCAATGGCGCTTTTTAAAATCGAGGTAATACCTTGAATATTAGATCAATACAAGAAATAAATCCAGTAAGACAACTACCGTTCCCAAAATTACATCTAACCACAATGAGAGATACTATTGTTGGCTGTACTGGTTGTTTAACAAACAGATTCAATATTGTAAAAAGAGCTGATGGCTCAATGTATAAAATGAAATGCCCATCATGCAGGGGTACTGGTAACACTTACATATCTAATGAGGGATTATCAAAGAGATAGTTATGGGATTAAAAGGAATAATTCAAAGTTTAGTAGATTATGCAAAGCTTGCCAGTCCTACATTTACAGGTACTGTTTCATTACCAACTACAACAATAACAAATGCAACAATAACAGAAGTTGCAAGTGGGTTAGGTGCTGCAAAATTAAAACTATTAGCAACTGGAAGTATAACAGGTGCAGATAACAATTCAATATCAATCACTGGTTTATCTTTAGAGTTTGCAGATTATGCAAAATTTATTTTAATTGCAGAATTAGACAGAGATGCCGGTACAGGTGATTTACAATTAAAAGTTAATGGTGCTGCAACCAATTATGGCGGAATTGAAACACAATTTGATTCTACTCCAGCCTATGTTGCAGAAGCAGCACAGACAAGTTCAAAGATAGCAACTACGGCATATGGAACTGATGCAAGTGTACAAGGCAGAGCTGAAATTTCAATATATCTTCCTAATGATGTTGTGCCTTTTGGTGAACAATACTTAATGTTTTATTCCATTTGCACTAATTATTCAAATGGTCTAGTATCGTATTATAATGGATTTAATTCAAATACGTTCGCAAGTCTAACAAGCATAGAGTTATTTATATCAACAGGTGCATCTAAAATGAGTATTGGAAGTAAGTTGTATTTGTATGGAGTTAGAAAATGATCTTAACTAAATCCAGAACAAAAACACAAATTGAATTATTCAATGAGGTAATGAGAGCAAGGGAAATACAATTAGGAGTAAGAATAAAACATAAAACAAAATTTGACAATCAAGGAAATATAACAAGTGTTGAAACTGATAATCCGGATCTAATTACTTGGTTACAGTCTAGAGGATTTTCTTAATGCTAGATTCCACATTGGAAGAAATACCAGAATATAGATCGTATTCTAATGATATTTTGTATTCATGGATGGGATTAACAAAAGATGAATATGATTTTCATCAAGCTAGACTTTTAATAAAAAGAGATTCTATAGAGATAAAAAAATTAAAAGTAATTGAGGGTAAGAAATTACTAAAACAGTTATGGATCTATTCAAGATTGTTTCAAAAAACAGACAAAGGATTAATGTCTATGCATATCTGGATT
>Ga0209210_1003141_pt1 | contig 11435 bp, 8 predicted proteins | sample RifGroA1_FD_183991 | JGI IMG/M metagenome (GOLD analysis project Ga0209210, IMG submission 183991) | Contaminated groundwater microbial communities from Rifle, Colorado, USA - Rifle Groundwater A1 (SPAdes) (version 2) | ecosystem: Environmental > Aquatic > Deep subsurface > Groundwater >...
ATAACCAGGCCCCTTCGCTATGAGCGGGGACAGAAGATTGTACAAACATGGTGACTTTTTCGGGGTCTAATCCGGCAGCCAGATAAGTGGCAGCGATTTGGTAAATTTGCTCATGTAATTTTCGGGGGTCTTGGGGGACAGTAATGGCGTGCAAATCAACGATGCAAAAATAACAATTATAATCTTCTTGGAGCGTGATCCATTGTTTGATAGCGCCAAAATAATTGCCTAAATGCAGAATGCCGGTCGGCTGAATACCGCTAAAAACTGTCTGTTTCATATAAACTAAACTTATCATAAATTTAGGCAAGCAAGGTAGGGAAGGTTTAAGGTATACTATAAGGTAACCTGATAATTATGGTCAGCCAAAGTCACAAAAAAGCAGTCCTAACGCCGATAACTTTCTTTAGTTGGTTCAAATTTCCATTAACTCTGCCGGAGTTGAGGAGGTATGTCTGGCGTCAAGATCTGACCGAAGCAGAAGTGGCGGCAGCCGTGCAGGTACTGCCGGGGGTCTGCCAAGCCGACGGGCTGGTCTGGGTGGGCGACTGGACCCCGCAACGCGATCTGCGCGAGCAATTAGCGCAAAAAATTTGGGATAAAGTTGAAAAATGGCGTTGGCTATTTTCTTATATCCCATTTGTCCGCCAAGTTTATGTTACCAACACAGCTGCTTATAATAATGTAAGCGAAAATAGCGATATCGATTTGTTGATCATCGGCCAGGCGAAGCGATTATGGACAATGCGAGCTGTTCTGTTGGTAATTTTTAATTTATTGAACTTGCGGGTGCGAAGCATCGACCGATTTGCCAAATTTTCACCAGAGTTTTATTTAAGCGATAAAGTTTTAAATACCATGCCCATCACCATCGAGCGGGATTACTACTTGTCCTACTGGTTAGCGGACTTGGTGCCGATTTGGCCGGACGGAGAACACCGTCAATTTCGCCAAGCTAATCAATGGTTTAGCCAAGATTTGCCACTAGCGTGGCATCGTCCCCACTTAAGAAAATATCGCTACCTCTTCCCTATCTGGTTACGTCGGTTAGCCGAAAAAATCTTGTCCGGCCGGTGGGGGGATAGATTAGAAGATTGGGTTTATACCAAACAACGGCGAATTATCGAGTTAAACTTGCGCCGGCTAAGCGTCCATCCCGAAGTTGTTGCCAACCGAGATATAATTAAATTGCATTTTAATGATCGCCGAGCACAGGTGCGCGATGCAATTGAGCAGGCTTTAAATGGTTTGGCTGGAAAAAATATCTAAATATTTATTATGGCTGTCGATAATTGTTTTACCTTGGCAATTACGGCACACTTTTTTATTTACTTCCCATAATGGCGAGTTTTTTGAATATTCTTCACTAAGTTTCTATTTATCAGACATTGTTATCATTGGTTTATTAGTTTTCTGGTTGATAGAAATTATAAAAACGCAGCCAAAATTTATTGGGGGACCACGCTGGATTACCTACCCCTTGCTGGTTTGGTTGGGTTGGCTCTGGCTCACGCTCATTTCGGCTAATATGTCTACGGGGAACTGGGTCGTGACGCTGTTAGCGGTCGGGCATGTGACGCTGTTCTTCGGTTTTTATTTGTACCTCGTCAATCATGTCAAAGATATTAAGGAATTATTATGGCCATTAGCTGCCGGAATATTTTTGCAGAGTATTTTGGCGATAGGACAGTACAAGCTGAATCGTTCGTTGGGATGGCGTTGGTTGGGTGAATCTGTACTGCGTCCCCTCGAGCTTGGCATTCCCGTAGTCTTGCAAGAAGGAAAGCGTCAATTGCGTGCGCATGGTACTTTGCCCCATGCCAATGTGTTGGGGGGTATTTTAACCTACGCCATAGCTGTTTTGTTGCCTGGGTGGGCCTTTATAAAGACTTCTTGGCAACGATTAATTATTTGGGGGATTATAACTTTGGGTCTGGTAGCTCTGGTCTTGAGCTTTTCGCGCTCAGCTTGGTTGGCTGCGGGTTTAGTCGGAGCGGTCTTGATTTGTGGCGGCTTGTTGTCCAAAAAGTTTTTATCCAAGGTAAAGTGGCAACCGATCCCACTAACTACGATCATAATATTAGGTTTAGTGGCTTATCAATGGCCAGCAGTAATTTCTCGATTTGATTTAAGCCAGAATTCTATTGAGCGAGAATCCATAGCTTCGCGCGTAGAACAGTGGCAACAATTCAAAAGTGTCTTTGCATGGGCGCCTGGGTGGGGACTAGGGCTGGGTCAGTATGCAGTAAAATTAGAACAAGACGATGTCAAAGCCTTTGGCTGGAATTATGATGCCAAAGAAACGGGTTGGAAATATTCTTTGAGCCATCAAGTGTGGGATTATCAGCCTGTTCACAATATTTATTTATTGGCTTTGGCAGAAACAGGGGTAGTGGGGGGATTAATCTGGCTATGGTTGTTAGTCGGCGTCTTAATTACCGGATGGCAAAGCGCTTGGCGCACCAAGAACTGGCTGGGCTGGGGAGTTTGGTTGGGGTATATAGCCCTATTGATCGTGGGGATGTTTGACCATTATCTTTGGACTTTACAACAAGGTAGACTTATATTATTTTTGAGTATAAGCATGATTGCCATTTATAGCATTAACCAGAACCTATATGATGGAAGAAGATCAAACTAATCCAACTGATTCTATGCCAAATAATCCTATGCCGGAGAATAGTTCTCCCGAGCAAATAGATGATAAAGGCGCAGCCGAGCCTGCAGCCGACTTTGTGGCAGAACCCATAACTGTAGCCGACCCTGTGGTCGCCTCGTCAGCTCCTAATGTTAGCTATAAGCTTGATACAGATGCCAAAATATTCGCTGCGATTAGCTATTTATCTATATTGTTTGTCATCCCATGGGTAGCCAAAAAAGATCATCCGTTTGTGGGGTTTCATGTTAAACAAGGTATGGCTTTGTTTATCGCCGAAGCGGTTATTTGGTTTGTGTTATTTCTCATCGAATCATTCTTAGAAAGCCTTTTCTCTTACCAAGCTACTGGTGTTACCCAGTTTCTCTATAAGATAGCTTGGTTGGTTTTTGCTGTCGCCAGCATTTACGGCATCTACCACGCCTTAAAAGGCAAAGAAAAACCCTTGCCTTATTTGGATATAGTGGCGAGAAATCTCAAGGTTTAAGATATTTTCCGTTACTTTCCCGAGGAAAGTAACCTCCCAAATTCCTCCCCTGCCAGAGGGGAGGTTGGGTGGGGAGGGAGTTTAATATTTCGCTCCCCTCTCTTTTCTCCCCTCGGTGAGGGGAGAAGTATAAATTAGTGGGGTCCTCCTGTCTGTTAGTAGATAGGCTCCAAGTGCTGGAATGTGGGACCAAAACCATCTCTCCTCCAATGGCATTTTTAGGAAACAAAAAAACGTCAACTTTACTGGCCATATCATGCTTGATACCTGACACTTGATACTATTTAGTTCAGAGGCTGATGATTTCTTGTAACTTTGGTTGGTAGGTTTTGGATTTGAGTTGCTGGCCAATTTTAGTGGCCAAGATAGCGCGGGAGTCGTCTTCGCCATGGGTGATAAAAACCATGGGTTTAGTCGTAAAGCCGCCCAGCCATTTTAAGATACTGGCTTGATCAGCATGAGCGGAGAATGATTCGATGCCGGTAACTCTTGCCCGGATATTAGCGAAATATTTGTATATCTTCACGCGTTTAGCTCCGTCTAAAATCCTGCGTCCTAATGTACCGGGGACTTGATAGCCAGTAAAGATAATTTGGTTATCCGGGTTACTGGCATGGTGCAAAATATGATGTGGGATGCGTCCAGCATCGGCCATGCCTGAGCCGGCAATAATCACAGCAGCTCCAGTAAGCGTGTTGAGTTTTTTCGACTCGGCCGGTGTAGAGATTAAACGCAGACCTGGAAAATCAAAAAGATCAGGATCGGTGGATAATTGTTTTTGGAAATCATCATCGAATAGGTCGGTGTACTTTCGATAAATTTCAGTAATTTCGCTGGCAAGGGGGCTGTCTAACATCACCGGAATGTTGGGGAATTTTCCCTGATTTTTTAATAGATTGAAAGTATAAAGCAGATCCTGGGTCCGCTCTAAAGCGAATGAGGGAATGATAATCTGGGCATTATGCTGTTTGGCGAATAAAGCAGCTGTTAATAGGTCGTTTTCTCGATTTTTGATGGGGGCGTGCAAGCGATTGCCGTAAGTCGACTCACAAACGACATAATCGGCTTCTTTAATGATGATGGGATCTCTCAAAATCGGTACCGGGCTGTTGCCTAAGTCGCCCGAAAAGACAATTTTTTTGTCATCTAACCACAATTCCACTAAAGCAGAGCCTAAAATGTGTCCGGCATCTTGTAGGCGCAGCTTAATTTTGGGGGTAATTTGCAGGGGAGTGGTATAGTCTAATTTGCGGAAGAGTTTAGCGGTATTATTAGCATCAGTCCGGTCGAACAGTATCTTGATTTGTTCTTCTGTCACCCCATGTTCTTGGATTTGGGCAGCGTCGGTTAGAATAGTTTTAGCTAATTCGGCAGTAGCGGGAGTGCAATAAATTTTGCCTCGAAAACCCTCCCTATATAATTTAGGTAATCGACCGCAGTGGTCTAAATGAGCATGAGTGAGCACGACAAAATCTATTTCGGAGGGTTTGAACAAAAATGGTTCATAGTTGCGGGATTGATTGGCGCGATCACCCTGAAACAGACCGCAATCAACTAGAAATTTGGTCTTGTCGGCGAGTATCAAATAGTTAGATCCGGTTACCATACCGGTAGCGCCCAAGAATTGGATGGAAGTATTCATATTCCCAGTATAGCTTGATAAGATAGAGATTGTCAGCTATCCTGTCTTTGTCATCCCGAGCAGGGTCGAGGGATCTTATACTACAGAGGGGCCGTTAGCTTAGCTTGGTAGAGCGCTTGCATGGCATGCAAGAGGTCACCGGTTCGAATCCGGTACGGTCCACCAAAACGCGAAATCCCCACAATGGGAGTCTTTGCTATAATAAACTATCACTACATTAGATGTAGTGTTGTTTTGACATCAATTCACTGTGAAGGAGAAAACTAATAATGGACGAAGATCACAAAAAGTATGTGACTCCTTTGGTGGGTCGCTATACTTCTAAGAAGGCGCAACAAATCTGGTCTGATCGTAGGCGACATGGTCTATGGCGTCGGTTATGGCTCAGTATTGCCAGAGCGCAACGTGAATTGGGGGTGGATATCATTACTGAGGAAATGCTGACAGAAATGGCTGAGCACCTCGATGATATCGATTACTCACAGGTGGCCGAATTGGAAAGAGAATTTCGGCATGATGTTGTGGCACATTCTCGGGCTTTCGGGGAGGTTTGTCCATCAGCAGCCGGGATCATTCATCTTGGATTGGCCAGCATGTGTATTTGCGATAATGCCGAGTTGATCATGATGAAACAGTCGATGATTCACATTCGCGGCTGTGCCATCCGGGCGTTGTCGGGCTTTCGAGACAGAATCCTGCAGTATGCCGAACTACCTATTGTAGGCATGTCACACTTGCAGGCCGCTCAACCCACCACTTTGGGAAAGCGACTGACAATGTATGCCCAGGATCTGACCTTCGATCTCGCCAATATCAATCGTTTTATCGAAGAGTTACCTTTCCGGGGGATTAAGGGTCCGGTGGGCACCCAATACCCTTTGCTGAAGTTATTCAAAGGGGACAGGGGCAAGGTCTCCATACTCGAAGAGCGAGTAGCAAAAGAGTATGGCTTCAGCAAAATCCTGCCTATCACAGGCCAGACTTATACTCGGAAGATCGATTCTCGCTACGTGTTCGTTTTCGCGGACTTGGCAGCCACTTTATACAAGTTTGCTCAGGATGTTCGGATCATGCAGTCGCGCAAAGAGGTGGAAGAGCCCTTCGGATCTCAACAAAAAGGATCTAGTTCGATGATCCACAAGCGCAATCCGATGAAAAGTGAACGCACTGATTCTCTGGGGCGGGAACTGATGGTTGCTACGCTCAGCCCGCTTCTCACTCATGCATTGCAGATGCTGGAACGCACATTGGACGACAGCGCTGCTCGTCGGCGATATTTGGCCGAATCATTCCTGTTGGCCGAGGCCATGTTGATCCTAGTAACAGACATCATCAACGGCTTGACGGTGCACGAAAAAATCATCCAGAGAAACCTGGATCAGGAAATGCCGTTCTTGGTCGCTGAGGATATTCTGTTGGCCATGTGTGAACATGGGGCGAACCGACAGGGATGCTATGATCGGATTTATAAGCATGTTCAATTGGCTCATAGCCGAATCTATGACGGCGATGGCCTCAATGATCTGGTCGACAGGCTAAGAGGTGATGAGTATTTTTCACCCATCCATGATGAACTAGCTCGCATCGTGGATCCAAGGGAAATTTTTGGAGATGCACCTGCTCAGGCGATAAACTTTGTCCGGAGGGATATTGATCCTTTGCTAGACAAGTTCAAATCTGATTTTCAGGACGAAACTGCCGAGCTCACAGTCTAGCTTCTCTTGTTGTTTACTAAAATATCACAGCCGCTCGTAGTTAGAGCGGCTGTTTTCTGGTTGTGTTAAAATTAAAATACTCCCAGAGGAGTTAATTTTAATGGTATGGCAGAGATAAAAGACAAATACGATCACCAAGCACAAGATGCCAAGTGGCAAAAGTATTGGGAGAAAAACCAGACTTTTTCTACCAAAGAAAAAGGTAAGAAAAAATATGTTTTGGATATGTTTCCCTACCCGTCTGGGGATGGTTTGCATGTAGGGCACCCCAGAAGCTACACTGCCAGCGACATCTTGTCGCATTACTACCGATTAAACGGGTTTGATGTTTTGCACCCAGTCGGATTCGATGCTTTTGGTCTGCCAGCCGAGAACGCTGCCATTAAAAAAGGTATCCCGCCGGCTGAAAATACGGCTAAGAATATCCAAAGGTTCAGCGAACAACTGAAAATGTTGGGCATTTCTTATGATTGGAGTCGGCAAATTGTCACTTCCGATCCAGACTATTATAAATGGACGCAGTGGCTATTCTTAGAGTTGTATAAAAATGGCTTGGCTTATCAAAAAGAAGCTTTTGTGAATTGGTGTCCCAAAGATAAAACCGTATTAGCCAACGAACAAGTGGTGGGGGGGCGCTGTGAGCGCTGCGGCACGGCGGTAGTCCAAGAAAAGCGCACCCAATGGTTTTTCAAAATCACTGATTTTGCCGAAGAACTTCTCTCCGGGTTAGATAAATTAGATTGGCCGGACAGCACTAAAGAAATTCAGCGCAATTGGATCGGAAAATCCGAGGGGGCAGACATCGAATTCGCTGTTAAAGACTCGGATGTCAAAATTAAAATATTCACCACTCGGCCAGATACTTTATTCGGCGCAACTTATATGGTGTTGGCTCCAGAATATGTTGGTTTGGATCAAATTGTGACGGCAGAACACCAAGATGAAGTTAAAAAGTACCAGGTAACTACCGCCAAAAGAACCGAATTAGACCGTATTGCCGAAACCAAAGATAAAACCGGTGTATTTACGGGGGCGTATGCCATCAATCCGGTGAGTGGTGCCGAAATTCCTATTTGGGTAGCCGATTATGTGTTGGCCGGCTACGGTTATGGAGCGGTGATGTGTGTGCCAGCACATGATGAGCGTGACTTTGCTTTTGCCCAAAAATTTAATCTGTCTATTCAACAAGTAGCAGCTCCGCTTTATATTACTGATCAAGGGGCGGATGCAGTTCGACCTGACCAAGAAGATGTACGTCGCAAAATAGTAACAGTTATTTTAAAACACTGGAGCGAAGATAAAGTATTTGGTTTAAACTGGGAAAAGCTTAACTGGAAATCATTTATTCTGGGGGGAGTGGAAGAAGGCGAGACCTTTGAGGAGGCAGCTATTCGAGAAGCGGTTGAAGAGTCGGGATATCAAAATATAAAGTCAGTCAAAAAGATTGGGTTCGAAACGCACAGCCGTTTTTTTGCTAGACATAAAGATGTTAATCGGTACTCCGTGTCTGAATGTTGTGTTGTGGAATTGACTGATGGGAAATATATAGAACCTGCCGAAGAGCATGTTAAAAATCATCGGGGTGAGTGGATAGATACGAAGACAATAATTGGGTATGTCAATCTGAATAACAATATTTATTATGCTGATATTTTCTTAAATGGTGAGAAACCATTTGTGGGACAAGGAGTAGTGATTAATTCCGGTAAGTTTAATGGGATATCATCGCTAGAGGCAGGAGAAAAAATTACCAAACAGGTGAAGGGGCAAATGACTACAAAATATCGGTTGCGGGACTGGTTGGTTTCGAGGCAACGCTATTGGGGGACGCCGATCCCTATTTTGTACGACAAAAATGACAACCCCATTCCAATCAAAGAAGCGGATTTGCCAGTACTTTTACCGACTGATGTAGAATTTCGTCCTACTGGCGAATCACCTTTAATTTATTCTGAAGCATTCAAGGCCTTACCTGCAGGCTATCCCGAAGCGGTTCGCAGGGAATACGATACACTGGACACATTTGTTTGCTCGTCCTGGTATTATATGCGCTATGCTGATCCCAAAAATGCCACCAGATTTGCCGACAAAAATAAATTAAAATACTGGTTGCCGGTAGATACATATATAGGTGGAGCCGAACATGCCACGGGGCACCTAATCTTTGCTCGGTTTATTACCAAAGTATTACACAAACTTGGATATATCGATTTTGATGAACCATTTTTGAAATTGTGCCACCAAGGGTTGGTTTTAGGGGAGAATGGCGAGAAAATGAGCAAATCTAAAGGGAATGTCATTAATCCTGACGAAGTTGTGGAGGGGTTCGGGGCCGACGCTTTGCGTATGTACGAAATGTTTATGGGGCCGTTTGACCAATCTATCCCGTGGAGTACTGCCGGCATTGAAGGCATCAAGAAATTCTTGGATCGGACCTACCGATTAGTGCAAAAACGCAAGTCTATGCCAAAAGATACCAGCCAAGATAACGATCTCCATCGATTGATTATCAAAATCACCCAAGATATTGAAAGCTTTCATTTTAATACCGCAGTAAGTGCCTTTATGATTTTCGTGAATGAAGCTATTGCTAATGGTAAGAGCAGTAGTTGGGTCGAAGATTTTGTGATTTTGTTAGCTCCTTTTGCCCCGCATTTAGCTGAAGAGTTGTGGCAACGAGTTTTAGGCAAAACCACCAGTATATTTGTAAGCACTTGGCCCACAGCTGACCCAGCTAAGGCTAAATTGCAGCAAGTTGAGATTGTGGTACAGGATAAAGGTAAGAAAAGAGGCATAATTAGTGTGGCAGCTGGCACCAGCGCAGCGGAAGTAATTGATAAAATTAAGCAAGATAGCAAATTAGCGCCGTTAGCTGTAGCAGAAAACTATAAATTTGTGCCCGATCGCATTATTAACTTCTTTTAAGTATGGAAGATATCTTAGAACCCAATCAAAATCAGGAAATTGAACAAGAGGAGATTGTCATCGAAAAGGAATGGGACCGCATCGAGAAATTGTTGGTACAAAAAAATAGAGCTGCCTTAAATATGGCGGTGGTCGAAGCCGATAAACTCTTTCGGGAGGTTCTGGGTATTATTAGTTTCGGCGACACGGTGAATGAAGCGATTCAAAATTCCTCCAATTTGTTTTCTAACCTGAAAGGGCTATTGGAAGTACGCAAAGTTTACGAAGATATTGTGGAGGTACCCGGATTTTTTGTGGATCAAAAAATTGCTAAAGATACGACTGCCATTTATCTCAAAGCGATCTTAGATATGATGGGCAAAGATTATCAACCCAAAGGAGCTTTTCATGCCATTTGTAATGAGCTGGCTTATTTTAGCGAATCCCGGCCGTATTTGTTGAGAACAATCTTTTTAGGCGTGCTAATATTTTTGGTCGGTGTCTGGTTTTTGGCTGATACGGCTCCGGGGCAGCTCATTGTCAGCGCTGCCGTGGGTCTAACTCATTTTGTGCTGAATTGGGTGTGGTCTCTGGTCATTATTTTGGCGATTATTTTTGCCATCGTCTTGTTTAGCTGGCTGTTCTTTGAACGGCGCAAACGATGAAACAAAACAGGAAAGTTTGTTAGAATAAAAAGTACGTTATTTATTTTGGCGTAGGAGGAAATTGATCCATTTGCATGTTCACAGCCACTACAGCTTATTAGATGGTCTGAGCAAAATCCCAGATTTGGTTAAGTTAGCCAAGCAACAAGGTAGCACAGCGCTGGCTTTGACCGATCATGGGGCTATGTATGGTGCCATCGAATTTTACATGGAATGCAAAAAACAAGGCTTAAAGCCGATTATCGGCTGTGAAGTCTATGTGGCTAAGGGTAGTCTGGAAGAAAAAATTACCACACCTGGCAAAAAAGGGTATTACCACCTGACTTTGTTGGCAAAAAGTTATTCCGGGTATCTCAATTTGCTCCAAATTACCACCAAGGCGCATTTGGACGGGTATTATTATCGTCCGCGCATTGATCATGAGTATTTATCCCAGCATGCCGAAGGGTTGATTTGTCTGTCTGGCTGTTTGGCGGGTGAATTAGCCACAACGATTCGCGAAAAAGGTAAAGAAGCAGCCAAGCAAGTGATAGCCTGGCATCGTAATTTGTTCGGCGATGATTATTATTTAGAAATGATGCCGCATTTTAATATTCCCGAACAAATACAGGTCAATAAAGTGATCAAAGAGCTGGCGGCGGAGCTTAATTTGCCGATGGTGGCCACTTGTGATTCGCATTATTTACGACCCGACGATGCCGAAGCCCAAGACGTGTTGTTATGCGTGCAAACGGGGGCGAAAATAACTGACGAAGATCGTTTTTCCATGAAAGGGGAAGTGTTTGATTTGAAAACCCCAGAGTTTATGCAACAAGCTTTCGCGGATGCCCCCGAGGCTATCATTAGCACCGAGAAAATCGCCGAGCTGTGCAATATGGAGATTCCGCTGGGCAAAATTATCATTCCCAGTTACGATTTGCCGGCCGGCGAAATCGATGCAAAAACTTATTTGAACAAATTGATCCAAATCGGCATTAACCATCGGTTTGGCGATCATCCGAGTGAAGCGGTCTTAAAGCGCATCGAGTACGAAGTTGGCGTAATCAACCAAATGAATTACGAATCGTATTTCTTGATCGTTGCGGATATGGTGCAGTGGGCCAAAAGTCAGGGGATTGTGGTCGGGCCAGGCCGCGGGAGCGGGGCAGCCAGTATGGTATCATACGTTTTATCTATTACCGATTTAGATCCCTTGGAATACGGGTTGTTTTTTGAAAGATTTTTGAACCCAGATCGGATTAGTATGCCGGATTTTGATATCGATTTTGCCGACGACAGAAGAGACGAAGTAATTAAATATGTGGTTGATAAATATGGCGAAGCCAGAGTGGCACAAATCATTACTTTTGGCACGATGGCTGCCAGA